>Ga0208038_1001824_pt1 | contig 10868 bp, 14 predicted proteins | sample June2015DPH_16_1_FD_184714 | JGI IMG/M metagenome (GOLD analysis project Ga0208038, IMG submission 184714) | Peatland microbial communities from SPRUCE experiment site at the Marcell Experimental Forest, Minnesota, USA - June2015DPH_16_100... | ecosystem: Environmental > Terrestrial > Soil >...
CATGGCCGGCCAGCGCACCAGCCAGCGTGCGGGCGTTCAGGACGACTTGCTTCTGATACTCGCGGAACTCCGGCTGGAGCGCTTCCTGGAAGCAGACGGCCTTGGCGGCGATGACGTGCATCGAGGGCCCACCCTGGATGCCGGGGAACACGATCTTGTCGAGCTCCTTCGCATACTGCGCCTTGGAGAAGACCGCGCCCGCGCGCGGTCCGCGCAGCGTCTTGTGGGTGGTGGTGGTGACGAAATCCGCGTGGGGGAAGGGGCTGGGATGGAGGCTTGCCGCGATAAGCCCCGCGATGTGCGCCATATCCACCATCAGCAGCGCGCCGCTCCGTTTGGCGATGGCGGCGAAGCGCTCGAAATCCAGGAAGCGCGGGTAGGCGCTGGCGCCGGCCACGATGAGCTTTGGTTTGTGCTCCTGGGCCAGCCGCTCGAGCTCGTCGTAGTCAACTGTCTCCGTGTCCTTACGTACGCCGTAAGAAACGATTTTGTACATCTTCCCGGAGAAGTTCAGCGGGTGCCCGTGCGTCAGGTGGCCGCCGTGGGCAAGGCTCATGCCCAGCACGGGGTCGCCCGGCTTGAGCACGGTCATATAAACGGCTTGGTTGGCCTGGCTGCCGGAGTGCGGTTGCACGTTAACGTGCTCCGCCCCGAAGAGCTTCTTGGCGCGCTCGATGGCCAGGGTTTCAGCCATGTCCACAAACTCGCAGCCGCCGTAGTAGCGCTTGCCCGGCAATCCCTCGGCGTACTTGTTGGTCATCACGGACCCGAGGGCCTCGAGCACGGCCTCGCTGACGAAATTCTCCGAAGCGACCAGCTCCAGGGTCCGCGCTTGGCGCTCAACCTCCAGGTCGAGCGCCTGGGCGATTTCGGGGTCAACTTCACGCAAGGGAAGGGAAAGGCTCATGCTGTTTTCTCCGCGTGATAGCGTTGCTCGAGGGCCTCGATTTTCTCCACCCGCCGCTCGTGGGGTCCGCCGGCGAAGGGGGTCGAGAGCCACGTGTCCACAATTTGATGCATGGCGGCTTCGTCGATCATCCGGCCGCCCATGGTGAGGACGTTGGCGTTGTTATGCTCGCGCGCCAGGCGCGCGGAAATCGTATCGTTGGCAGCCGCGGCCCGGATGCCCGGGACTTTGTTGGCGGCAATCATCATCCCGATGCCCGTCCCGCACACCAGCACCCCGTAATCGGCCTGCTTCGCCGCCACCTGCGCCGCTACCTTCTCCGCGAAGTCGGGATAGTCCACGCGCTCTGAGTTCGAGGGGCCGTGGTCTTCAACCTCCAGGCCTTTGTTCTTGAGGTACTCGCGGATTTTCTCCTTCAAGGCAAAACCCACATGGTCTGCCGCCAGTGCAATCTTCATCTTTCCCACTCCGGTGCAGCCCTGGAACTCGTCAGGAGGGTTGGCCACGTTTTCCCGGCCCCCTTTAAGATTCTACCGGACAAGACCCCAAGGGCGCAAATAACGACTTCCACGTGAACATTGAGTGATTGGTTCATTGAGCCATTGAATCATTGAGTCATTGAGTCATTGAGTCATTGAGTCATTGAAAAGCGGTGCGAAAGCCGCGGGCAATTCTAAAGTATGAGGTATGAAGTGTGAAGTATGAATTCCTTCTTCCTCTCCGCTGCTTTCTGCCCACTGCCTACTGCCTACTGCCTACTGCCCACTGCCCACTGCCTACTATCACTCTAGTAGCTCCTGAATCCTGACTGCTGACTCCTGAATCCTGCCTTTCTTTTCAACAACATTCCTGCTTTAAACTCGTAACTACCTGTGTTTTCTATAATATTCCCGCTTCGGTGAAGGCTGTGGAAAGCCGACCCTTTGTTTTCATAGACATTCCCGCGTTGCTCCTGCGTTTTTTGAAGTTACTAAGCTTTTCCTTTCCCCCTTCCCAACCGACATTCTGCCCAAAGGGGCAAAGCAGTTGGGTACCTTCGCCGGACCGCTTGGCGTGTTCTCAACGTCTTTTTCCCTACTCCTGAATCCTGAATCCTGAATCCTGAATCCTCCTGCATAGCCTCGACTCAGTATTCTAGCCTATCTTATTCCGGTTGTCAAGAGACACAGTGTCCGCCACGATTCTCGGAGCGGTGCCTTTCGTAGCCTGGGCGTCCCGCCCGTGGGCTTTGGGTTGCACCTCGTCCACTCACGGACCAGACGCTCGTGCCACGCCAAGCCTTCGGCCATAGGGGGGCGCGACGCTTGGCGCCATGCCGCGGCACGCATGACATGGAAGCGCATCTCCGTGCAGGCGCTCGCTCCTTTCAAGAAGATCGAGCGCATCGTAGTACGGCCGGATCGATTTGTCGATCCCGCGACGTGTCGTAGAGTTGACCTCCACACTAAATGTGTGTACCCTAGTGATGCGAGGTCCTTAGACTACGAAACTCTATGAACAGACGCATCAACATTATGTTGCCGGAAAGCACGCTAGGCGTCCTCGATCGGGTCACGAGCCGAGGCAACCGTAGCCGGTTTATCTCCCGTGCCGTGCTGCATTACGTGGAAAATCGCGGCAAGCAAATCCTGCGAGAGCAGCTCAAAGCGGGCTACCAGGCCAATGCCGAGGACAGTGTGAAGATTGCCCTGGAGTGGTTCCCCCTTGAGGAAGAGGCATGGCAAAGATCTCACACCAACCGCAAAGGCAAGAAATAGCCAACGTCAAGCGCGGCGAAATCTATCTGGTCTCTTTTGACCCCACTGTGGGACACGAGATCCAGAAGACGCGGCCTGCTCTGATCATCCAAAATGACATCGGCAATCGTTACAGCCCTCTGACGATTGTGGCAGCCATCACCTCCAAGATTTCCCCTGTCCCTTATCCTGTGGAAGCTGTGATTAAACCTTCCCGCACCAACGGTCTTGATGTCCCGTCCGCAATACGCCTGGACCAGATCCGAACCGTGGACCGGCAACGACTGATCAATCGTTTGGGGGTGATTGACCCCAGCACGATGGCCAAGGTCAACCAAGCCATCCAGATCAGCTTGGGGTTGATTGACGTGTAGGGTGTCCTCTGCCATGCTGTCATTCTGAGTTCTGCACACTCGGCTTTGGCGCTCTCCACTTAGGCCGACCACGGCTGGTTTTATCCAGGTCAGACTAAACGAGAGTTAGGCACCTGACAGTTCTTAACGCGCATAGGTATAATAACCAGTGGCGCTGAGATTCGAATGGGATCCGCAGAAGGCGGGGAGAAATCTCGCGAAGCACGGAGTGCCGTTCGAGGAGGCAGCAACCGCCTTTGGGGATCCGCTTGGCCGCATCACGAGCGATCCGCGACACTCTGTGGATGAGGAACGGTTCGTCCTGCTGGGGTTTTGGCGGGGGCAACGCTTGCTTGCCATCATGTTCGCGGAGCGCGCGCAAGCAATTCGCATCATAAGCGCCCGACGGGCGACACCCCGCGAGCGGAGGGACTATGAACAAGGACCACCGTAAACGTACAGATGCGGCTAGGGTCGATGTCGATGACATACTTCCAGAGTACGATTTCAGTCGCGCTCGGCCCAACAAATATGCGTCGCGCTACGCCGCAGGCAGTCTTGTGGTGGTGCTTGAGCCCGATGTAGCGGCCGCGTTTCCGAGTGCGGGACAGGCCAATGAGGCCCTGCGCGCTCTAGCGGGAATCATCCAGAAACACCGGCCGCGCCTTCCGGCGTCTGGGCGGAACAGCGCTCATCGTTGAGGTCAATCACCGTTGGCGCCGTTCCCCGGCCAGCCGGCTCCGAGGCTCTACGACCGTGCGGCAGAAGCCCCGCGCACCCGGCCTCGGCGCTTTCTCGTTATGCCGACCGGGAAGGGTTTTGTGCAGGTCAGCCGAAACAAGAGTTATTCGCAGCAAGCAGAGGGTTGATGTCTGATCTGTCCAATATCGAGAAGAGATGTCTTGAAAAGCTTTTCGGCATGGGGAGTGGGTACGTCTTGGATTTCTCGAACCGAACCCTCGAGGAATTCGTTCTTGATAGCACGGGTAAGAGTATCTATGAGTCCAGGTACGACAACGCGAGCGGTTCAAAGGCCAACCGGCTCCGCGCGTTCTGGAGCGTTGAGCCGAACTATGTGGTCGCCAAGCTGCTTAGCGATCTCCTGCAGTATGTTGCGGAACTTGGAGTGAATCCAGGTCAAGACGAACTTCTTGAAAGCTGCAGGCGTGCGGTACAGCGGTTATCGACAAGCGCGGCGGTGCCTGAGATCGAAGCCATCGCTCCCAACACCCCCGAGAGGGGCTTTGCGACCTTGGCGAAGTCCGTGAGAGAAGCTATTGAGAAAGACGAACCCGAATCGGGGCTGGATCGTCTACATACCTTCGTGGTGAAGTACATCCGGGTACTTTGCCAGAAGCACGGCATAACGACCGAGAAAGACAAACCACTCCATAGCCTCGTTGGCGAGTATGTTAAGCGCCTCAAAAAGGCAGGCTATATAGAGTCCGAGATGTCGGAGCGCATTCTGAAATCGAGCATTTCGACGTTGGAAGCTTTCAATCGGGTGCGGAACCAGCAGAGCTTCGCTCACGACAACCAGGTCCTGAAGTATGACGAGAGCCTCTTGATCTTCAATCATATTGCGAGCTTGGTTAGGTTTATTGAGGCCGTCGAGCGTCGCATCTCGGACGCTGAGAAGCAGAGTGGTTCTACCCCTGAGCAAGAAGATGACATTCCGTTCTGAGCTACCCATAACACGGCGGGCGGCGTGGCGCCGACATCGCCTTTTATGTCGGCGACCGTTAACAAGCTAGGACAGGCCATGGATAGGACGGGGTGACACGGATGTTCCGTGCGTTCGTGGGGCGCACACATGAAAGACAACGTATGCGCCACCCGCGGCCATTTATGTTGAGGCTGTCTGGGCGCAGGCGAATCAGATTGCGCTAAGGATGCGGGCCGAATGTCGTACCTCAAAAGAATTGTATGCTTGGCAAATTCCTACAAGCCGCCAAACGGCCGCTGCGTTGCGGGGAGGGAGGTCCTCGCCAATGGCTATGGCGGTTGGATTCGACCTGTGAGCGCACGTCCCACGGCAGAGCTGTCATTTTCGGAATACAAATATGAGAACAATGCGAGTCCGAAGCTCCTGGACATCGTTGATATTCCATTGATGCGCGCTGATCCGCGCCACCATCAGACCGAAAACCACGTCATCGATGCAACGGGACGGTGGGTAAAGCGAGGCGAACTTCATTGGGATGCGCTGGCAGAGCTCAGCGACCTGCCGCCGTGCCTTTGGACTAACAGCGATCACACCAACACCGGATGTTACGACTGCATCAGTGAAGCGGAAGCCGCTACACTCCACGATTCTCTGGCGCTTATCAGACCGGGCGATTTCGTCGTCGAGGTAGGCACAAACTATTGGACTGGAAAAAAGACCTATCGGGGCAGGTTCGAATACAACGGGACGCACTACAATTTGAGCCTGACTGACCCCGTAGCGCGTGACAGATTTTCGGCAAAGGAGGAAGGCGGTTATCCGTTGAATGACGTGTATCTTTGCGTAAGCCTGACCGAACCTTACGAGCACGATGATCGATGTCACAAGCTGGTGGCGGCGATCATCAGCAACACGCCTTTGTGAGCACCGGGGCTGGCGCTGAGGGATAGCTCTGCGCCGCGAAGCAGCGCCCCTCTTTAAAGGCCGGTCGTGCGCCCCCGTTGTTGGGGTCCGCGGTTCTTCTTAAGATAAAGCCGCAAACCTCACTGAGGGGGTCTGCGCGAGGTCGCCGGGGAGGTAAGAATGACGAGACCGAGAGCCGAGACCAAGACTGCGCGAAGCGTTGGACCCCAGGTACCCTCATCGGTCCGCGATGAGGTCTTGCGCGAGGCGGGGTACAAGTGCGCAAATCCAACGTGCCGAAACATTCTTACTCTCCAACTTCATCACATTGTTTGGGTGAAGGAGGGCGGACCCAGCAAAGCCCTCAACCTGCTCGCGCTGTGTGGCCACTGCCATGACCTGCATACGCAAGGCCACATTCCGGTCTCCGCAATCAAATACTGGAAGGGCATGCTGCATGCGATGAACTATGCCTTCAGCAAGGAGAGCATGGACCTACTGCTCTTCCTCTACCAACGTGGTTCGGAGCCACATTTGTACACGGCGGATGGCGTTCTCAGATTTGCCGGACTGTTCGCTGCCGATCTGGTCGAGTTCGGCAGCCACATGTGCGAGGAAACGTTCTCGAATTTCATGGATAGCCGTCACGAGGTGATTCTTTCGGAGAGGGGAAGACAGCTCGTTGAAGCATGGCGCGCCGGAGACGAGTCGAAGTACACCGCGCTGTTGTCGGCGCCGTCGAAGTGAGCAGCACATAGCTGAATGGGGCTGGCGCAGAGCGATAGCTCTGCGATGCGAAGCAGCACTTCTATAGGGCCTCCCGGGTGGGCAGGTGGCTGAGGTTCTAGTCGCCCCCAGAGGGGCGGATGCGTCCTTGACACCGGAGAAAAGCGCTCTCGAAGCGGACCGGAAAGCAAAGAGCCGCAGAGTAATCCCGCTGGGTGCGGGATAACTCTGCGCTTTTCCAGGTGCCGAGACCCCGACGAATTCGGCGTCGAAGCAGTCATCAGGCGCGACGCCGTGAGGTTAAGAGGGTGATGTCAAAGGTAGCGGAACCTGTCTACGTGGACTCGCTCGAGGAATTTGTCGCTAAGGTGAGAACCTTCAGGAAGGGGTGGAATGAGGAAGAGCTATGGTTTCGGGGTGTCAGGTCCTCAAGATACCGACTGCGACCAAGCCTGTACAGGGATCCCGGTGTGAAAGAAGACAGGGCCCGAAGGCTGGAGGACGAAGTACGCATCGAGTTCAGTCGGCGTGGACAGGCCCTTGTTTCGGAGAAAGAGCCAAAGACGGAATTGGATTGGTATGTCCTCATGCGCCACAACGAAGTACCAACCCGACTCTTAGATTGGTCTGAAGGCTGTCTCATTGCACTATACTTTGCGGTTCGGCCCCTTGCTCGCGCCCTTCTGGGCGCGAAACCGCAAAATGGGGCGGTGTGGGTTCTCGATCCCCAGGAGTTGAACAAGAGCGCCACGGAGAAATCCGAGTTTCTCGTATCGTCCTCCCCGAAAGTCCGGAGTTACCTCCCACCACCGAGGTCACGTAAACGCTATGGTTTGCCACCGGTCGCCATTTTGCCAAACTATCTGACGCGTCAAATGCTGGCACAGAGAAGCGCTTTCACCATCCAGGGAGCACCGGATGGCTTCGACGTGATTGCTTCTGCACCAGGACAGAGGTGCCTCGCAAAGGTTGTGGTCCGTCACACCGGATTCGATGGGATCTTGAATGATCTTTCTAGCTGTGGGGTCAGCGAAGCGACTGTCTTCCCTGACCTCGGAGGTTTGGGAAGAGAGGTTACAGAGTCTTTCCTGTAGCAGGTAGCGCGGCCCCCCGTTCTTGGGTCCGCGGTTCTTCCTAAGGGAAACCCGCAGACCTCAACGGCGGAAGTTTGGACGAGACCGCGCCCTGAAAGATTATGCATAACGAAAAGGAAACAGGCATTGAGCTGCCGGGGCCTTGGATTGAGCATGGCGACCGTAACTGGGCATTCCAGGCCCGGATGCTCCTTGATGCAATCGTCGACCAGTTGAAAGAGGCCCAGTTGGTTCTCACACTCTTTGAATTAGCAAGCGTCCAAGACAACCCTTCCATTGACTGCCGACTGCGGCACCTCCATGCTAGGTCGTTCGTCTATGCTCTTGACGCCGCTTGTCAGCTCATCCGGGTGCTCAAAGGAGAGAAACAATTGCCTGTGGCGGGCGCCGCCCATTGTGAACGGTTTCTTTCCGAATTCGCTACGCTTCGCGATCTTAGGAATTCGCTTCAGCATATCGAAGACCGCCTTCGTGGACTTGGTCGTGATGACAAGCCCATTCCCAATCCGCTACTTGTGCTCGGCGGGTTGCGTGACAACTGTTTTGGCGCGACGGCCGCGAATGGGCGCTATGTGGAGATTGAGATCTCCGATTCAGTTCTCGTGCAGGCGTCCGCAATCGTCGAGGATCTGATCTGGTGTTTCGACTGGCTTGGTCCCGGTAATACAAGGGTTCTCCGTCCTAAGGTAGGTGCCTAATAAAGGCGGGTAAGCGAGCGTAGCGCAGACCGCCGACTTTGCGGTCTGCGGTTCTTCCTGAGATCCGCACTTTCGAATCCGTGATTTTCCTAAGGAACTCAATCCGACCCAACCGAAATTGAAGCACATTCAAGAGGTCAGTTCGGCAGACGAAACATACGCATTGATGCAAGTGTGCGACGTTCTATTGGGGGCTACGCTGAATGGGCTTATCAAGACCGCAAAAGGACCGGGAATGGTCCACAAGAATCGAGTTACGGACAGAATGAAAGAGATTCTGGAATTGCCCAGCCTGGAAAAAGATTACTGGCAACCGCTCACAAAGCTCTATGCAAGAGAGTATCGGAAAGGGGTCAAGATGGGGGACTACTGGAGCGCCACACACTACAAATACCGCTTATGGTTTTGGCGGCCAAAATAAAAAAGCCCGGAGATACGGTGTCGTCAGTCTCAGTCCGTGCCAATGGCACCCCCGAGATCTCGACCGCATTCAGGGCCATCTTCATAATGACACAATACAAGTACTTGGTCAAGTGAAATCCTAGATCAATCGTAATGCCTCAGTTTTGGGCGCGTCCGTCAGGAACGCAGGCTTCTAGCCCGCACAGAGTGCAGCCAAGGATGGCCGCGCTCCCAGGGGTATGCGCCTGAAACTGAGGCATTACGATCAATCCCACTCTATGCGTTATGAGCGGGCCACAGCCAGCGCGGTTCTGACTGTGGGTTCTTCCCTTGATGGCGAACGGACAGCCTGCGGGAATAGCTCCACATGAGCCCGGTTCGGAAAGCGGAGAGAATCTATGGTGTCAATGCGGTTCGGTGACAAGGCTGTCCCAGATTTGGAACAGTTGGTCAAATTGCTCCCCCCCGACGCAGTTGCGTCCCCGCTGCGTTCGACGGTGCCCTTGGTCGACTTTTGGCGGACGCCAGAGTCTCGCCTCGCTCAGCCAAGCGCGGCTATCGGAGTCGCCCTGCTCCCGCCGATAGACCTGTGCTTCGAGTTCCCTGCCGAGACACGGGGATGGTCAGACTTTTCGCACGGGACCCCGGTAGCGTGCCACCACAGGATCGACCGTCAGCAGAGCCATGCCCTCAACCGTTGCCTGCGCGACAAGAATCCGGTCGAAGGGATCCTTATGAATGGGAGGCAGGCTGTCGATGGCGAGGGCGTGTTCGCTGGTGACGGGAAGTTCGAGATAGCCGTTATCCCGCAGGCCGCGCCGCAGCAGCCGCGGGTCAACCCGAAAATCCTTTCTCCCCAGTCGGCGTTTAATGGCGATTTCCCACAGGCTGGCCGCACTGAAAATCAACTCATTGGCGGGGTCGTTGATCAAGGCGCGTGCAGGGGCAGGCAACTGGCCGGGTTCACCCGCAGCCCAGAGCAGCAGATGTGTGTCGAGCAGCAGCTTCATTCGGCACCGCCAAAGAGCTTTTCTATCTCTGCCCTTCCCATCCGGTCAAAATCCGCAGGCACCGCGATCTGTCCGGCCAAAAATCCCAGCCGGCGTATCTGTGCCCCGGACGGTGTGTCCAGTGACATCACTTTGACTAACGGCTTGCCCGCCTTGGCGATGATGAACGGCTCGCCTTTGGCAGCTTCGTCGACTAAGCGCGAGAGATAAGTTTTAGCTTCATGGATATTGACGGTGCGCATGAAAACCTCATTAAACTAAGTCTACTTAGTTTAGCTTAACCTGAAAGTTGTGGCAAGAGGGGCAACAGCGAACGTAGCGCAGACCGCCGATTTTGCGGTCTGCGGTTCTTCCTTAGCTTCCTTTGGCCGTTGATTTCGGGTGTAAAACAGTCCCTGGAGTTAGCCGTGTCCGGCGGCGGACGCTGAGCTGCGTTGACGCGGGGAGACATCTAAGTGTTGCCATGCTCTGAAAACGCATCACATGTTTCGATCGCGGGGCATATGCTTCATAATTGAGACATGCGCATCCGCCAACCGCTCCATGACGTCTTCCGCACCGCCACCCGTGTCAAGATTCTTCGCGTTCTAACCCGGGGCTGCTACAATTAGGCTCGTGCGTCCGAAGGAGGAGGAACTCCAATGCCCAAGAACCCACCGGAGAACATGCCGCGCATCACTCCCTATCTGTACTACGAAGACGTGGCGAGCGCCCTGGATTGGCTGGCGCGGGCCTTCGGCTTCCGCGAGCGCCTGCGGATGCCCGGCGCGGACGGGAGGACCATGCACGCCGAGATGGAGTTTGCGGACGGCGTGATCATGATGGGGCATCCGGGGCCGAAGTACAGGAACCCCAAGCAGCTCGGTCAAGCAACTCAAAACCTATACGTCTACGTTGACGACGTGGACAAACACTTCGAGCAGGCCAAGGAAGCGGGCGCGAAAATCCTTCAGGAGCCGAAGGATCAGGTCTACGGGGATCGCAGCTACGGAGCTGAGGATCCCGAGGGGCATCACTGGTACTTCGCCCAGCACGTGCGCGACGTGAAGCCTGAAGACATGAAGCCGTCCGCGTAGCGTCGCCTATGACCGCCCGCCTAACAAGCGCTTGCAGCCGACGGCGGCTGGGGTGACAATGACCCGCCGCGGCTTAAACGCAGGCGTTAGGCTGAGAGGTGGGGCGTGAATCCTCGCAAATTGCTCAAGAAGGCGCTGTCGTCTCCCGCCAATCTCCGCTTCGAGGAGGCCTGCGCTCTCGCGCGTGCGTCTGGATTCCGTCTATCGCCTAGACGAGCTGCTCGTAGATTTCCCGGCGGTGGCCGACCAGTCGCACCCTCAGCACTTTCTTCTCTCGGTCGGCCTGGTAAGCGACCC
>Ga0208038_1001826_pt1 | contig 10867 bp, 9 predicted proteins | sample June2015DPH_16_1_FD_184714 | JGI IMG/M metagenome (GOLD analysis project Ga0208038, IMG submission 184714) | Peatland microbial communities from SPRUCE experiment site at the Marcell Experimental Forest, Minnesota, USA - June2015DPH_16_100... | ecosystem: Environmental > Terrestrial > Soil >...
AATGCCAGTGGTTGGGAGTGGCAATGGAGACCGCGTCGAGGGATTTGTCTTCGAGCAGTTTCCGATAATCGATGTAGACCTTGGGTTTCGGCAGATTCCGCTTATCCATGTCGGCCAGCCGTTGGCTAATCACGTTTTCATCAACGTCACAAATCGCGGCGACCTCCGTGTTGGGGACGGCGGAGTATCCTTCGATGTGGGTGAACCCTTGCCCGCGGATGCCGACTACGGCGATTCTGACGCGGTCGTTGGCCCCCCTCACTTTCCCAGGCTGCGTGAATAAACTGATGCCGCTTAAGGCGGCAAGACCTGCACTGCTCTTCACACTTGCCTCGAGAAAGTCCCGTCGGTTAACTTTCGCATCATTCGTCATAAGGCCTCCTTTACCGATCTACCCTGGCTCCTCGCCTGAAAGATCAAACGCTAATCCAGGGTTTCCACTTCTTCGTGCCGGACGAATAATATATACACCATTGCGAGACCTGGCCTAAGAACCATTCCAGTTCGATTGACGGGCATGTCCAGCCCCGGACCGCATGCTGGAGGGTTTCCGGAGTAGTTCGGAACGGCCCTTGAGCTCACATTTAAGTCAGTTGCAATAGTGACTCAGCTTGTTGCAGGGGAGTGCGCAACTGTCAAGCCCAGTCGGTCAGCTACACAAGGACTATTCGGCGTCCGGTTCTTGACCTGATTCAACTTGAAACAACGTGGGATCAATTTCGGCGCCACATGAAGGGCAGGGTATAGATTGGATGTAGAGCGCCAAGCCGGAGAAGAACACCCCAAGTTGACTATGCAATTCGAGCTTGGCGGTTTCCGAGAGGCTGCACAGTCGCCGTCCGTTGACGTCCGCATCCACAAAAAACTGGCAGTTAATGGGCGTAATCTTTCGCAAATCGACTTGCCATTCGCCCCCTCGTAAATAATCCGTCGGAGGCAAATAAAACCTATTTGGTTGCGTTCCCTTTCTTACGCGGTCTTTCATTTTCTCGCTCGCACACTTTTCCAGCGGAAGAACAGGAGCAGCAAGCCAGTGTCTTTTTGTAGAATCTTCGCTTCGCAATACCCGCTCAACCTCGCACCCGTGGCTAACGAGCATAACGGTTCTTGGCTCCACTGAACCGCGCGGGCTGTCACCCGGCTGCACTTTGGACTCTTCTGGCGTAAGCAGGTGGCCGACTTTGTTGTTTTTGGTGTAGTTGATACGAAAGTACGCAAGAGGGTACTTCAAGGCTGGAAAGAAGATGTCCAAAAAGATATCGCCCGGCTCAATCTCTGAACCGGGCGATGTGTAAAACTCATCCTGATCCGTCATGAACCTATTCTACGTCTGGCTCGTCTGTCGGCCATTCGATGGGTCGAGCGACCTTGACTAAGTGCTCGGCCGCTTCCCCAAACTTGCGGGGCTTGATTGCTACCATGTACTTCACGCGACGGATCGGTTCGGTGATTTCCTTGAACGCAGGCAAGGTAACACGCGTGGCAATTGCTGCTTCCATACGTCCAGGAATTACAACCGTTGAGTTGGCAACAAGCGATGGGTACCTAAGTGGCAACGACGCGACTGTCGCCATGCTGCACCTCCTTCGCGGCGGGTAACTTGCCCAATTCATCCTCAATTGCCTTGAATAACCCATTTACGTGATCTTTCACCTGAATGAAGCTGAGCGCTGGGAGTACGATTTTGGCGACTGTCTTGCCGTTCAAGGTGTACTGCTGACCTGGGTCAGACTCCTTAGCCTTCTGGAGTGTTCTGGCCACATCATCAATATCGACAAAAACGAATTCAAACTGTACTTCCGTCGCAACCCTCGATATCTGAAGGAAGTTGCTGAAAATCGCAGAGATAGACGCGGATTCCTCATCCTTCTTGAGGTTGAGCGTAACAATACGATCTTCCGACACTCAGTTTCCCCCCTCGCGGCTCAGCGGGCTTCCACGGTATCCATAACAATTGGATGAGAATCATCGTACCACGGACGCCTGGCTGTCAACATATTTTTCGTGGGAGCCCGAAGTCCAAATCCAACCAAAACATAGGGTTGTCCATCCCCACGAACAAGAGTAAGATTCAGGACACCCAAGTTCAATGGCACTTTCGTGCGTTGCGCAGTAAGCGCGTCAGGTAAGGACGGTCAATATGTCGCCCCGCGCCGCTGTGCAGCCGCAGGGGGCAGCGTGTTTTTTCTCATGGCTCTGAGTACTCTGCCGGTAATGCCACACCTTCGGATTGGCGAGCGAGGAATCGCCTCCGGGCCTGCTAATTCTGGCTTCCTGCCCCGTGACTGGAGCCACAGAGCTTGCAAGGGGTTGGAGGTTCGGTGTTGTCAACGCGATGCTTTACGGCTTTGAGCGTGCGAATGTAGGCAAAGATGGCTTTCAGGTCTTCGTCGGTGAGATTCCGGTAATCGTTAAAGGGCATGATCTGGTTAATCTTCCGTGCTTTGACGTATCCGGTGCGTATCATTTCCAGGAAGAGCGCTTCGTCGTAATAGGGGATGCCGGAGGGGTCCGGGGTGATATTGGCGCTCGCCACTCGCCCCCACGGACCTTCCAGGATGAAGCCACCGGAGAATTCGAGGCCGCGAATGGGCTGGCCTTTCGCCTGCGGCGAGTGGCAATCCGTACAGCCTACGATGGTCACCAGGTATTCGCCGCGCTTAACTGGCGTTGAGAGGTCGGGTTGAGGCACGGGCTCCGTGATGGGCTGAGGCACACTACGCATGAGGTACTTCACGGGGAAGATAATCTCCGTCTTCGGCAGCGCTTTTCGAATCGGAGGGATGGAGCGCAAATAGACGATAACGGAGGCCAGGTCTTCATCAGACATCTGCCGCATGTCCTGGTAGGGCATAAAAGGAAACAGCGCGCGACCGTCGTGACCGATTCCCTCGCGGATGGCGCGCGCCAGCATGTCATCGGTCCAATTACCGGCTCCGGTTTCGGGGTCGGGCGTGATATTCGGCGGCACAATTTGGCCGGGAAGCCCCGCCATGGGGAAGTCGGCGTAGCCGGCGCCTCGCGTGCCCTCGATAAGCGGCGCGTCGTGCTTCATCCAGTCGTGTTGCGCGTGGCATTCGAAGCATCCGAAGTTTTCCGCCAGATACCGGCCGCGGGCCAATCGCTCCGGTGTCCGCTCAAAGGTGCGATTCGTCAACGGACGAGCGCGCGGGCCGATGAACGGCCGCCAGCCGATTGTCAGGCTGATGGCAATCGCAAGGGCAACAATAAGACTCACCACTCCGAACCCAGCCATTTTGAGAATCTTCAGCATTGGCACACCTCGTCCTAAGATTTGAATTCGCTGGTGCGGAAGCGTCTTTCAAGCCCGCTCCCGTCCCGTCCGCCACAATCGGCGATCTTGACGTCTACGACCCAAAAATCGTGCCAAGCGATATCCCGCCGGGGATTCATCCGCCGAGGCCGGGGTCACGTCCCAGATGAATTGGTTGCCCGTCTGGATGACCGCGTGGCGAAAGTTGAAAGAGGTTTTTGAAAACTCTGACTACAGGCACAATTCTACTACACCGGCCCATCCTTGCGGTAGTGTCCCAATTAGTAGGGCCGCCTCTCCCGCAAGGCGGGACGGGACGGCCAGGCCGGTCCCGCCCTGCGGGACCGGCCCTACGTCGCAAATTAGGGACTTCAACGAATTCCGCATACTCTGCCAATGCCTCTTAGTCCCCGCGCGATTCACATCAGTTAAGGCACAGCGTGGCTCACTTTATTTTCCCTCGAGTTCGTCAGCCAAGGACGAGGCATCGTACAGTTCGCGCAACGCCTCAATGATGGCGCCACTGTGGACAGCCACGGCGCGGTTGTTCACCTCGTAGTACACGTAGTCGCCAACCAGGCTTTCGATGTTTCCATCGAAAATCAACCCTACCAACTCGCCTTGCTTGTTGATGACCGGCGACCCTGAGTTTCCTCCGATGATGTCGCAGGTGCTGACAAAATCCAGCGGCCCGGCGAGATCCAGGCGGGTGCGGCGCTCCAGGTAACGTGCCGGAAGATTATAAGGGGGCTTGAGGCCAAAACTATAGGCCCGGTCGTAAAGGCCATAGAAGGTTGTCATGGGAGGCGCTTGCGTCCCGTTCATCGGGTAGCCCTTGACCGTGCCATAGGCGAGCCGGAGAGTGAAAGTCGCATCGGGATAGAGTGACTTCCCGTAGGCGGCGAATCGGGCTTGGCCGATTTTTTCCCCCGCCGGAGTCTCCACGCTATCCACATTGTCCTCGAAGGCCTTGATCCTATGGCGGTCGAAGGGGTCGATGGTGCGGGCCAACCCCATCATGGGATCGCCTGATGACTGAACGGCCGCTTCACCTCCGTCCACCAACGACTTGCGAAAAGCCGGGTCCGCCAGCTTGGTTCCCTCGACAGCCGCCTTCGCCACTTCAGCGGGGGTGCGTGCGCCCAGCACGGCCTTTATAAAGGGATCGTCGGCGCCCAATTCCTCGAGGGAAAGTTGCAGCGCTCCTTCTAACATTGCCGCTTCATACCCAGGATAAATCGGCGCTGGCGAAAAGAGACGAAAACGAAGCGAATCAAGCTGAGAATCATGATAGTCCTTCTGAAAATCATGATAGTCTTTAAGCCTTTCTCCGTCGGGCTTCTTCACCTCCGCCACGTACTGCACAATATTGATTGCGATTTCCAGCAAGCGGGACCAGCGGAGCGAATAGAGCCGATATGTTTTCAGCATTTGACGATGCTTCATCTCCGCTTGGGCAACGGCATCCCATGCTCCGCCATAAGCCTTTTCCCACTCCGGCTTGCTCGCCACCAGCGCGCGAAAGCTTGCCTCGTCCTTTTGCATCTTGGCCACCAGGTTCTTGTCCGCCAAGCCCTGAGCGCTGCCTTTAAACGCCTTCAAAGAATTCTCCGTGAAGAAGATTATCCGCGCTGCCTGCCGGGCCTGTTCAGGTCCCTGGGCGGCATACCGCCTCGCAGTTTCCACCCGCCGGTTCAGGATCTTAAGCAGCAAGGGTAGGTCGTAGTCCCTCTCAGTTTCGATCTGAGTCATAGTTTCAAGGCGCGAGGTGGAGCCCGGGTGCCCTGAAACGAAGACCAGTTCGCCATCACCGGCGCCCTTGGCATTCCATTTCAGGTAATGGTGGCTTTCGACAGGTTTCCCATTTTCGTACACTCGGAATAGAGCGAAGTCCAGGTCGTGCCGCGGGTAGGTGAAGTTGTCCGGATCTCCTCCAAAGAAGGCGATTTGTTGTTGGGGAGCAAAAACCAGGCGCATGTCAGTGTATTTCTTGTATTGGTAAAGCCAGTATTCGCCGCCCTGATAAAGGGGAATCACATCCGAGCGCAAGCCGGTTCTTTCCAAGCTCGCCTTCTCCGTTTTTGCCATTTCCGCTTTCCGGGCCTTCAAAGCAGCCTCCTCGCTCATCCCCGGCTTGACTGCGCTCAGGACACGCGGGGTGACGTCTTCCATTGCGACCAGAACGTTCACTTCCAGGTCAGGGCACTTCAGCTCTTCCGCCTCAGTCCGCGCAAAAAACCCGTCCATGACGTAGTCTTTCGCGGGAGAAGAGACCTTCTGGAGTTGGGTAAGCGCCACGTGGTGGTTGGTCAGCACGAGTCCGCGCGGGCTTACGAAAGAGCCCGACCCACCGTCGTTAAAACGCACGCTGGAAAGGCGCACGTGGTCAAGCCACTCGCGCGTCGGCTCGAAACCATAGCGCTCCTTGAGCTGTTTGATCGGGGGGTTATCAAAGGTCCACATTCCCTCATCCGCCAGGGAAACGGATATACCGAGTAATGCCCAAACCGCAAGAGTGAGCAGAATCCAAACCCTTCGTTGCCTGTTGCTTTTAATCATTTGTACCTCTCGTCTTCAAAAGAATGTCATGCCAGCCAGCGCGTCCATTTTGGAATCCCGAAGAGTCGGAAGTGTACACCCCAAAGCCTCATTTTGGAATGCTGCATCACGCTGGGCAGAAAGCAGTAGGCAGCACGGAAAAGAGCAGGTTTAGCCGTCAGGTTTCAGGCGTCAGGGGACAGATCGCGGTGAGTTCGCCACAACGGACAACTGACGACTGACGACTGACAACTGGCAACTGACAACACTACTGCCACCAGTCTTCTGGCATAATACTGGAGCGTTCATGCAGCAATCTGAGCAGGAGAAATCCAATCCATGGGCCATCGAAACCAAGTCATCTTCATGAGGTGTTGTCTCGTTCTGGGTGTGGCGGTCCTCGTTTCAAGAGGGGTGACGCGCCTGCCCCTACGGCTGCTCGGCTCCAACACCAGTTCCAAACCTGCCGCGCGGGCTGAAATCAGCGAGACGAGGCTTCTTGAGAACATCAAAATTCTTTCCTCCGATAAATTTGAAGGTCGCGCGCCCGCCTCAAAGGGAGAGGAGCTCACGACTACTTTCATAAGAGAAAAGTTCATGGAATTGGGTTTGCAGCCTGGCAATCCAGATGGGACGTACTTTCAAAGCGTGCCGATGGTCGGGATCACTGCCGATCCAGCCATGCAATTGACTTTCACAGGTTCGGATTCCGACAAGAAGCTGACGCTTCGGTATGGCGACGATTTCATGGCGTGGACCAAGCGTGAACAGCCGGAGGTAGGCATTAACGCTGACCTCGTTTTTGTGGGTTACGGCGTGGTCGCGCCCGAGTACCACTGGGATGATTACAAAGGCGTGGATGTGAGAGGTAAGGTCCTGGTCATGCTCATCAACGATCCCCCAGTTCCAGACCCAAAGGATCCCGCAAAACTCGATCCAACCATGTTCAAAGGCAAGGCCATGACCTACTACGGTCGGTGGACTTACAAGTTCGAGATGGCGGCTCAAAAAGGCGCCGCTGGATGCTTGCTCATTCATCAGACGGGGCCCGCGGGCTACCCCTGGGAGGTCGTCCGGGATAGTAACGGCGGCGAACAGTTCAGCCTCGTGAGGGCGGATAAGGGCATGTCACGGGCAGCCGTGGAAGGTTGGATGACGCATGACCAGGCCAAAGCTCTGTTCGCCATGACGGGCAAGGATCTGGCGGCGCTCGAAAAGGCAGCCGTTGACCGGAACTTCCGTCCGGTCCCTCTTGACGCCCAGGCTGCGCTGACGTGGCACAACAAAATCAGGACGATCGACTCAAAAAACGTGGTCGCAAAACTGCCAGGGGGTGATCCCAAGCTGCGCCAGGAGTATGTAATCTACACAGCCCATTGGGATCACCTGGGAGTGGGGCCGGCGGGCATCTTTCACGGTGCGGCGGACAATGCCTCGGGAGTGGCCGGACTGCTTGAGATCGCCCGAGCTTTTGCGAAGGTCCAACCTCCCCCGCGTCGCTCGATCTTGTTTCTGGCAGTGACTGCCGAGGAAAAGGGGTTGCTCGGCTCGCAGTATTATGCCGAGCATCCTCTGTATCCGCTCACCAAGACGGCGGCAGAAATCAACATGGATGTGCTCAACCCCTTCGGCCGCACCCGCGACATCACGGTGATCGGTCTGGGTATGTCCACACTCGACGGCTACGTCAAGACCGTTGCCACCGAGCAGGGAAGAGTCGTGAGGCCGGATGCAGAACCGGAGAAGGGCTTCTACTTTCGCTCCGATCATTTCAGTTTCGCCAAGGTGGGTGTGCCGGCGCTCGACCCCGATGGCGGAATTGACTACCTGGGAAGGCCAGCGGGATGGGGATTGAAAATGCGGGAAAAGTTCAATGAGGAGAACTACCACAAGCCCTCCGACACGATAACCCCGGACTGGGACTTGAGCGGCGCCGTGCAGGACCTTCAGCTCTTGTTCGAAGTGGGATATCGGGTTGGCGATGCCGACCGTTTCCCCACCTGGAGTCCCGGCTCGGAGTTTCGGGCCAGGCGGGAAGCAATGCTCAGGGGCAGTGACAAGTGACGAGTGACGAGCAGGAGTCAGGAGTCAGAAGTCAGGAGTCAGAAGTCAGGAGTCAGAAGTCAGGAGTCAGAAGTCAGGAGTCAGAAGTCAGGAGTCAGAAGTCAGAAGGCAGAAGGCAGAAGTCAGAAGGCAGAAGACAGAAGACAGAAGACAGAAGACAGAAGACAGAAGTCAGAAGACAGAAGAGAAACCCCAGCCCACCGCAAGCGTAGCGCCTTGACGTGTCGGAGGGGGCGCCGCGGAGGCGATCAGCCGATTGTGGCATGTGGGGATGGCATGCTTTTCCCATCTACCACCTGCCACCTACCGCTCTTTACGTATTTGCCAGGGTGCGTCGGTAGAGATCTTCGTAAAGGGGAATGATCTTTTGGCTACAGAAAGTGGTCGAGGCGCGTTCCCGCGCCGCGATGCCCATCTGCTCGCGCCGATGCGGGTTGGTGACGATCTCGAGGGTGCGTGCGGCCATGGTTTTCACATCATGACCCGGCACTAGAAAGCCCTCCACTCCATTTCTGATTACCTCTGGTAATCCCCCTACCTCCGAACAGACGGCAGGGACACCGCAAGCCATTCCCTCCAGCGCCGCAAGGCCAAAGGACTCGATTTCGCTGGGTAGAAGGAGCACGTCGGCGCAGTTCAGGAGTTCCTGCACCTGATTTTGTTTGCCCAAAAAGTACACGTCCTTCGTCAGGCCTTTTTCACGAACCAGCCATTCGGCAATGGTACGCTCCGGGCCGTCGCCAATCATTAGGAGCTTGCACGGGATCTCCGCCCGGACGGTGGCGAAGATATCGACCACGTCCGTAACCCGCTTGACCGGTCGGAAGTTGGACAGATGGACGAGGATAGGCTCACCCTGGGGGGCGAATTCGCCGCGTCGGCAATTGGCGTCGCCGGGCTGGAATACGTCGCAGTTGACGAAGTTTGGAATCACTTCCACCGAACGTTGGATATTGAGTTCGCGCAACGTCACCGTGCGAAGGTATTCGGAGATGGCTGTTACCCCGTCGCTCTGTTCGATGGAGAACCGTGTGATGGGCAGGTAAGAGCGATCCACGCCTACCAGTGTAATGTCCGTTCCATGCAGTGTGGTGACGAAGGGAAGGCGGTGGGGGTTTCGCATCGCCCTGGCCAAATAGGCGCTCACCGAGTGAGGGATAGCATAATGGACATGCAGCAGATCGAGCGATTCGTGCACTGCCACATTCACCATCTGCGTGGCCAAGGCCAGCGTGTAGGGGGGATGATTAAACAACGGATAGTTGAGCATTTCCACTTCGTGGAAGTGGATGCGCTCGGAGGGTTCGTTCATGCGAACGGGGACAGCGTAGCTAATGAAATGAATGTCGTGCCCGCGCGCAGCTAATTCCAGACCCAGCTCAGTGGCGACTACACCACTTCCGCCATAGGTGGGGTAACAGGTTATGCCGATTTTCATGGATGCCTTCAGGACCTGCTCCGACCCCGTGGATGCTAAGAGGGGGGAATTTTCTTCTTCACCGCGCCGCCTGCCAGGACCACAATTTGGGTAACTGTCTTGCGATCGCCCTTCTGCTCGTAGTAAATGAGAACATTGGTGCCAGGTTTCAGTTTCGTCAGCTTGAGCTTGTCCCCGTCGGCGGTAACGACATGGACTTTCTTCTTAATGGGGAAGATTTCTGTGGCATTTCCCTTGACGGTGTCCACATTCAAAACCTCGCTCCCCAAATCGACGGATCTCACGATGCCGCTAAACTGCTGACGCGTCGGTCCGGCGGAAGTGATCTTATCGAGAACTGGGACCTTGGGCTTGCGCTGCTCCTGTGCCTTGATCGCGGTCTGGCAAGGCAAGCCCAACAGGACCAGGGCAACGAAAAGGCCGACCAGAAACCTGAAGGGAGCCATGGTCCGCGAAGGGCCTGTTAGGGGACAAGTGCGGACAACAATCGTCGTTGTTGAGCTTATGGTTGGTCGATAGTAGGACGTGGATTTAGGAATCACTGTTCCGCTCGCGAGTGGGATTGAAAGCGTGACCTTATCCTAGGCGCGGAAAGTTACACTGTCAAGGGCAGTCGCAACCCTCAAGCGTGAACGATAACCTCCAAGCTCTACGGCAGAGAGTTCTTTGGCCCGCGGCCAAGTCCGAGATTCGTCGCCTGGTTATGAACCGCATCCCTCGCTGGGTTCACTGGACGTGCTGGAATTCCCCAACTAACCTTGTCCAAAGTCCTCTTGCCCGTTTTCGGGAAGACGATTGCCATTCCCAATGCTCCCGTGCTTGTTTTCGTTCTCCTTATAGATATAGCGGATGGCGGACTTCATGATAAGGAGGTTGGGTTCGTTCGGCCTGTGGACCTTGATGCAATTCTTGTCGTACCACTCGATGACGCCGTGGATGACTTCCTCCCCGCTGAGAACTACCACCATGGGTGTTCGCGCCTGCATTTGTTTCAAGTAGTAGAAGTTCTCTGCGTTGGTTTGTTCAGGAGGAGCAGGCTTCTTGCGCTGCAGGCGTGCGCCCATTTGGTCCTGGACCTCAGACAGCGTTGGGCGGATGAGTCGTCGGTTCATGGTACTTCACTCCTTCGGCCTCGTCTCCCGAGGCGGCAAGTTCAGAGTTTCTCCCTGTGAAATTCGCGCTCAGGAGTTCTATTAGATAGACGCTAGCTTTGACACCCAGGTTTCCTCCCGGTCGGCAAAAGAGCCATTCCAGGGACAAAGCCGCGAATAAGTTAGATGTTACCACGAAGTCTTCGGACTCGCAATGGAGTCCATGGAATATAAACGTTCATGGACGTTTTGCTTTCAATACCAGGATGGAAAATCTCACGCTGCGGCGCGAGGGAAGAGTCTAGTTGAGGCGGTTAACGCGCCCGGGCCTTGGACCTCGCCGAAACTTCTAATCCCAACGTCTCAAAGCCGAGTTGCTGGTTTACGTTGCGGATTTGCAGCCGGTAGGCCTGGTCGAGGCCGGACTTTAAGAGTTCAATTCCCTGGAGCCCCAGGCCGGCC
>Ga0208038_1001834_pt1 | contig 10840 bp, 9 predicted proteins | sample June2015DPH_16_1_FD_184714 | JGI IMG/M metagenome (GOLD analysis project Ga0208038, IMG submission 184714) | Peatland microbial communities from SPRUCE experiment site at the Marcell Experimental Forest, Minnesota, USA - June2015DPH_16_100... | ecosystem: Environmental > Terrestrial > Soil >...
GGCGGTCTGCACGTCAGCGCTCTGCCTGATGAAGCCGCGCAGCACGCTGACGCAGTCGTCATCGGCGAAGGCGAGCCCGTCTGGCCCCAGCTAATGGCCGACCTCCTCGCTCCCGGCGGCCAGCTCAAGCCCGCCTATGACGCGCGCAACCTCAATTACTCACTTGCTCATTCGCCGATGCCGCGCTTCGATCTCCTCGACATCGATCGCTACAACCGGCTCACCGTGCAGACCCAGCGCGGCTGTCCCTTCCGCTGCGAATTCTGCGCCGCCTCCATTCGCATCTCGCCCACCTACAAGATCAAGCCCGTTGATCGCGTCCTCGCCGAAATCCAAGCCATCAAGGCAATCTGGAAGCGCCCCTTCATCGAATTTGCCGACGACAACACCTTCGTCAACAAGGCCCACTCCAAGGAGCTGCTCCGCGCCCTCGCTGGCCAACAGGTCCGTTGGTTCACTGAGACCGATCTCTCCGTCGCCGACGACGACGAGCTCCTCGACATGCTCCGCGACGCGGGCTGCGCTGAAGTTCTCATCGGTTTTGAGTCCACCACATTTTCCGGTGTCGATGGCGTCGAGCAGCGCTCCAACTGGAAGGCCAAGCGCGTCGATACCTATCTCGACGCCATCCGCAGGGTTCAGGATCGCGGCGTCCGCGTGAACGGCTGCTTCGTTCTCGGTCTCGACGGAACCGGAACCGAGTCCTTCGACCAGATCGGGGAGTTCGTCGAGCAAAGCGGCCTTTACGACGTACAGATCACCGTCCAGACCGCATTTCCCGGCACCCCTCTCTACACGCGCCTTAAAAACGAAGGGCGCATCCTTCGCGATGAGGCATGGCATCTATGCACGCTGTTCGACGTCAACTTCAAGCCCGCAAAAATGACTGTCGCCGAGCTTGAAACGGGCCTTCGCAATCTCGCCGGGCGCATCTACTCTGAGCAAGCCACCGCCAGGCGTCGCGAAGACTTCCGCTGCAACTTCATTGCACGACAACGCCGCAACATCCACCGAGGTGAACATGTCCACGAAATGGATTAAGGTTCTGTTTTACGTCGCTGCGATTTACGACTTAGCTCTAGGCGTAGCCTCGCTCCTCGCTGCCCCGCAAATATTTGCTATGGCCCACGTCACGCCGCCCAACCACATGGGCTACGTCGCGTTCCCGGCGCTTCTTGTCGTCATCTTCGGGGTCATGTTCCTGCGCATTGCCGCCGATCCCGCCGGCCGCGTCGAGCTGATTCACTATGGCATGGGCCTCAAGGCTGCATACTGTGGAGTCGTCTTTTGGTATGACATCATCGGCAGCGTGCCGTCGCTCTGGATTCCGTTCGCCTGGGCCGATCTCCTTTTCTTCATCCTGTTCTTCTTTGCCTGGCGGTCGCTCCGCGCGAAGAAGTAGTCTCCGGCGCCGCCCACTCGTCGCCGTTCGCCTCTGCGAAAACCGGGTGCTCCGTCCAACCTCTGCTTGGGGGGTGTCGTCTGGTTGCCCCACCCTTTCCGGCGTCTTGTGCCGGAATGGGGGGACCGGAGCTGATTGCTAACGGCTCAAAGCTGCCTTTTATTCCCTATTCTCTGTTCTCTAGCTCCGCCAACACCGCTAACTCCGCTTTTCCGTCCTTCCCGCTCTGTGGCCTCGGTCACATTCGCACGAATCTAAAAATCGTAATATTATCCTAGGCAGCTTTCATGAAGAGCCCACACAGCCCGCTCGCCCCCCCACCCGACCGTACGTCCGCTGCGCCCGGCACCCGCCCCCGCCTCCGCTCTCTCTTCGACGACGCTGCCGGAAATCTCCGCGGCAAAGTCATCGGCATCTACGGCCTCCTATTTGTTTTCAACGCCGGCGCCTGGCTCTGGGCCGCCATCGCCTTCCGCCACTACCCCCTCCTGCTCGGCACCGCCCTGCTCGCCTACAGCTTCGGCCTTCGCCACGCCGTCGACGCCGACCACATCGCCGCCATCGACAACGTCACCCGCAAGCTTATGCAGGAAGGCAGGCGCCCCGTCGCCGTCGGCCTCATGTTCTCGCTAGGCCACTCCACCATCGTCGTCATCGGCTCGGTTCTCATTGCCGCCGCCGCTCTCGCTCTCCAGCACCGCGCCCTTTCTCATCAAATCGGCACGGCCCGCGACATTGGCGGCCTAGTCGGCACTCTCGTTTCGAGTCTCTTCTTGTTTGCTATCGCCATCGTCAACATCGTCGTTCTTGCCTCCATCTATCGCGCCTTCGCCCGCGTCCGCTCGGGCGCGCCCTACGTCGATGAAGACTTCGATCTCCTTCTCGCCAATCGCGGATTTCTCGCCCGCCTCTTCCGGCCCATGTTCGCCATGATCCGCCGCAGTTGGCACATGTATCCGCTCGGAGTCCTCTTCGGCCTCGGCTTCGACACCGCCACCGAAATCGGCCTCCTCGGCATCTCCGCCGCCGAAGCCTCTCGCGGACTTCCCCTCGGTTCCATCCTCGTCTTCCCCATCCTTTTCGCCGCAGGCATGTCCCTCATCGACACCACGGACAACATCCTCATGCTCGGCGCCTACGGCTGGGCATTCATCAAGCCCGTCCGCAAGCTCTACTACAACCTCACCATCACCTTCGTCTCTGTCCTCGTCGCGCTCATCGTCGGCGGCATCGAGGCGCTCTCGCTCGTCGCCTCTCAACTCCATCTCAGCGGCAGCTTCTTCGCCGCCATCCTCCGCCTCAACTCCAGCTTTGGAACCCTCGGCTACCTCATCGTCGGCCTCTTCGCCCTCAGTTGGATCGTCTCCATCGCCATCTACAAATGGCGTCGCTTCGACGACCTCGAATTCGGCGACTGACCGCGCGCCTCACCCCCATCGCACCCAACTCAGCGAATACCAGGTGCCCCGGGTCTCGCGTTTGAGACCTGGGAGAGCATGAACCTCAACCCGTCGGCTTCTGCATCTGGAACCTTTCAGCAAGTTGATAACCGCGGCGCGCAGCGGTCCAGAACAACTCAATCTCCACCGCTCCGGGCCCGCCGGTCTGGTAATGCCTGAAGCTCGACCAATGGCCAGTCTTCGGGGCGCTCTAGCGAGATGTGTTTGCTTTCTATGGTTGCCACTCCCTGTCTTTACCACGAAACGTGGCGCGCCAGATAGATTTGCGCCGTGCCAAGCTGCTGAATCCATAGGATTTCTTTTCAGAGATGGGGGAGGCAGGACCCCCTCAAAATGGGCCTTATAAGTCATGCGGCCGACGGGTGGGGCTGTGAATCTGTGAACTACGCGCTGTGAACCGTTCTCTACGCGCAAAGCACGAAGGCCGCCCGATTCCCTGGGCGGCCTTCCTGCTGCTTCTTTCCCTGAAGCCGGTCTCACTTCGATGAAACGATCTGCTCTTCCACCTTGTAAGTGACCGTATGGTCGATGGTGCACAGCTTGTCGATCTGCGCAAACGCTTCGTTGGGACTCAGCTCGGGATGGACCTTCTTCCAGCGGGTGATGAAGTCGGGTCCGAAGTAATTGAACATCGCATCCCAGCTCGGGTAGATGTCGACGCTGCTCACGAGGTTCGGGTCTTTGGCGCCGTTGGGAATTTGCTGTATGTTCACAGCCCAGCCGTCCTGTGCGCCGTCTTTCACCCCTTCCTCGGCGAACGGTTGCCAGAGCCTCTTTTGCGCTGCGACGCACTCGTTCACGTTGGTTGCGCTCATGGAGTTGAAGACCAGGTAGTCACCCTTTTTCGCTCCGCCAACCAACGCCTGATATTGGGTGATGTTGTTGGAAACGAGCTCGCCTAGATCGCTGAGGTGATCGCGCCACTCCTGCACCGTGGAGGTAACGCCGGCTTTTTGCAAGACGGCCGTCATATCCTCGTCGGAAAGAGGCGCAGGGGGCAGGCCGGGGTAGAAGCTGACGAGAACGTAGTCGCACCCAGCACTGGTCCCCGCGGGGATGACGGTGCGCAGCGCAATCCAGGTTGAGATCGCCCCCGAGTCAACGCGCGCCTGCTCAACCTTGCGATAGTCTCCGTTGAGAAACGCGTGAAAGGCAGCGGATTTCCCGGGCTTGACCCGGACACAGGAAATGCTGTGATAACCAGCCGGCGCCTGTTGTGCAACAAGCGTCACGGAAAGCGTCGCAGCTAGCGCGGCGCCCCAGACCATATGACGTAAACCCATTGCAGGACCTCCTTGGTCGTTGCTGTTTCGAGTTTGTTGTGTGGTGCTCGACGTTCGAAGTGGCGGGGGAGGCAAACTTGAACGATGGCTGTGCTACGGGGAAGATTTGGGACTGGCCGCTGCCCTAGCTTTTGAGCCAGTCTTTGACTTTCTGCGCGGTCACGTCGCGGCCCACGTCGCTGATTGCATTGGTGAGGGGAATCTGTTTCGGGCAGACCTCGACGCAGTTTTGCGCGAAGCCGCACTCCTGAATGCCGCCGTCGCCGGCCAGCGCGCGCAGCCGCTCTTCTTTGTAAACTTTTCCCGTCGGATGGTTGTTGAACAGCTTGACCTGCGCAATGGTCGCCGCGCCGACGAAGCCGGTCACGTCGTTGAACTGCGGGCAAACCTCCATGCAGCACGTGCAGGAGATGCAATTCGACAGCGGATAATTCGCCTCCTGCTGCTGCGGATAGACGCGCGGGCCCGAGCCGAGATCGTACGTGCCGTCCACCGGAACCCAGGCTTTCACGCGCATCAGATTCTCAAACAGAACCGATCGGTCGACTTGCAAGTCGCGAACCAGCGGAAACTTCGTGAGCGGCTCCACGCGAATCGGCTGCTCGAGATTGTCGACCAGCGCCGAGCACGCCATGCGCGCCTTGCCGTTAATGCGCATCGCGCACGAACCGCAGATCTCCTCGAGGCAATTGGAATCGTAGGCGATCGGCGTCGTCGGCCGTCCGTCGGCCGTCACGGGATTCCTGGCGATCTCCATCATCGCCGACACCACATTCATCCCCGGCCGCCACTCCAGCTTAAACCGCTCCCAAACCGCCGCCGCCTCAGGGCTGGCCTGGCGCTTGATTTCAAAAGTGACTGTCCTCGTCGCCATTGTTCCTTTCTACTGAATCACCGTTCGTCCCCGCACATCACACTTCCAAAAGTCTGCTGCATGCAATGCCCGCCGCACGCAATGCCTATTTCGCCGCATCGTAGCGTCTCGGCCGCGGCTTGATGTACTGCGTATCCACTTCCTCGAACTCGAACTTCGGTCCTTCCGCGCAGCCCGTGAAACTCGCCTTCGTCGTCTTCAGGAACCGCTCGTCTTTGCGGTCGGGAAAGTCCGGTTTGTAGTGCGCGCCGCGCGATTCGTCGCGCAGAATCGCGCCCAGCACGACCGTCCGCGAAATCTCCAGCATGTTCTTCAGTTGCCGCGTGAAGGCGAAGCTCGTGTTCGCCCACTCGCTCTTGTCGCTCAGGTTGATGCGGTTGTACCGCTCGATCAGCTCCACGATCTTGTCGTCGGCCTCTTTCAGGTCCTTGTTGTAGCGGATCACCGTTGCGTGCTCGGTCATGGCCTCGCCCAGCTCGCGCCACAGCTTGAAGGGATTCTCTCCGCCCTCGTTGCTGATCAGCTTGCCATTGATCTCCGCCTGCCGCGCCACTTCCGCCGCAGCTCCTCCGTCGCCATCCACCGCCGGCACGCTCTTCGCATACTCGATCGCATTCGGTCCCGCGCGGAATCCGCCGAAGATGCAACTGACCAGCGAGTTCGCGCCCAGCCGGTTCGCGCCGTGATACTGGTATTCGCACTCCCCGCAGGCGAAGATGCCGGGAATGTTGGTCATCTGTTTGAAGTCCACCCAAAGCCCGCCCATCGTGTAGTGCACACCTGGGAAGATTTTCATCGGCTCCACGCACGGATCCACGCCGACGAACTTCTCGTAGATCTCCAAAATGCCGCCGAGCTTGTAGTGCAGCGTCTCGCGGTCGATGTGCGTCAGGTCCAGGTAGACCATTGGCTGGCCGTCAAGCCCGAGGCCCATCTCGTACACCACTTTGTGAATGGCGCGCGTAGCCACGTCGCGAGGCACAAGGTTGCCGTACTTCGGATACCACTCCTCGAGAAAGTAGAACCTCTCCGATTCCGGAATCGCTTTCACCGCGCGCTTGTCGCCCGGCGTTCGCGGAACCCACACGCGCCCGCCCTCGCCGCGCGCCGACTCCGACATCAGCCGCAGCTTGTCCTCGCCAGGAATGCACGTCGGATGCACCTGGATGAATTCGCCGTTGGCATAGTACGCGCCCTGCTGGAAGACCGCCGACTGCGCCGACCCCGTGCACACCACGGAGTTGGTACTTTTCCCGAAAATCGCCCCGATGCCACCCGTCGCCAGAATGATCGCGTCGGCCGCAAACGCCTTCAGCTCCATCGAGCGCAGGTTCATGGCCACAATGCCGCGCGCGTTGCCCTTCCCGTCGATGATGGCGGAGAGAAACTCCCATCCCTCGAACTTGTGTACCTTGCCCTCAGCCTCGTAGCGCCGCACCTGCTCGTCGAGCGCGTACAGAAGCTGCTGCCCCGTGGTGGCCCCGGCAAATGCGGTGCGATGGTAGAGCGTGCCGCCAAACCGGCGGAAGTCGAGCAACCCCTCCGGCGTTCGGTTGAAGGGCACGCCCATGCGGTCGAGCAAATCGATGATCGCCGGCGCCGCCTCGCACATGGCCTTTACCGGCGTCTGGTTGGCTAGGAAGTCGCCACCATAGATCGTGTCGTCAAAGTGCTGCGCGGTGGTGTCGCCTTCGCCCTTCAGGTTCTTGGCGGCGTTAATGCCCCCCTGGGCGCAGACCGAGTGCGAGCGCTTCACCGGCACGATGGAAAACAGGTCCACATTGCCGCCAGCCTCGGCGATCTTGATCACGGCCGCAAGCCCCGCCAGCCCTCCGCCAACCACGATGATCCTTGGTGCTGCCATGAAGTTCCTTTCAGAGGTCAGGGATCAGAGATCAGAGATCAGTTGCATCTGAGCATTGTCTGTGAATCTTCCGGGCACATCCGATTCACCGGACCGATGGTTGAAAGAGCGCTGCGAAAACCTGGTCCCCGGTCCTCGTTCTCTGATCTTTGTTCTCTGATCTCTGATCTCTGATCTCTGTCTTCTGTTCTCTGGTAACTCAGCGGCACGTTCTCCGGCGCGTTCTGATACTTCGGTCCCACGAATGCCCAGATGCTGGCGATTCCCATGCCGGCGAGCAACACGCCAAACGCAACGCAGATGTAACCGAACCTGCGCCGTGCAGTTTCTCCCGGCGTGATGCCCCACTTGGCGGCAAAGAGCCAAACGCCGTAGGCAAAGTGCCAGCAGACGGCGATCATCGCGATCACGTAGACAGCAAGGATCCATGGATTGGCAAGCTCTGCTTGTACCTTGTGGAAGGCGGCGCCAGGGTTCTCGGGAAGGCTCACCCCCATGAAGCGCTGCGTCGCCACGTGGTAAGCGATGTAGGCAAATGCGATCAAGCCGGTATAGCGCTGCACCATGTACATCCAGTTCCCCGCCCACGGGTAATACACAATGTTCGATTTGCCGCGCAGCCAGATATAGACGCCATAAATGCCGTGATACAGGATGGGCAGAAAGATAAAAACCCACTCCAGAACGCGCACCAGCGGCAGGCTGTTCAGGAACTTGACTTGCTCGCCGTACGCGATTGGGCCTTTCAATGCTTCAAAATTCGAGAGCAGGTGCTCGAGGAGAAACGCTCCGATGGGAACGATGCCCAGCAGCGAATGCAGCTTATGCCAGATAAAACTGGTGCCTTGCCCTGCGCGCAAAGGCTCCGGGCCGCGGCCGACAATATGCGCAGAGCGGGACGCGGCGGGTTGAACGGTTGCCATGAAGAGTTTGGCTCCTAAAAAGTGCGGGCCGAAAAGGTGCGGGCCGAAGCAGTCTTAGATCGAGGGACGGAAGGCTGTTGCTCTGTTTCTCATGCATTATTCGAGGCCGACGTTAGGTCCGTCAAGGCGGGCGCTTCGCGCTTTTGCGTTTTGGATGAAAGTGCTGGAACATCAGTGCGCCAGCATCGGCAGCAGCGCCGCGATCGCCCGCCCGCGATGGCTGATCGAAAGCTTCGTCTCGAGATCGATCTCCGCCATCGTCTTGCCCAGCTCGGGCAAGTAGAACAAAGGATCGTAGCCAAATCCGCCCGTGCCGCGCGGCGCCTCCAGAATCATCCCCTCCACCGTTCCATCGGCCACTTGAACCACCTCGCCATCGCGCGCGGCAACCAGGGTGCAATGGTAGCGTGCCGTCCGCAGCGTGGCCGGGAACGCCTCCAGCTTCTGCAGCAGCACCATGTTGTTCCACACGTCGGTGTTGTCGTTTGTATCCGGTGAATCAACGAGTCCAGAGTCCGCCGCAAACCGCGCCGAGCGCACGCCCGGGGCGCCCCCGAGCGCGTCCACTTCGAGGCCCGAATCATCGGCGACCACCAACTCGCCGGGCGCGAAACGCGAATAGTAAACGGCTTTCGTCGCCGCATTCGCCAGAAACGTGTCGCCATCCTCTTCCGGCGCGGGGATCGTTTCGATTCCCGGAAGAGGCTCGACCTTGACCGAGTACGCCTGCGCAGCCATGCGGAAGTCGCGCAGTTTTCCCGCGCTGGTCGTGGCGGCATAAATGCGGAGTGCCATGCAGTGAGTGTAATGGGAGCGCCAGCCACACTCTTGGCTCACCGAGCGTTTGGCCAACCGTGCCGCGCCCCCGGACGCCTTGTATCAGGGCTTGACTTCAGTCATGCCGCAAACGCCTGAGAAACTGCCCCCGAAGGAGCACGAAGTGTCAGGGCACGACTTGAGTCGTGCCGTACAGCGTCCCCGACAATACTCGGGGCTTTTAGCCCCTGAGGGAGAGCTTCTCCACACAGACCCATTACCGACGGTTTCCTTCGCTATACAAAGTGCCCATGCAACCGATAGGCTTTGAAATTGCTCGCGTGCACTGTCTGCAGTTCGTCCGCGACAAATGGAAACGGGGTTCGAATGCCGACAGTCATCCTGGCAGGAATCGGATGGCACATCATTGGAGCGGCTTGTGCTGCTTCGTTCTATGCGCCCATCGAAAAGGTACGGAAATGGTCGTGGGAGACGACCTGGGCCGTAGCCGGATTCTTCTCCTGGATTCTGTTGCCGATCGGTGTCAGCTATCTTCTCCTGCCGAGCTTCCCCGGCTTCTACGCCTCGCTCGATGCCGGCCTGATGTGGAAGGTTGCGCTCTTCGGCGCCATGTGGGGAGTGGGCAACGTCAGCTACGGGCTCACGATGCGCCACCTTGGAATGTCGCTGGGCATTGGCGTTGCCATCGGCGTCACGCTCATCGTGGGCACGCTCGTGCCGCCCCTGATGCACGGCCAGGGCGCAATGCTGTTCTCAACGCGCAGCGGCCTGCTCACCATGGCGGGAGTTCTGGTCGCCCTGATCGGCGTGGCCGTCGTCTCCTATGCCGGCCATCAGAAAGAAGTGCAACTCGGCGCCGAGGTACAGGAATTCAACGTCAAGCTCGGTCTCGCTCTGGCCGTGATGTGCGGGATCTTTTCGTCGGGCATGTCCTTCGCTGCGCCTGCGGCTGCCGCAGTGGTCGATGAAAGGTCCGGCTTAACAAAGGTTCCGGCTGCATTCTTGACGTGGGCGTAGGGAAGGTTGTTCTGGATAGCGTATATCAGCTCCACATAGCCGATGGAGTTTGCAGTCTGCTTGACCTGGCCGGAAACGCCTTCGTTTCCTTTGTCCCCAATACCAACGGGCCAGTTTACCGAGGTTCCCTTGCCAACCTTGGTTTTCCACTCATCGCTGACTTTGGACAAATAATCCGTCCAGCAGTAGCTGGTGCCGCTGCCGTCCGATCGATGCACCACAACAATGTCCGCATCAGGGAGTTTCATCTTGGGGTTGGCAGTTACCAGAGCCAGATCATTCCACTTGGTGATCTTGCCAAGGTAAATGCCGCTGATGGCTTCTGGGGTCAAATTCAAGGATTCCGTGACTCCGGAAATGTTGTAGGTTACAACTACCGCTCCAAGCACCGTGGGGAAGTGGAGCACGGCTGAATTGTGTTTCTTTTGGAATTCCGCCAGTTGCTCGTCGTTCATCGGGCCATCGGTGGCGCCAAAATCGACCGTTCCTTCGGTCACCTGCCTGATGCCGCCGCCGGAGCCGATCGACTGATAGTTGATCTGAACGTCGGAGTGGAGCTTTTTGTACTCGCTGAACCACTTCGAGTAGATCGGGTATGGAAAAGTTGCGCCGGCGCCATTGATCAGCGTCTGTGCTGAACATAGCGCAGGTACAACCAGGAAGACGACTGCCAACAACAGAATCAAGGTGATGCTTTTAGGGTTATATTTGGCCACTTTCATTCCTTTCATAAAAGAATACCAAGCGGTGAATTCACTAAATCCCGACAAAGATTTACTTCAAAGAGGGTGCGGACCCGGGGAGTGCATACCTCAGATTCAGCCAGACCTCATTCATGTGCGTGTTCTTAGGCGTATTGGAAGCTACATACCATGGATTCCGCGTAAAGTAGGCGTACTGACCCATCACTGAAAGCGCTCCATACTTGGCATCCTTCCAGAAGGTTTGTATAAACCCGATGGAGGCCTCCTGGACGCTCCGGTTTTGGCTACTCGCGCTACCGGTAAAGCCGTAACCGACTAAATTGCCATTGCTCGGGGCAACGGCGACATTTTGCGCAATGTAAACACCGCCGTAGTAGGTATAGAGCTGGAGGTTCCTCTGCGTGAACTCGAAACCGGTAACAGTCGAGCCGGATTTTACCGGAGAGGGACTGCCGTCGTTGCGGATGATGAGATCCGGAGCCTGGCCAAAGATGTACCGGCCACCGCCATCGCTCCAATAGTTGTTGGTAACGAAG
>Ga0208038_1001837_pt1 | contig 10815 bp, 9 predicted proteins | sample June2015DPH_16_1_FD_184714 | JGI IMG/M metagenome (GOLD analysis project Ga0208038, IMG submission 184714) | Peatland microbial communities from SPRUCE experiment site at the Marcell Experimental Forest, Minnesota, USA - June2015DPH_16_100... | ecosystem: Environmental > Terrestrial > Soil >...
TTTAAAAGCCCAGATGGATGCATCAAAAGTGGAAGCGACAATTCTTTCGTTCTCCGCAAGCAAATCATAAGCATACTCGTGAAAATAAGAAATGCCGCCGATCATGGCCGCGCCTGCGACCACCTGATCGCAATCTGAGATGATTTCTTTCATCAGATTCACATCTTTGGCATCTCCTTCATAAAATTGGTAATTAGGATTTGAATCATAGCTTTTGACCACTTTCCCGTATTTGGAATAATTATCAATTCCGACGATCTTATGACCATGCTTGAGTAATTCTCCGACCAGATAGCCTGTAATAAACCCCGCAGACCCAGTTACCAATATTTTCATTTTAAAAAACTCCTTATTTTATTCTATCATGTTCCAGACATCAATAATCTTTTTACCCTGATACTCAAGCTTTTTATATTTTTTATGCGGAGCACCAATGATAATAATATCACTTTTCTCGATTAATGATTTTTCATCGACGAATCCCTCTTCTTTAATGTAGACATCGGAACAAAAAACTTTTTTCGCTTCAATCTCCAGTATTTTTTTTAATTTATAGGACAACGATTCCCTTTTATCATCACTTTCTGATTTGAAAGCCATACCGAGTATACCTACGGTTTTCTTTGTTAAGTCGTGTTTTTCTTTTAATTGAGATACTACAAAATTCGGCAGACCTTCATTAATCAGCATAGCGCTATGACCAAGGAAGAAAGTGTTTTTCGCAAAGGCCGAGGTCTGCATCGTATCTTTGAAAAGACAAGGGCCAGCCGCGAATCCCGGTCTGGGAAAACCTTTAGCACGGGGATAATTGAAGGTCATGGCGTTATAAACTTTATAAAAATCAACACCGGCCTCCTCGGCAATCATATAAAATTGATTGGCTGTAGCAAATTGTATATATCTCCATGTATTTGTAAATACCTTGGCAAGCTCGGCCTCCATCGGTTTAACTATCAAAATATCTTTGGTTAATAAATTAAACAAAGCAGAAACTTCTTTTATCGCCTTCTCATTAAATCCTGATACAATTTGCGGAAGGTTGTATAACTCTTCCATAGATTTGCCTTCCAGAATTCGCTCTGGGCAAAAACATACTTCGATATTCGGCAACTTATCTTTCAGCATACTACGCACCTTTTCAGTAGTTCCGGGATATACGGTGCTTCGCATAATGATTATTTGTTCATTTTTTAGATAGGGCAGAATATCTTCAAACAACATCTTCATATTGTGAAAAGTGGGATTCAAATGCTCGTCAACGGGCGTGCCTACTATTACAACCACATATTTCGCCTGACTTATGATTGCGTTATCTGAAGATGTCAACAGTTTTTTACCAATTACCTGCTTCAATTTTTCTTCGCAACCTTCTTCCAGAAATGGCATTTTGCCACAGTTGATAGTGTCCAAAGCATTCTTGTTGATATCCAGAATCATGACCTTTTGTCCCTTTTCCGCGAAAGCGATGGACAAGGGAAGCCCCACATGTCCTGCTCCACCGATGATGCAGATATCATAGCTTGACATAAACCGTTCTCCTTCCTAATCTTTAAATATTATATATCAAGAAATAAATAGAGGCTGCTCTTCCCCCAATTACACCAATTACGCATTGTCTTGCATGACTCTATTTAGTTGCCACAGTAAAAATCTTTTTAAAAATATAAAATTTCCTATCCACGAGTATATAATACCTACCCGGTAGAAACCTATATTCATTAATTTCATCAGTTTTATCAAAAACTTTTACCAACGAATATTTTTGTTTTAGTAAAAGAGGGTCTTGATTATTCACCCTATCAATTTCAGATGGGCGCATTATAATCCAGTCTGGCTTAAGAATATTGATTATTTTTGCCCAATCTGCCCCCCAACCACCAAAACTTTTCCGGACATTAACAACTTCAGGAGAGCACAACCCAGGGAAATCATACATTTTAAGTTGAGAAAAGAAACCTATGTATCCTAATGGTTCTAAATAAACTGTATCATTAGGTGTTTTTGCGTTAGCTTTAAGCCATAATCCAATAGGCTTTCTAACTTAGTTTTCGATTATATTCTGCTGAATTTTTAATGAATAAGCGGACAAAATGGTTATAGTGAGCGTGAAAGATAATATTGCAATGATAAAAAATTGTAAACAAGATCTAAATCTATTCGTTACGATTGATGAAAGCGCAATGTCGCCTAAACCCAATAATTTATAATTTGTTGATTTACTCAAAGTGAATTCAGAAAGTTGCTGAACACCAAAAGCTAAAACAAAAATACTCAAAATTGCTACACTTGGAAGATACCATGGGGCTATCCAACCAAAGGAACCAAAGGTAACGTACATTAAATAAGAATGAATCAATAAAACTGTAAAAGATAAAACTCGTGCGATACGAAATTTTTTTGAAGGTACAAGCCAATATAACGCGGTAAAGAGCGTAATAATTTTCCCAATAATATGAATATTACCCCACCCGTTACAATAATAGGGTGGCATAAAGGTAGCATCTATCGATGTAACACCAATAAACATAGTGTATGGAAATTTTATCAAAAATTTTAGTATTGCAATTGGATCATATGACATGAGTAATCCTTTTGCGACAATTGTATGAGGAATCGGTGATCCAAAATAATGCCAGGTCCAAAAAAACCAAGGCAAATATAATACCGCACAAATGAGACCAGAAAAAATAAATGTCTTTATCCAGTGCAATCGGTTTTTAATGTATTTGTGTTTTGGATTAAATATTAATATTCCAATAATAAGACATAATATATAAACACAACTATCAGGACGTGTATACATCAATCCCGCCCATACTAGACCTAATAAAAATGTTAACGAATGGTTTTCTACGATTAACAGATAACAAAATGATATAAGAAAGAATACCATATATGCTGTTTCCATACCATTGATACTAAAATCGACTATTTTAGTATCAACTGCAAATAAACCAATCAATAATAAAGTTGTCCCAAAGTAGAATTTGGAAAAATGAGCAATCTTTAATAACGATATGGAAGTAAGCCCGAGAACTATACAATTGATAAATCTGAATAACCACAATACTAAGTCATCAGACGAATTGAATGTTATGATATTGAGTAATGCTGGTATAAGTGTGCCAATCGGCGAAGTGAATGCCTGTACTTTTTGACCAATAGTGTATACCAAACCATTTCCTGTCGCTAAATTCTTACTAATTCGATAAGTAATATACCAATCTTCCCAAGCATGTTGTGTATAAAATGCAAATAACATTGAAAAACTGAATACAAATAAGAAAACAAAAATATATGCTTTTCTGTTTATATGTTGACTAATTTCTAACCAAAATAATTTGTGTTTCTGAGTTATGGAAGTATTTTTGTCAGTATGTTGCATGTTCCCTCCTTATGACATTTTCCTCGGGCTTCCACTTGTACATCTTTAAAACTTTCTGGAACACTTATGACCATAGTAAGTTTACAATTTAACCTTTGGTCAGAGGACCAAAGGCAGCGATTCTGGCGACTCTTCGTATGGCTTAATTGATAACATTAATCAACCAGAAATTGTTTATAATCCGAGCCAACGGAGAAATTTTACTTTTCTGCCTTGTTTGAACGTGGGTATTGGAACTTCTACCGGTTTTGATACAGGGGGCTGTGGAATTTTAACATATATAAATTCCGGTGAAATTGTCCCTTTGATTCCGTCTTTTACTCCTCTGATGAAAATCTTCTGCGATGTTAATGTGCGATATATATTCCAGCCTAAAAAAATTTGCGATGATGAGTTATTTGGTGATCGTTACTGGAATTTTAAATTGCGGACAAATCTTTATTTTATCGGACTGCTTTAAAGCAAGGCCTAAGGTATATTGCCCCTCTAGTGCTGATATGTCGGCAAAAGTGCTAAATCCAGACTCATTAAGCTCAGGTTTCTTAAATTGCGCGCCTACGTCCGGACGAGACGTTCGTCGCGTTCTTAAATATGAATTATTGCCATGATCATCAGTCAAAACCACATAAACAGCTTCTGGCAGAGTGCCCTTGTCGACAGAACTCGCGAGCCACCCATTAACTCTGAGAAGGCCTGATGCTACAAAGTGCGTCGGAGCAGGAGACGTGTCGTTAACCACATCAATAGAGCCACCGCATTTTTTTGCGTATGTCATCTTAGTGCCCAATAGTTTATCGACAAAGCCATCAAACTTATATATTTTTGAAAGATCGACCGAGGGGAAAGTGTTTCTAATTTGGCTGAGCGTAACAGTGTATTCATCGTTCCAAAGCATGGTTTTGCCATGACTCGGCGTAATTGCGAACGACTTTACTAGCTTTCCATCTAAATGGCCTTTTTTAGCATATAACATTCCGAATTCAACTGTGTTTTCGATCAGTGGCGATATCAAAAAACCAGATTTCGCCATGCCGGCGATAATGCGGTACTGTTTTTTTGTGCCGTTTTTCAGCTCAATAGTGATTTGAAGCTGGCTGGGCTTAAAAAATATACTTGTTATACGTCCCAAAAAAGTTGGTTTAATCTCGATCTGAACAAATATTGCTAGGCTTGATTGGGGTAAATTTACACTCTCTCCGAAAGCATGTGTTTCGCTCGTTAACTTCAATGGCTCTGTAATTTCAGCGATACTTTCTTTTTTTCGGAGAAATAAAAAATCATTCGCGATCTGGGTTGGCTGATAATTAACCATCAGTATCGGCCAACTTGCGCCATCCTCAATTGACGGAACTCTTCCATCAATCGGTTCAACTCTAAAAATAACATTGTCTGGCGCTTGTTTCCCCAGGAGATGTTTTCTATTTTTCTCAGCCAGCATTGGGGTATAAGCACTATAGCTCTGAAATATTGGACGAGGAGACCAAGTGTTTCCGGAAGAAATCAAATACGATTGATTGTAGGAATAGATGTCCGTGGTGCCTTGCAAAACAGGAAAAGACGCTTGCTCGCGCAAGGAGTTCACTGCTGCATCGAAGTCAGGCCTTGGCCAGTTTCTGTCCTTGATTCTATTTTTAAAGCCATTCCATGGCGATGAATAAGTTGACACGATATTATTGGCAATACCCGCCGTCGATGTATTGATGTAATGAGCATCAATATAACCCCATGAAATTAATGAAAAAACAATGACCGGAAGTAGAATCCGAGAATTATAAATAAATGGAAGCAGCAGTGCTGCAATCAAAATAGATGTACCGGCCATAATGGCATGGCCATCATGACGAACAAAACCGCCCTTAAAGGACAGGAACAAAAAAACAAAAAAAATACACAATAAAAATAATTTTGAAGTGCTAGTTATTTGCTTTTGCAGGTATATTGACAACAACAGTAAAGCAGAGGCAACTAAATATAAAATTATCTCTAGAGTGTTGCCGTTAGAAGCCATGGCTTCAGTATAGCCGAAGACTATAGGTGCCATGCTAATGAAGTAATTTGGCAAATTTGTCACAGATTGACCCGATGCAATCCAAAATAAAAGCATCGAAACCATAGGAGAAATCAGGCAAATTATTGCGATAACTCTCTTCTTGTTAACAATAAAAAATATCGAACACAGTGCCGCAATTGCACCACACAAGATTAATATGGTCCCCTTTACCAAGGTTAGCAAACCGAATGGCGCAAACATCAATGCCACATAAAATGGTGCATATTTGCTTTTGGCTAGCACCCCATCTTCTGAAAATACGATTTTGAAGGTAGTCAATCCGACAAGCAGCGGGAATGAAAGAAACAAAGCATGACGCGAATACACCACGCCGGCGAGGATGGCGCAAAAGGCCAGAACCCAGCGCAACTGAACACCTTTTATTAAAAGGACAAAACATACCCAATATGACAAAGCCAGATAAAGGCTTCCACTAACCATCATAAAATCTGTTGATGGATGGTATGTTTTTGTATTAATAGACGCATAGGGGCCAAAAGTAAAAATAATTTCCTTGCCAAAAGAAAACCCTTGAGCCACTGCTTGATTCATTCCAAATTTCCACGATGGATCAAGACTGGCAGCAGGCATTTCTGGAGAAAATGGAGCAAATTTAGCAATGGTTGTAATTAGTAGCACAATCCATAAAACGATATTGACCGATAGGCCTAGTTTCCCCGAACCAAATTTATTAAGTATTTTGTTAGGCACAGACGAGATCTTTGCACAACTAACCATTATTTCCAACCAATTTGTCGTTTATTTTGGTGTTTAAAATATTAAAAAAATCGTTCAGCTGGAAACTAACAAAGCCGGTGCGGTTTATCGGAACTTTAGTGAAGATCAACTAAACCGCCGGTCTAATAAAAAACTTTTTACATTCCGAGCCAGCGGAGAAATTTGACTTTTCTGCCTTGTTTGAACGTGCGTAATGGAACTTCTACCGGTTTTGATGCAGGGGGCTGCGGAATTTCAATATATATAAATTCCGGTGAAATTGTCCCTTTGATTCCGTCTTTTACTCCTCTGATGAAAGTCTTCTGTGATGTAAGCGTGGGATATATACTGCGGACGTATGCGCCAATAATTCTGCGGTTGGATCTGTAAATGTCTATCATCATGCTGGTTGTGTTTTTACATAAATAGTAAAGGACACGGAAAAGGATTCCGAAGCAGACATTGAGATAAAGTTTTGCGATCTGATGTTTTTTCCCGTATTTTTTGGCAAACAGGAATGGATTTCTGCCCAGAAAATAACCATAGGAGAATACTTTCTTCTTGCTTACTAAATTTGTGCTGGAGCTTCCCTTATGTAGAATGGCCGCCTCATCCACATAGACGGTGCGATACCCCTTTGCCTTAGCGCGAAAGGACCATTCGACGTCCTCATCGGCCATCCAATAGTTTTCATCAAAAAGTCCTATCTCTTCAAGAACTTTGCACCGGATCAGACATCCGTTGCAGATGACCCAGTCCACATCCTTGGGCGGCTCGTTTTGTTTCCAGTCGGGTTCATATCTGCCTGCCGTAGTGACAAGCATGGGGCTCCATTTTACCTCCCCATATTTCCCCCATGTATAATAGGGATTTTCCATAAGAATATTTTTTGCACCGGCTATGGCTATTGATGAGTCACTCCGCATTACTTGAAGAAGGGTTGAAATAGTATCCGGAAAAACCTTTGTATCTCCGTTGAGCAGGAAAATATAATCAACTTTTTTTTTGAGACTATAACGGAATCCAATATTATTGGCTCTGCAGAAGCCGAGATCGACGCCTTCTTCTATTAAGGTAACCCATTTGAAATCCCGTTTGATAATTTCTGATGTATTATCCTCGCCGTTGTTGACGACGACAACTTCCAGATTCCTGTATTGGACTTCTTTAAGGCTGTTAAGGCAGTCTGCAAGTTCCTCTGCCTGGTTCCATGCAGGAATCTGAACGGCTATTTTGGGGGACTGTCCTTTGGGCATATGGTGCTCCTTTATTCATTAACGAAAATTAATTAGTTATTATAGTCCTAATTATGGGGAATCTGTTGAATTGTCAATAGATTTTACAGATTGACATATAATCATATTTTGTTAAGTTGTGTTGTGAAATAAAAATTGGAAATTTATATTAAATTTTTACAAATCCGCGACTGATTATGTACTGACAATAATCATTGGGGCTATATATGGCATTTCTGTTGAAGATATTAAAATCAAAAAATAACCTCTTGGAGTGTATTAATACCGAAAGATTGATGCTTTTTCTTTCTCTTGCGGCAGTGCTGATTGCAAATTTTCAGCTCCTTTCTGCATTTTTCTACCAGGATGACTTTCTCCATTTCTATCAGATTTCCAACTGGAATCCTCTTGGATTTATTTTTTCTTCGCGTGGCGGTCATCTTTATATCTTCAGAAATTTGATATTCTATTGTATGTTTAAACTGTTTGGTGTGAATTCAATTGCATATTTTTCGACAGTTCTGCTGACACATGTAGGCAGCGCATACATTCTATATAAAATAATTCATCTCTTAACAGATAAACCATCGCTAGCTGCTGCAGGCATGATGATTTGGGGCATCTGCCCAGTTAACTATGGAGCCTTGGGATGGTACTCTGTATATGGTCATGTTCTTGTGGGTTTTTTCTTTCTATTGTTCTTATATGATCTTCTCAGAGTCGAAAAAGGGAAGATTTCGTATTCTATTCAAATAGCGATCCGCTGGTCCATTTACCTTTTTCTGATGGCAGCTTCTTTCGGAACCGGGCTGGTAATTGCCTTTCTGTCTCCAGTTGCCATAGTAGTTATACTCTGGAATAATGAAAAGAAATGGAAAATTGCTGCATCGATACTTCCTGTGATTGCGGCAATTCTGTTATTATTTATTTTCAAAGACTCAATTTATTATTATTTCAGTGGAGAAGTTTCTAATATAAAGCCTGTTGTATTGAGTGTTGCTTTGAGTAATTACAAAATTATTCTGGAAATGTTCATAAGAATGTGCGCGTACGGCATTTATTGCATGGCTGCTTTCCCCATGCTTTTCTTTTTTTCGACAACGGAATACCCGGCTATTGCAATTTTCATCTCGATTCCGGTTGTAATACTATTTATTGTTCTGTTTTTACGTTCACAAGAATACAGGCGGCATTATGCTGTTTTAAGTATGTTTTTTCTCGGATTAATAGGACTGACCGCATACGCGCGGGCTTGGTTGTATAATGTTTTCGGAGTTCCTATGATCTCTGCATCGATCACACCTCGTTATTATTATGTTATCCTGATTGTTGCTGTTTTAATACTAGCTTTGATGGCAGATGAACTGTCGGATATTTTCCCGAAAATTGCAAAAGTAATAGTACCATCCGTTTTAATTGTAATCATACTTTCCGTTTTCCCCAGCATGAATCTTGCTCCAAAAATTGATATATCTAATACATCTGTAAATGAAAAGAAATCGTATTATAACACTATTACTGACATTGAAAAAACAATTAGAGCATATCCAGAAGGTTCTTCCGTTTTTATAGATAACAAAATTAATGATCAAATTCCTATTTTTGGTGCTTCAGACACTGGTTTCCCCGGTAAAGCTGCTGTATTCACCATCACCTATCCAAATAATACGGTTGAAGGCCGAAGAGTGTATTTTGTGGAAAAAGACTGCCGTGTAGCAGAGAAAAACATTGAGAAAAAAAAGTGGCGGATTTCGTCACTGATTGTTTCAGCATGTGATCTAAATAAGAAAAGTAACTAATTACTGGTGACGGAGTGATCCGCAATCTCTTTCAGGCTATATCTAATATCTATCTATCACTGTTCCTCATCCTCAGGATAATAGGTCCAACATGCTGACAAGTTTTTTTGGGTGTAAGCTACGACGATTGGTTCTTCGAAAGTCTTAATATACCATTCTAGTCTTAGTCTTCCCGTCCAAGGACCTATGAAATATTGACCAAGAGGCAATCCTGAGCCAGCGCCAATAAGACCAGGGGGATTCCTATTGAAGTACTTCCGCCACCATTTCTCTGAATAAAATAGGGCGACATATTCTAAGAATGCTGCTTCGTCTGTGAACAAATATCCCTGGTCAACCAAATTTGGCCAGATCCACCTAACACACGTGTGTAGACTTGACTCAAGGTCAACGTCAATAAAAGCTAACAGCACTGGCGAATTCAATTTTGGTAATGTGTCATCGAACCACCCTTTCTCAAATTCGCAGCATTCTATTTCGCCATAACGCTTAATATTTGATATTACCTCATCAATCATTCCAGCGAAAGCACCCTTGAGATTTTTATTGGCCAAGGGTTCCCCTGGTTTTGTGTCAGGTAACCCTTCAAAGGAGTCGTACACTTTCAGTTTTCTGCCAACAATATTACATATAATTGATAGATTTGTAGCTGAACCACCTTTCCAGGTACCACACTCAACAATATCTCCAAGTATATCTGGAGGAATTGCCATTATTTTTGAAGCCATAACCAAATGTGCTCTATATGATGTCCCGGTAGTGATATGGAGGGTGTTTAAATACATTCTTAATCCCAACCTAAGTTTCTTGAACATTGACATCCTATACGATTCATGAATTGGGTTGGATGACAAGATTATTAAAGTGCTTATTGGTACGGATGATAACTCTGACATTAGAAGATAGAATTTGACTAGTAATTTTTTAAATTTAGCACGTATTGTCCGTATGGTTTTCATGTTCTAACCCTTTTCCAAAGTATAATAAATTACGTCAAAGTATTAAATAGAATGACTATATAGGATTTTACGGTCTCTTTCCGCAATGAATAATGGGAAACAATGCAGATTACAGGAACCGGTTTTAACCTACAGCCGGTTCCTGTGACACAAAAACTCCGCCATTCTTTTCCAGTTATAAATCGTTTGCTCAGATACCGCCATCTCTCTCGCTACCTCTGGAACGCTTCTGCTCTCCGGTGGTAATACTTTTCTCATTGCGCTTGCTTTGACCCTTTTGCCGTATTTCATCGCCGCCTCCTGATTTATTTCAGACGACAACTATGTTGGTACAGAGGGTCGCTCGGCTATCATTCCTATAGAACTATTCAGAAATATTACCAGAATATCAGTAGTTTGCAATATTTGATGAAAATTCCCGATTCTAGAACTGAAGTTTTTTAAATGTCCTTATATTATAAAACTCGTCTTTCTCAAAATCACCGAATGACGCCCTCAGGCACCTGTCGCCCGGTAGGATCTGAAAAGGCCCCGGGTGAAGTGACGTGATTGCCACCATGAATATCTCCTAATCTTCTCCTGCAAGCGGCACTGCTTTCGATCGGTAATGTACAATGCTTTTCTCTCCTCCGGCTTGAATAGTATAGGTGTAGTCAGCAAGCACTTCTTC
>Ga0208038_1001840_pt1 | contig 10778 bp, 6 predicted proteins | sample June2015DPH_16_1_FD_184714 | JGI IMG/M metagenome (GOLD analysis project Ga0208038, IMG submission 184714) | Peatland microbial communities from SPRUCE experiment site at the Marcell Experimental Forest, Minnesota, USA - June2015DPH_16_100... | ecosystem: Environmental > Terrestrial > Soil >...
GCCGGTGTCATCACCAATCTGCACGGCTACATCATCGGAACATATTATGATGAGAATCTGTGGACGTTCACCACCAACTGGTTTCATTGCCTCGATGTGGCCCTGACCAACGGCCTGAATACGATCACACTGCACGCCACTGATTGGGCCGGCAACATGACCACGACCAATGTCAGCCTCACTTTGGATTATTCTAACAATACCAATCCGCCCGCGTTGACGGTGACCTGGCCGCAGGATGGAACTTATATTGGCGGCAGCCAATTCACTTTTGAGGGAGAGGTGAATGATCCGACCGTCACGGTGACAGCGCAGATCGTGGATGCCAATGGTGAGACAAACACGGTTCCAGGTTTGGTGGAACACAGTGGCTTGGTTTGGGTGCAAAACCTGCCATTGGCTGACGGTGAGAATTCGCTGACCGTCACCGCCATGGATGCGGCGGGTAACACATCATCAACCAACATCACGGTGACCAAAAGCATTGTAACTGTTACCATGGACCCCATTTCTGGCGACCAAGTAAATCAATCCTTCGTGAACGTCTTTGGAACGGTGAGCGATCCGAGTTGCATTGTTACTGTCAATGGTGTGCCGGCGAACGTGAATGAATATGGAAATTGGGAAGCGGACAACGTGCCGGTGAATGCCACTGGCACAGCGGTTTTTGACGTGGAAGTTTATTCCGGCAGCAGTTTTAACGCCGCTGTCAGGCCGAATCTGGCTTTTAGTGCCAACGATACTCCGAACAATACTCTCATTGATTCTCAATTATTCACCTCGCCGCAACCGCCAAAGGTTGTCCTATCAAGCTTTTGGAGTGACTTATATTACCAAGGTGCCTTTTGGTTTGGAGTCATGCAATGGGGAACGGCCAAAATTAATTGGATTTCTGGTGAGGGCGGGACTTGGTGGTATGCTGGTGTACACGGCACGGAATATGGGACCCAATTTTCCAGCGGCGAAAACAATCTTCCCACGGATTCAATTGCGGGATTGTTTTTCCGGACACAAATAGGGAGGAATTCTTCTGTCGTCACTGCGACTTGTTGGTATACCAACAAGTCGAAAGTCATAATTGTGCCTCAAGGTCAAACAGCGGCGGGAACAACGAATTTATATTTGGTGCGTGCCAGTGCGTTGGAATTTTCCGATCCCTATAGGTCTGTGGGGCTCGGGGATCCCGGAGACTTGCCGTTGCCGCCAGAGTGGTTGCAGATCCAAGGCCAGACTTTGGTCAACACCGGGGAAACCAATACGGCCAACAGCTCGGTTTGGGGTGAGACAATTGTATCAGCCCCGGCGGGAGAGACCGTGGAAGTCACACCAATGGCGATACAGTTTTATGCGAATTGGAATTACACTTTTGATGTTAAAGCCACTAACATAGACCTGCAACTGGCGGTGGATGCCAATCGCGACGGTAACATCACCTTTGACCAACCCGGCCAGATCAACCCCGACCAAACCACCGACACCAAGCCTTACCGGTTCTGGATCAATGACAATCACGATGGGTTTGGCAACATTTGGAATCTTACTTCGGTTGATTCGGTTCAGGAAGATTTAAACCCGTCCACCGGCAACGATGCCACCAGCAATTCGATCAGTTGTACTCGCGACTTGGAGGATTACACCAGGCTCTGGATGAATGTACAGGGCATTACCAACGAATTGCAGAACGGCACTTTCCTGCTGGCGTTGCAATGGGAAAACGTGACCGGCAGTCCGGCAATCAGAATCTTCCCCGCAGTGGAAATCAACGGTGGCACATTCTATCTGACCGACACCAACATGGCACAAGCACAAATCACCGCGCCCTTTGGCACGAATATTGTTGATCAAACCGGGCAGCAAGTGGTCGCGAACAACGCGCCGTTTTTCTTTACCACCAGTTTTTGGTCGAATTTTGCAACCAACCCGGTGACATATCTGATATTTGACGGTGTCAGCAGCGGCAGCGGGAAACTGGTGCTGGCCATTTACAAAAATGACGGTGTGACCAAGCTGGCGGAGAGCCAACCGCTTTATTTGAACTTGAACGAAATCACAAACATGTATGAACGCTGGACAGTGGGCGAAGGCAATGGCGGAACGCCTGCCACTACAGCATGGCCTTTATCCGATTTCCAATACACTTCATCCAGCCCCGAAGCGAACCAATATATTCTTTTTGTTCATGGCTGGAATGTATCGCCACAGGTGAAGGACGCTTTTGCCAACACCGCCTACAAACGGTTGTGGTGGCAGGGTTACAAAGGCCGGCTTGGCGCGTTTCGCTGGCCGACATTATACAATTTCCCGTCATGGAGCAGTCAGGGACTCAATCTGCGCAATTATGATGAGAGTGAATCCAATGCGTGGGCGTCCGCGACGGGGCTGGTCGGCCTTTTGACCAGCCTCGATTCGCAATATCCGAATAGTGTTTATGTGTTTGCTCATAGCCAGGGCAATGTGGTGGTGGGCGAAGCCTTGAGGCAGGGCGGGACGATCCAGTTAGTGAATACTTATGTGGCGTGTCAGGCGGCTGTTTCCGCCCATGCCTATGATCCCACCACCAGCGGATGGCAATCAATCGGCACCTCCAATTCGCCTGATTCCTTTGCCAGTTGGACAAATGGCGAGCCTTACTTCAATGGCGTTACCAGTGCGGAAAGTTGTGGGGATTTATACAACACGAACGACTGGGCACTGAATCTTTGGCGGATTGACCAAACTCTAAAACCAGACCATGGAATAACCTTTCCGGGTTATTATTGGGACTCTCCTTCCGGCACGCATCCATCCGGCTTTTACAAAATAGCCGGTTCTGTTGATTATAACCTGTATTTCCCAGACAACACTTACGAGATTTTCGCTTTTTGCGTCCAATCGCCATGCTACGCTTTGGGCGCTACGCCGAATGTCCATGGTTTCACAATGCAGAGTATGCCGAGCTTATGGCAATATGATCCGTTTGAGACTGAAACAGACTTAAAATTCAGCGACCACCCTTGGCATAGCGCAGAATTTTTGTTCACTTCTGCAGAGCAATGGAACTTTTGGAAGGCTCTTATGGGTCAATTCGGTTTACCAACAAATCAATGATATGAATAAACTCAATACTTATATTGGCAGAACACTCATTCCCTCGATGATTATCGGCGGGTTGTTGTGCAAATCGAATGTTTCTGCCCAAATTCAGTCATTAGCGCCAGATACGAAGGCACCAAGCGTGATAGCATCAACCAATCTGCCACCGCCGGGTTTTGCTTCGCGTTTGGATTATCTTAAAAGTTTCACCAATGAAGATGAAGTCACGCGTGCTTACCGAAGCGGACTTATTGGCAAAGACGAGGCAATAATAGCACACTTTGAAATCGGCAATGCCAAGTCACAGGATTTTTATGGCAAGGTGATCGACCAATATGGACAACCCGTAGTCGGTGCAAATGTTACCGGCTACCTCCGTTCAGACGAAGGTTTTGGAATCAATGACGAGAAAGTTGAGGAATTCAAAACCCAGACCGATGCAGAAGGTCAGTTTCAATTCACTGGATTGCATGGTGCTCGATTCGGTCAAAAAGTGTCGAAAGATGGATATGAAATGGGATCAGAAGGTTACATAAAGCAAACCGGCTCAAAAACCAGTCCAAATGATAGGGCAACTTTTACGATGTGGAAATTTCGCGGAGCGGAGCCGATGGTGCATCCGAGCATTCATGCTTACATTCCATGTGATGGTAGTATTACAAAATTTGATTTATTCACCGGCAAAAAAAATTCTAATGGCGAAATGGCTGTCAGTTTAACTCGTAATCCGGTGAATATTGACCGTCGCAGGTCATTTAATTGGTCGGTAACGCTTGAAATCCCCAATGGAGGTTTTCAGGAAATCACCAACCTCTATCCAAATGAAGCTCCGGTTGAAGGATACCAGTCAACTATGACGCTAGACTTCTCAACTAATATGGTCGGGTGGCAACCTGACTTTAACCATGCTTATTATTTCAAAAGCAAGGATGGTCAAGTTTATGGCCGAATGGCCATCAATATCATGGCAAATTTTCAACCGCCACCGACACTCTTTGCTGTGGAGATTTACGCTAATCCAGCAGGCTCACGGAACTTGGAGTTCGATCCTAAAAAGCAAATTCGGTAATGAACGCAAATATATTTTAGCATCGTGCTTGCCGTCTGATCCGATTTTTGAAGAATCCATGCTGCCATAATTTCATAACCCAGCGCCGAAAACCAGACGTGGCCGCTCAGACGGATACCTATTATCGGATCACCGATTGCCCGCCGATTCCAATTCGGCCTTGGTTTTCGCCTGCAATTCGTCCAGTTCCGGCCTCAGTTCTTCCTTGGTTTTATGGTTTATCCGGTCAATGAACAAAATGCCACTCAAGTGATCCGTTTCATGCTGAATGGCGCATTGCTGACCATAGTAGCCACCAATGCGGTCGTAAAAAATATGAACCGCCAAAAGCACAAGGCCACTTTCCAAGCTGCGCGCCCGACAAGCCGCGCAATTTACATTGAATCCGCGCGATGACCTTTCCACACTTGCCAAAGTAAATGAGTCGAAGATCGAAGGGAAAAGCCCCTGCCATGCATTCAGGCGCACCCGTTTCGCCGACTGGTGAAATGCCTGAATTGGCAGACTCCTGCCCGTCGGAATCCAAAGGCCGACCGGTCGGCTTGAATGATCGCTGGACGGTTCTCGCGGTCTGCATTTTTCTGGCGGTGATCACATGGCTGGTCTTCGGCCAGACGCTGGGGCATGACTTTATCAATTACGACGACAATGATTACGTGTATGAAAACCCGGAAGTTGCCCGGGGACTGACGCTCAAGGGGATTGTCTGGGCGTTTACCCAAGTCCACGCCTCCAACTGGCACCCGCTGACCTGGGTTTCCCATATGCTGGACTGCCAGTTTTACGGATTAAACCCCGGCGGCCATCATCTCACCAATGTCCTGCTCCACACGGCGACGGCGATCCTGCTTTTCCTGGTTCTGCGGCGGATGACGAGTCTTCGCCCCGGCAGAGGTGTTGGGGCTACGACCACGCAAGCTGGCGTGCTTTGGCGTAGCGCATTTGTGGCGGCGGTGTTTGCGATCCATCCGCTACGGGTGGAATCGGTGGCGTGGGTGGCGGAACGCAAGGACGTGCTCAGCGGGCTGTTCTGCATGCTAACCATCGGGGCGTATGTGCGGTATGTCGAAAAGTCCAAAGTCCAAAATCCAAAGTCCAAAGTTTATTACGGTTTAACGTTGTTATTTTTTATGTTGGGCCTGATGTGCAAACCGATGTTGGTGATGCTGCCCTTCGTGCTGCTGTTGCTGGATTACTGGCCGCTTGGGAGGGTGACGGGTGACAAGTGGCAGGCGACAGGTGAAAAAAAGGGAAAACCCTCAACCCTCAACCCTCAACTCTCAACCTTGCTTCTTGAAAAGCTGCCCTTGTTCGGACTGGCTGCCGCGTCGGGAGTGGTTACGATATTTGCCCAGACAGAGGCCATCCAGTCGTTCGAGCAGATTTCCCTTCCCCTGCGCGTGGGGAATGCCTCGATCTCTTATGTGACCTATTTGGTCCAGATGTTCTGGCCGTCAGGTCTGGCGTTTTTTTATCCGTTTGCAGCCAGGGACGTTGGGGTTTCAAGAGTGGTGCTGTCACTGGTTCTGTTGGCCGGCATTTCCACAGGCGTTTTTGTCCTGCGCCGTCGTCCCTATTTTTTGACCGGCTGGCTGTGGTATCTCATCATGCTGGTGCCGGTGATTGGAATTGTTCAGGTGGGAGTGCAGGCGCATGCGGATCGCTACACCTATCTGCCGCAGATCGGCTTGTATCTGTTGCTGACATGGGCGGTAGCGGATTTGTGCGCCGGCTGGCGTCGCCGGCGCGTGGTACTGGGCGGCTGTGCCACGATCATCCTTGCGGCTTTGATTTTTTGCGCGCGGGTGCAGACTGCTTATTGGCGGAATAGTGAATTACTGTCAACTCACACGCTCGCCTGCACTTCTGACAACTACATTGCTCACGACTGTCTCGGCAACGCTCTACTCAAAAAGGGCAGCGTGGACGAAGCGATTGTTCATTTCCAAAGGGCGCTGCAAATCAAGCCCGACTACGTGAAAGCCTATAACAACCTTGGCAACGCTCTGTTCAAAAAGGGCAATGTGGACGAAGCGATCGCCCAGTTTCAAAAGGCGCTGCAAATCAAACCCGAAGACGCGGAAATCCGCAATAACCTTGCTGTTGCGCTTGCCAAGGCTCATGGCGATTATGCCAATACGCTCGTCCAGATGGGACGTGACGATGAGGCCATTGTTGAATTTAGAAAGGCCCTGGAGCTTTTTCCCGATTTTGCCGATGCGCGTCATGACCTTGCGGTCATCCTTCTCCATAAAGGGCAGGTGGACGAGGCCATTGCCCAGTTTCGGGAAATCTGGAAACAATATCCTGACGAGGCGATGGCTTCTTTTGACCTTGGTAACGCCTATTTCCAAAAGGGGCAGATGGACGAGGCGGTGGCGTTTTACCAAAGAGCTTTGCAAATCAAGCCTGACGATGTGTCCGCCCTCAACAACCTGGGGATGGCCTTGCTCACAAAGGGAATGGTGGACGAGGCCGTCGTTCAGTTTCGGGGGGCTTTGGCCCTCCAGCCCGACTTTGCACTGGCTCGCACCAATCTACATAAAGCCCTTCTTCAAAAGGAACATCCGTAGATGGGGTGATTTTGTGAGCGAGCCAGCAACCACGCCACCAGCCCGTGCAATAATATATTCTGTAGATGATATCCTGTTGCTGGTCATCTCCGCCGGCACCGTTGCCGTCCGGCGGAACCCGACTACGCGGAAGTCCAGAATAATCTGGCATGGGTGCTTGCAACCTGTCCGCAGGCTTCTCTGCGCAATGGCAACAAAGCAGTGGAACTAGCCCAGCAGGCGAATCAGTTGACCGGCGGAGAGAACCCAATCATTCTCAGCACGCTCGCCGCCGCCTACGCCGAAGCCGGGCGTTTTCCCGAAGCGGTGGAAACCGCGCAGCGCGCTCTGCGACTGGCCGAGACACAGTCCAACACCACGCTGGCCGATGCCATTCGATCACAAATGAAGCTCTATCAAGCAGGTCTCCCATTCCATTTACATTAAAAGTAAAAGGGTCCTGGAATTATGACATTTCAGTCTGTGGCCCTGTCTCGGTTTGTTGGGCCAGAAATGCATGAACGCTTGAACTGGCGCGCCCGACAAGCCGCGCAATTTACATTGAATCCGCGCGACGGCCTTTCCACACTTGCCAAAGTAAATGAGTCGAAGATCGAAGGAAAAAGCTCCTGCCCTGCCTTCGGGCGCACCCGTTTCGCCGACTTGTGAAATGCCGGGATTGGCAGACTCACGCTTACCGGAATCCGGGTGCCCTCAGGCTGGTTTGAGTGACCGCTGGACGGTCCCCGGGGTCTGCATTTTTTTGGCGGCTATTATCTGGGTGGTCTTCGGCCAGACGCTGCGTCACGAGTTCGTGAACTTCGATGACTGGGTTTACGTATATGAAAACCCGGAAGTCGCCCGGGGTCTGACGCTCAAGGGCATCGTCTGGGCGTTCACTCACGTCCATTCCCACAACTGGCACCCGCTGACTTGGATTTCCCATATGCTGGACTGCCAGTTTTATGGATTGAACCCCGGCGGCCATCATCTCACCAATATCCTGCTCCACACAGCGACGGCGATCCTGCTTTTCTTGGTGCTGCGGCGGATGACGGGGTTCTTGTGGCGCAGCGCGTTTGTGGCGGCGGTGTTTGCGATCCATCCGCTACGGGTGGAATCGGTGGCGTGGGTGGCGGAACGCAAGGACGTGCTCAGCGGCCTGTTCTTCATGCTGACCCTTTGGGCGTATGCGCGGTATGCACAGGGGGTGACAGGTGGCAAGTGGCAGGTGACAAGAACAGAAGCAGCCGCTGCCGCACCCGGCTCGTCACGCGTCACGCGTCACGCGTCACTTTTCTATTGTCTGGTGCTGTTGTTTTTTGCGTTGGGCCTGATGTGCAAGCCGATGCTGGTGACGCTACCCTTCGTGCTGCTGCTGCTGGACTACTGGCCGCTTGGGAGGGTGACGGGTGACAAGTGGCAGGCGACAGGTGAAAAAAAGGGAACACCCTCAACCCTCAACCCTCAACTCTCAACCTTGCTTCTTGAAAAACTGCCCTTGTTCGGACTGGCCGCCGCGTCGGGTGTGGTCACGATTTTTGCCCAGACAGAGGCCATCCAGTCGTTCGAGCAGATTTCCCTTCCCTTGCGCGTGGGCAATGCCCTGACCTCCTGTGTGGTTTATTTGGGCCAGATGTTCTGGCCGTCGGGTCTGGCACTTCCTTATCCATTTGTGACCAGGGACGCAGGGATTTCAGGGGTACTGTCGTTGATCCTGTTGGCCGGCATTTCCACGGGCGTTTTCGCTCTGCGTCGTCGTCGCTATCTTTTGATCGGCTGGCTGTGGTATCTCATCATGCTGGTGCCGGTGATTGGGATTGTTCAGGTGGGAGCGCAGGCGCGTGCGGATCGCTACACCTATCTGCCACAGATCGGTTTGTATGTGCTGCTGACCTGGGCGGTGGTGGATTTGTGCGCTGGTCTGCGCAACCGCCGCGTGGTACTGGGCGGCTGCGCCACGATCATCCTCGTGGCTTTGATTTTCTGTGCGCGGGTGCAGACTGCTTATTGGCGGAATAGCGAATCACTGTGGGCTCACACGCTCGCCTGTACTTCTGACAACTACATTGCCCACGACAGTCTTGGCAACGCTCTGTTCCAAAAGGGGAGTGTGGACGAAGCGATTATTCATTTCCAAAAGGCGCTGAAAATAAACCCTGACTATGAGGAAGCTTGCTACAACCTCGGCAACGCCCTGTTCCAAAAGGGCAATGTGGACGAAGCGATTGTTCATTACCAACAGGCCTTGGAAATAAATCCCGTCTATGCGGAAGCCCAAAACAACCTCGGCATCGCTCTTCTCCGAAAGGGCAATGTGGACGAAGCAATCATTCATTACCAAAAGGCGCTGGAAATCAAGCCCGACCACGCAGAAGCCCACTACAACCTTGGCAACGCTCTTCTCCAAAAGGGACGTGTGGACGAAGCGATCGTTCATTACCAAAAGGCGCTGGAAATCAAGCCCGACCACGCAGAAACCCACTACAACCTCGGCAACGCTCTTCTCCAAAAGGGCAGTGTGGACGAAGCGATCGTTCATTACCAAAAGGCGCTGGAAATCAAACCAGACTACGCGGAAGCCCACAACAACCTCGGCTCCGCTTTGAATTCGCAAGGACGTTTTAACGAAGCGATGGTTCATTTCCAAAAGGCGCTGGGAATCAAGCCCGGTTACGCAGAAGCCCACTACAACCTCGGCAACGCTCTGCTCCGAAAGGGAAGCATGGACGAAGCGATCGCGCATTACCAAAAGGCGCTGGAAATCAAGCCCGATTACGCGGAAGCCCAGAATAATCTGGCACGGGTGTTGGCGACTTCTCCGCGGGCGTCGCTACGCAATGGCAACCAAGCGGTGGAACTGGCCCAGCAGGCGAATCAGTTGACCGGCGGAGAGAACCCAGTCATTCTCAGCACGCTCGCCACCGCCTACGCCGAGGCCGGGCGATTTCCCGAAGCGGTGGAAACCGCGCAGCGCGCTCTGCAACTGGCCGGGACGCAGTCCAACACCACGCTGGCTGATGCCCTTCGATCACAGCTGAAGCTCTATCAAGCAGGGATCCCATTCCATTTACACTAAAAGTCCTAGAATTATGACATTTCAGTCTGTGGCCTTGCCTCGATTTGGTGCGGGAGCTGTGGGGAATGCCTGAGCCGGAGTGCTTCCAATCGGGCGAAATAGTTGTTGCAAGCCGGATTTGGTTTGCTATATTCCGCCTTCCATTTTTTGAGACGAAATGCCGACTATCAATCAACTGGTCCGTAAGGGCCGACGCAAAGTAAAATACAAGTCCAAGTCGCCCGCCTTGGAAGGCTCGCCGTTTCGACGCGGGGTGTGCATTCAGGTCATGACGCGCACGCCCAAGAAGCCGAACTCGGCGATGCGCAAGGTTGCCAAGGTGCGCCTGACCAACGGGTATGAGGTGATCGCCTACATCCCGGACGAGGGCCACAATTTGCAGGAGCACTCCATCGTGATGGTGCGCGGTGGCCGCGTGAAGGATTTACCGGGTGTGCGTTATCACATCGTTCGTGGGCGGCTGGATGCCGCTGGTGTCGAAAAACGCCGGGTCAGCCGCTCGAAATACGGCGTGAAACGCCCGAAACCCGGTTCCAGGCCCGCAGCACCGGCTGCAACAGCAGAGGCTCCGGCGGCAGCAGCACCCGCAGCCTGATGAATTTATGAACGCGAAGATGGAAGATGGAGAATTGAGAATAGAACACAAATAGAGCGCGAAAAGGCCCGCCATCCTCCATCATCCATTATCAATCCTCGTTAAAAAAATATGTCCCGCAGACGACAAGCTACAAGACGGACGGTTGCCAAAGACGGAAAGTTTCAAAGCGCTTTGGTTTCGCGGCTGGTCAACACCATCATGATGTGCGGCAAAAAAAGCACGGCGCAGCGGATTGTGTACGGCGCGTTCAACAGCATTTCCGAAAAGAATCCGGCCAGCAACCCGGTGGAAATTTTGCAGCGCGCGGTGGACAACGCCAAACCGCGCATCGAAACCAAGGCGCGCCGCGTCGGCGGCGCCACGTATCAGGTGCCGCTGGAAGTGCCGTCGGACCGGCAGGCTGCCCTG
>Ga0208038_1001849_pt1 | contig 10754 bp, 14 predicted proteins | sample June2015DPH_16_1_FD_184714 | JGI IMG/M metagenome (GOLD analysis project Ga0208038, IMG submission 184714) | Peatland microbial communities from SPRUCE experiment site at the Marcell Experimental Forest, Minnesota, USA - June2015DPH_16_100... | ecosystem: Environmental > Terrestrial > Soil >...
AGCGCGATGATGGTGGCGCCGGCCGCTTCAGCTTCGCCCTTGAAGCGCTGAACGTCTTCCCTCATGCCGCTGATGATTTCGTCGACAGTCTGGCCATAGACGGTCATGGTATCCGGCTGGGCGATGAACGGCTGTGCCTGAGCTTCGCCAGCCTCGGGCGCCAGAGCATCGAATGCGCGGTCTTGCTTCTGAGTGATTCCCATACTTCACCTCGTCTTTGTTCTTCGGTAGGCCTTGCGATTCTTGGATTTGCGCTGGTTGGAAAGTACGATCGCGACGCGCTGGCGGTCGGCGCGCTTCTTGCCGTAACGCTTTTTGGTGCGCCGGTAAACTTTTCCGCGGCCTACCTCTTCAAAATTCCGTTTCGTGACGGCTTTGGAAGTACCTCTCTCCAGCGGCATACGCACCCCCAGACCATTTTCGCCAGTCTACCACGGAGGCTTGCCGGGAGCGGCTGGTTGCGGATTTACCTCATAGCCCTTGCCAGCCATCCGGCGAGGTACTCAGCCTTGGCGGGGTTCTTGGCGACGATGGCCTTGTAGTGATCTGACCGCTCTATCTTGAACGCCTGAACCAGCTTCACAGGGTCGGTACTGTTGGCCGTCTCGACCGTCTGCGGCCCCCACAGGCCGTCCAGTGCCAGTGCAAGGCCCGTCACGTTGCAGATGGCCTGTTGCAACAGTTTCACCGCCGTACCCGCGCCCATATTCACCGCCGCGTCGAATACCCGCTTGGCAACCTCATCCGAGGCAAGCTCCTCAAACCATCCATTCCAGAAGTGTATCTTGTAGAAAAAATCCACCAGCGCGGCACGATTAGCTTGCGGAGTGGCAGCAATCGCCGCGTAGGAGTCAGGGAAGGCTGCGCTGTTGATGCCGCTTATGGCATAGCCGCCGCAGTCGGGCACGATCTCGTACTCCCGCGCCGGGTCTTCCGAATCCATCATCCAGTTGTAGCAAACGTTAAAGCTGGCCATTTTCTCTCCTACACCAAGGCGACGCCCCTTCGGACGCCGCCCGGTGATGCGCTGGAGCGGCCCCACAGGATCGAACTGTGGACCGTCTGCTTACGAGGCAGATGCTCTGCCGACTGAGCTAGGGCCGCTACTTACCCTTGTTGACCCTGCCCACGTTCACGCCGATTATCCAGCTGATCGTGTTGCTCAGAGCGGCGCATACCGGTGAGAGTACGCGCTGCCAGAGTGGGGGCTTGGGCTGTGGGGTCATGGTAGCCACGCCTTTGCAATCTTCGCTGTGACGGCGTTCACATCGGCCAGAATCGGAGGCACAGCGGCATTTACCGAGTCTGCCAGTGCCGAGTATTTCTGGACTGCCGCACGGAGATCAGCGATTAAGCTGTTGACCTCCGCGACGGTATCCGGGGGCAGTGCAATGGTGAACGTGATGGTTGCGGGGTCTGCCATATCGCTCCTACAGTTTGATTCCGAGCGCGTCCGCGTCGGCCACGGTCACGGCCTCGCCAGCCTTGAGGTCAGTAACGAACTGTGTGACAAGCGCCTTGGTTGTGTCGCTCATGGCGATGGTGACGGCTCCCGTGACGTTGCCGGCCGCAACATCGGCCACGATAGCCGTGCCGGCTGCGAATGCCTTGATCACGTCATAGGAGACAGCGGCAACCGCCGCCAGGGTTGAAGGTGAGAGCTTCTGGTAAACGGCGTAGAGCTTCTTCGCTCCGATGGAGACGTTGGTCAAGAACTCCTCGATCTTCTCTCCTGCCGCGGTAATCTCAGTCCAAAGTGACATGATGGTTTCTCCTGATGCGGGATGCGGGTTATGGTGCGTAAAGTCTGCTATCGGCTTCCGCCCAAAGCGTAAAGCCGAGGCCGGAGCCGGTTACTTGGTTGAGTTGGCGGCGTCGATGGCGGCGGCTTGTGCCTGGTTCGTTGCCGTCTGGACCTGCGTCTGTGTCGAGTGGGTGTCAAAGTCCTTGGCAAGTACGCCAAGCACGACCGGGCCGAGACAGGCAACATACCCCTGCCATGTGTTCGGGCCGCTGTAGTTTGCTACGGCCATGACGACTGCGCTGATTACGCCAGCGAGCGTTGTTTTCCAGTTGTTCATGCGACTCCTACTTTCCTGGCGCGTTCCCACGCCGTTTGCTGCTCCGGTGTCATCGTCTCAGGCTTTTGAAGCATTCTGTCCGGCGGCGGCGTCCATGTCTTCAGGCTTTGATCTCTCCTGTGAGTTGTGTGATGCGCTCATTTGCCGATGCCCATCCCTTGTCTGCTTTGTCGAATGCCGCTTCCTTTTTCAGCTCCTCGGCGCGGAAGTTCAACCCGGCCTCAATCAAGCGCAAAAGGTACACCCCAACAGAAACACCGGCTTGCGCTGCCTCTAACTTCACGCGGCGGTGCAGGTCGTCGGGAATGTTGACCGTCTTCATGGATGTAAATTTACACTTCTACATCCACACTGTCAAGCGCTATTCTGAGGCAATCGGCTCCGGCGCGGGTTCGACCGGCTTCTCTTCATCGCACGGGATAGGCTCTCCCGGTGCTTTCGGGTCTGGATTGATGGGCGGCGGATCGGCTACTAGCGTCATCGGTTTTCTCCTTTACTGCGGTTTGGGATAGGACATTAGGGTGTCCTCGCGAGGGGTTGAGTGCGCGGTGTCGATCTGGCCGGTGTGCTGAGGCCAGTGGGGTAGCTGAATCTGGTTGGTCAGAATCTCTTTGCGTACCTCGATTGCTGTGTGGATGACTGCCGGGAGGCCAAAGAATAGTGTAATGATCGCACAGATGGCGATGAGCGTGTTGATGCGCCGGTCGGCCTTGCGGTTGTGCGCTTCCAGATCGACCTTGACCGCCTCGGTTGCTCTTTTCGCCGCATCCTCTTCATCGTTTCGATGCGTGCGAAACTCAGTCATAAACTCGCTCACATTCCGGTCAAGGCTGCGAAAATTGGCAACCGCCGCTTCTACGTGTTCCATACGCTCCTCCAGCCTTCCCACTTTTACCGCTAGATTCTCGGCCATCTGCTAATCTCCTGGCCCGTCCCGGCCTCGTTGTGCGCTCCAGGCCCTTTACCCCTGGTGGACCGTTCTTCCGGCTGCGCGCCCGTGATCCGCTTGCAAGTTGCCTAATCTACCACGCTGCTTGATACATCTGCTGTGCCTGTGTCGCCGTCAACACGGTTGAATACACACCACATGGGCCTATAACCCCATTAAACGGGTTAGCTACAGTACCGGCATTATCTCCGGCTCCTATCGAGGGTTGATAAGTGCTGGCGATTGATTTCAAATTGCCGGTTTGCACTTCACTGTCAACTTGATTCCCATCATAATAAAGGATGACGTGTGCCCCGTCGTAGGTAGCTACAACAAGATGCCATGTTCCGTATGTTATATTTGCAGCCGAAATAGCTGTTACCGTAGTAGACGAAGCATTCTGCGCAGCTGCTCTAATTGGATTACCAACAGCACCATAAATATACATCGAGGAGTTTCCCGAACCAACACTCTTCGCCTGTCCTATAAGTATGACGGTTACACCGACATTGTTTGCTTTGAACCAGCAGGAAAGCGAAATGGATTGACTCGCAAAAGGCGCGAGCAGACCTGCGGAAGTGCCTAAGAACACGCCGTTCGTGCTTCCATCAAATAAACCGGCGTATTGGTTTATAAGGCCCGAACCGTACCAGTAAGTCGGACCTCCGGGATTCGGATCGGTGCCTTGCCATGTTCCTGCGTAGCCGTTGCCCGTTTGATCGTATGCCGTTGTCGAGCTAGATGGTGTGCAGCCGCTTCCCGATGTAGTGCAGCCAGCAAGATTCCACTGACCGAGAGGAGTTGGAGGCGTAAAAACCTTGTGCTTAATAACGTTCTGTCCATAGCACGGAAGCAAAAGAATCAGCAAAATCGAAATTTGGAGAATTTTTCTCATTTAGTTCACCGTGTAATCCACTGCACAGTTTAACGACGTTGGAGTTCCTGAGATTGTGCCGATGTGAAGGGTAACTGGTGTGTGTGCCGCAATCGGACAGTAAGTTGTTTGAGAACTACAGGAGCCGCTGACCCAGGTTGTGACCACCACCTGATTGACCGTTCCCGCCGTTGCCGTCATGTCGGAAATCAGCGAGTTGCCGCCGCTTACGAGATTGGTGATTACCGAAGTTGAGCCGCCGACTCCACAAGAGAATCGTGTTAGTTGTATCGCTGTCGCCGGGTCTAGGACGGTGATTAAAAGATCATCGCCAATCACAGGAGTTATATCTGTCACGACAACGGTACGTGTTGTTTGGGCAGTGGGCAGATCACCAGAAGCGATTGCACGAAAGGCTGGATTTCCTGCCGTAGCGAAAAGAGCGTGCGTAGTCGTTGAATCGGGGGATATAGTTGACGGTGCGCCGCCCGCACCACCACCAACCATTACACCATATTGTGCCTGTACTCCTGACGCCGACATACTGGCGGTCGAGTCATACCACGGAATACCGCCGGGTACCCCCGCCTGTTTAGCTACGTTCATTGTGTAAGTACTGGATAACGTTATACCGTCAGCAAGGGTAAGCGTGGCGCCGGTTGCTGGAGCCGTCAGGGTCAGTTTATTCAGAGTGCCGCTGAGCGTTGCATTACCGGCAATAACAACCACACCCGCTGCGCCCACTGTACCACTACCAGTTTTCGCGCCTCCCGATCCCGGCGTCAAAGTGATACTCCCGCCCGCGCCGCCGTTTCCGTTGGTGCCTGTTCCGGCCCCGCCTGTGCCTCCAGAGATCGAAGGGCTGCTACCGACACCGCCTGTTCCACCGGAGGCAGACGACGCGCCCCCGGCGACGCCGTTTACATTGAAGAGCGTAGTTGCGGTTGTTCCGGTTGCCCCGCTTGTAGATGCTGGCGCGGTTCCGGCAAGAGTATAACCCGAAGTTGAAGTCGCGGGGTATGTGAATGTAGCATCCGCCGTGGGATTGGAGAGGCCGTAGGTGCTCTTATCCAAAGGCGGATTCACTGTAATAGAAGAACCAAGCGCAACTGATTGGTTGTTCACCGTAACTGAGCTATGCAACAAAGCTCCATTCGGGATACCTGTAAAATTAGTTCCTGTCAAGGCAGGTATGTTGTCACAGGTTATTCCTTGCGAAGCGCCGCCCGCCGTGGTGGTTTCCGTGAGAGCATATTCTGTGCTGTTCGCCCCGGTGCAACCGGCCGTCTTGTTTGGCGCTCCGCTTGCGCCGCCATTGACTATGTCTCCCGCCGCTGTCATGGCGGTCGTAGTCAGCGCCGCCCCATTGAATCCAAGCAGTCCGTAACCGGAGCCGCCCGTCACTGTAGTTGTTCCCGGCGCGATAGATGCGGCTGCCGCCGTAATGGTGGTGCTGCCTCCGAGATTCACAGCGCTTCCGTTGATTGTGATCTGCGCGTTCGTCAGCACAGGTGCCGCACTCGCACTCCCATTGCCCGTCTGTGTCAGCACTTGAGGAGTGGTGGTGATGTTTCCGGCGAGACAGGCTGTCGTATTGGCAGCGCTCGGATACCACCAGCAATATGCGGATGCCGCTGTCATGTTATTTGCTAGTGCAACTGCCGTGTTGCCAATAGCCGCTACGAGCTGCGCCGCCGTCGCGTTTCCGAGCGTCTGGCCGTTTGACTGCCAAACCGGAATAGCCCCGGAGATGCCGCCCAGATACGGGAACATCTGAATGTTGCCGACACGAAATTCTCCCGTTGTACCCACCGTCTTAATAAGCGCGGTGGGCAGCAGCTGTACGTTTTCCGTCGCCATCGCTGTACACGTAAATGTGTATGTCGTCCAGGAGGAAGTGGGAACATAGTAAAACCCTCCTTCCTTACAGTTTGTCGTCCAATTTCCCACGAAGAAAGCGTAGTTGAGCGGCGAAGAGGCGCTGACCTGCTTTGCCTGAAAACTCACTTCATACTGCTTTCCAGCCGTCTGCGAAACCGTCAAAGAAGAGTTGTTCTGCACACCCACTGTACTTTGAATCGGCGCGCTGTTCGCGCCAATCACAATATCTTGTGACGCCGGAGTAGACTGTGTGCTTCCGGTGGGCGGATCGCTCGTATTCAACGAAAACGTGACCTGCCCGGAAGTCAGGCCATTCAAGTAGGTGCTCCAGCCCGTGTAAGTTGTGCCTGTGCCGGAGAACAAGCCGCCGCCAGAGAGCGCGTCCGGTCCTAGAGTGACCAGCACCGTATTCGGCGGCACATTCATTTCCCAGTAAGCGGGCACACTCACGTAATAGGTGATCGTCGGGTAGACGGTGTATGGAAAAACAGTTTGCATCGCCAGATCGTTGAGGGTGTTTGTATAAGTTCCAATCGTATCGTCAATGTTCTCCAGAATCACGTTACTGGTGAACGAGTAAGTATTATTCTGAATGTGAATGAAGTCCGTGCCCCCGCTCCCGCCGCCGGTGTGAAGATTCTCAAGTTTGCAGTTCAGGCAATCTTCGATGAAGATGCCGTAGACGCTGGGCGTTCCGAGAATGTTTCGCTCGATGTAATCATCGTGAATATTAATCTGTCGGAAGTCTGCGCCGGAGCCGTCATCATAAATGTTGATCTCCGGGTAAGCAGTTCCTCCATTGGCGTGCTCGAAGTTGTTGTTGAATATGTACAACTCTGAGACGCGAGGACCGCCGCCACCATAGGAATAGAGCACGAGCGCACTACCTTGAATGTAGTAGTTTCCCTGCGTCACACTCATCTCGTTTCCGTGGATGCTCATCGACCCGAATGAGTTCTCAATCCACACGCACGCAGTATTACACTGCGTGATGAAGTTGTCAGCGATTGAGGTGTTGGTTCCCCCCAGGCCGCTGATATAGATGAGTCCGTGACTGACGGTTGCGCTGGCGCTTATCGTGGCAGCGCCGTTCATGCACAAACCCTTGATTGTAATATCTTGTTGCGAGCCATCAGTGGCCGCATTCCCGAAGATGCCGGAGATGTTAGCGGAGGTCGTCAGGCTGAATCCCTTGTTCCCCGTGTTATTGTTGCTCTCGCACTGGCCGAGTCCGAATCCTACCACACCGCTGGAATCATTCAACGGAAATACAAGACCTCCCGTCGTCACTGTAATGTTGAAATACGTCTGGTTATCCACGTAGAACAGCACGGCGCGGGTGTGCGTCATGCACGGAATTGCATATCCGGTAATCGGATTGGCGATCACCTGTGTTGTCGCCCCAAACCCGCGTAAGTCGATTGTGCCTCCAGTTGAAGGCAACTGATCACAGGCACGGTTGATGTAGTAATCTGCCGTCTGGCCGGAAGAGCCGCACCATGAGGGCGCACCAGCGGATACGCACGCGGCAGGATTGACAACCGCGTTCGTGATGCCAGCTACCACACTCGGCGCGCTCACAGATCCCGTAAACGCCGCGCCAGCAAGAGGAGCGCCCCCCAGATTCGCCAGCGCCCCTGCTGCCGTGGTCGCGCCCGTGCAACCATTGGCGATGGTGTTACCGCCGAGGCAGCCATTTGCACCGACAGCGGTAGCGAACGCATCTGTAGCAACTTTTATGCTGGAATCTCCCGGCGCCTGCGTTGTGGCTGTGGTCCCATTTGGAAGTGCGGTAATGTTTACAAGTGGCGACGTGGGCGTACTGCCAGAAGCGATCAACTCATTAGGTGTAAAACTAATATCTCCCGTGCCGCCTTGCGACACAAGAACAGGATTGAATAATCCGCCAGAGTTTGTTGAGTATGCGTAGGAATATGTTATCGATCCGTTCACTCTCACCTGGATAAGATAACTTCCGGGAACGATATAGAATGTGGCATTTCCGTATTGATCTGCGGAGTATGGTTGAGGGAGAGGAATCGTCAATCCAATATCGGCGTAGATCGTGGATTGCGGGTAGCACGGTATCCCGCTCCCGGTATAAGGACACGCGTATATCTGTGCATGGGCCGCCGGCGTTCCTCCTGGCGTAATCCATTGACCACTGATCGGCGCGCCAACCTGCGCAAATGCGCTAGTCGACGAACTCAGAATCAGGATCGAAGCCGCGAGGAATAGCAGGCTGAAAGTGTCGAGAACCCTTCGCGTTGTTGCATTTTTTGCACGCCACCGAGTTGATTGGCTGGCCGTGTTCGTCGATGATTCTGTCGTCGCGTTTTCCACTTGTTCTCCCTTGTGCGTGCTCGAAGGTGCATTCAATAAGCGAAATGGGGTGATTCCCCAAAGAACAAATGCCGTGCTGTCTCTGCCAGCAAAGCATCTTACGATGTTTGTATTCCGCGCGCCCGGCTTCGTTCTGCAGACAGATTTCACGACCGTCCTCCGTTCTTTTTATCGCGGTACGATTTCTCTCGGGCGGCTTGAATCGCTTGCGAGTAGCCCTCATTGAGCACCTCCTGGGCCAGCGAGACCCATACCTTCTCTTCGCTTTCCGGGCCTCCGCGGCGCTCCATGGATTTTATGACGCCACCGAGCAACTTTCGGGCCTGGTCGACAAAAGCGAGCAGGCTTTGATCGTGCTGCCGGTCGGCCACCATCAACTCCAGAGCCTGCCCTTTACTGGAGAGCTCGTGCCGCTCCTGATAGCCCTCCAGCATCTCCTCAATGGCGCGCTTGGCGAGGAATGGAATCCGGACAGATAAAGTCACCATCGGCTCCCGTTCGCTTCCGGCCGCCTTGTTGCGCGAGGTGACGAGTTCCGCGAGCTTGGCCGGCTCCATCGTCTTCGCCTCCAGCACCCAGGAAAAGTCGTGGATGATCGAGGGATCAACCTGAATCAGCAATTCGGCGTTTGTCACCGGAATCCGCTCAAGCTCCGCCAATGAGAGCTGATGTAGCGCCTGGCCGATACGCACGAACTTGTAATAGGTGGATCTCGGAATGCCCAAACTCTCCCGGTAGGCGTCTTCCCCGCGGGGACCGGGCTCTAGCCCGAACGCCGTCCAACCTTCGGAAAGTCTCATCCTAAAGCCGTAATAGGCAATCCGGTAGAGGCTCTGGCGCAAATTGCGCGCGGCCTGCAGCAGCGCTCCGTGGTACTCGGCAACGGGCTGGGATTCTGGGGCGAGAACCTCCCCGGCTGGCGGCAATACTTGGGGCGTCGGCAACGTAAGGGCAGTAGCCATCGCCGTCATTTTAACGGCGGAAAGAGGTTTTGCAAGGGGGTTGCGGGGGATATTTAGGCGCTTTTAGCAAAAAACGCCGCCGGGGCCATAGGCTCATCCGGCGGCAATCTCACCTGCAACGTTGTTCGCAGACTCTATTTTAACACAAGAACACTCGCACGGCGCAAGCCCATTATGCGGAATTCTCCTCATCTTGCGGCATAAACCGTGCTCCCCTCTTCGGCAGCGCCAGCAGACCTTGGAGGTGGGCTTCTTCATCCCGCGCGCTCCAAGTCCGTGCCGGGCTGGTCTATGCGTGGACTGAAGTCGTCCCGGTAAAGTTCTTTGAAGTCTTTGAAGCGATAGCTCCAGTTCGACGTGTCGGCCAGCGCGGACCACCCGCCCAGCGCCTGCACGGCGCGCCAGACAGCCTGCGGCACTTCGGGGATCGGCGTCACCTCGGCCACGCCGTCGCGCAGCACAACCTTCTCTTCGAGCCGATAGCGGCCTTCCGGGTCCAGGCGGGCATGGTTGAGGAAAGTCTGAGTAGCGAAGTTCCACGCGGCGGCTACGCGGCTCTGCGGCGGCTCGTAGCGCAGCCCGGCCATCTCGCGGATTCGGCTGACGGAACAGTCCCACCGGCTCCGGCTGACGGCGATCGCATCCTTCACGGCGCGCAGGAAGCGCTCTGAGCCGACAATGGCCACCACCTCGGCCAGCAGTTCGATGCGAAGCCTTGCCGCGGCATCACTCTCCGGCTGGTTTGTGGGAAACATCTCTCTGGTCATGGCGATGCCCATAGCCGCGATACGCTCGTTCTCAATTGACGAGACGCTGGAGCTGCTGTCGTTCACTTTCAAAGCCGTTGACGGCTCGGCGTTGCCAGATTGCAGGATCTTGCTCATAACGCATCTCCTCGTACCATCGTTTCGGGTTAGGGACGAACTGCAGTTCTTCCGGCGACCAGGTGGAAACAGAATCCCGGTAAAGCGCCGTGCGGTCCATCAAGTAAGCCTCGGCGTTCGCCTCTTCCTTCGAGTAGCCAACGCACAGCGGGTTTTCCTCCATCGATTCCAGCGCCTTGTTGATGGCGTTGAGCGCAGGCAGGAACGCCTCCACCCGGTCGGTCAGGACGTTGATCCCCGGCATCTTCGGATAGAGCGCCAGAATGCGCACGCAAGCCTTCAATCGCTTCGGCATTTCGGTGGCCTGGGCCAGCGTCACTCGCAGATAACGTCGCTGATGGAGCCACGTCGTCATGTGGGGGATGAACTTCTTCTCTCTGGCGCCCATCTGGACGCGGGCCTCTTCCGTCTTGGCGCGCAGGAAGTCGATGGCCTCGGCCTGAGTCCGGGGCGCGCCGTCGATCTCACCAGCGCAAATCCGGTCGAGGGCTTCGCGGATGCGCTTGAGAGCGGCTGGGCGGCCTGTGGGGCGCGGGTAGGCCTTGTAGATCGAGATCAGGAGAGGTTCGGGATAGTCGGGGGGTGCTTCAAATAGTTCGGTCATTGGGCAATCTTCCAGTCTTCGTGCCGCGCTTGCTGTCTAATGTGATGAACTTCGGGCCGTCGATTGCGAGGAGGTCAGAAGCGGAGAGCGAACCAAGGTCCGCGAGGGGGATGTGGAGTTCGGGTAAGAGTTCAGTCATTTTTTCCTTTCCTCACCTTTTCCTGCTGTTAAGTTCACGCCTGACGCTATCTCTCAGG
>Ga0208038_1001850_pt1 | contig 10751 bp, 9 predicted proteins | sample June2015DPH_16_1_FD_184714 | JGI IMG/M metagenome (GOLD analysis project Ga0208038, IMG submission 184714) | Peatland microbial communities from SPRUCE experiment site at the Marcell Experimental Forest, Minnesota, USA - June2015DPH_16_100... | ecosystem: Environmental > Terrestrial > Soil >...
CTTTCTCGTCAATGTCTACAATTACGCGGTTAGGCGCCAGGTCTTCCATGGCGACAATGACGCGTTCAGAACCGTTAACAACAAAGTATCCGCCTTGGTCATCAGGGTCTTCTCCAGCCGCAATAAGCTCCTCCGTTGAAAGCTGGGATAAGAAGCAAAGTTTCGATTTAAGCATGACAGGAATATTTCCAATGTAAACAAGTTCGGTGTCCTGTTCTCTCCCATCTGTCACGGGCGTCATTTCAAGCGCCACTGGCACGGCGTATGCAAGGTTCCTGAGCCTGGCTTCCATGGGATAAATTTCGTGTTTAGCGCCATCCACTTCTGCCACGTACGGCCCTGTTATCCTCGATTGAGGATCTATCACCCAGACCTGTCCAAGCTTCACCTTGTACGGACTTTCAGGAACTTCAATATTGATTTCGCCAACCTCATCCACCACCTCCTGCAAACCATAATCGATAAACTCGTTATAAGAATCCAGATGCTGCCTAACTAGCCCTTTCTCGTTGAAGAAAGATTTTAACAACAAATGTATATCTTCTTTTGAAATTTCAGGCAAAGTCATTTATCCCCCGCAAGTTTAATTACGAAACGATATTCATGTGAATGTGCTTTTCGAATGCAGACCTTCTCAAACTTTTGATTTCCTCTGATGTTGAATCATCCAACTCGAAAAATAGTCTCCAGTTTTTAAGAGCCACACACACATCCTGTACAGCTCTAATAAACTTTTTTATACATTACATTAGTTCGTTTCTTTGCCCATAAAACACGGTTCGTTACGCTTTCTTAGGGTTATTACATTCTAATACTTTATCGCCTTTTATGGAGAACATCACCAACCGATTTACGATTTCCTCGGGGAAGGAAGCAATTCTCCTTTCGACCTGGTTTTCTGTTTGGCGGGTTCCTGTTACGTTCCAAATTTGGGTGAACCATTCATCGCACTCTTTCTTTGTGAAGACCCTGATAAGGCTGAATCGCCGTCAGCGTAAATTGACGTTTATCTGTCCCTTCCGGAATTACACTACAAAAGACGCAGGCTTCTGCAGCCTTCGAACCTGATTCATAAAGCTCCTATACCAATTCTCAATTTCTGGCGATATGCTCGGCGGAACCTCCTCCATAGCTTTCTCAAAATCGCTGAAGGTAACCTCTTTTGCGTTGATGTCTCTTCTCAAAGCGTTCATGGCGGCCTCCCTGCATACGGATGATATATCGGCGCCGGAGTAACCTTTCGTCATGCGATGCTCCTTGATGTCCACATCATTTGATAGTGGCATGTTCTTCGTGTGAATCTTAAAGATTTCAAGCCTGGTCGCTTCGTCGGGTTCTGGAACATAGATTAGCCGATCGAATCTGCCTGGCCTTAATACGGCTGAGTCGACGATATCGGGCCTGTTTGTCGCAGCTATAACTATGATGTCTTCTAAGGGCATTATTCCATCCATTTCTGTTAAAAGCTGGCTGATGACGCGTTCAGTTACTCCGCTGTCGCCGTAACCCAGCCCCCTCCTTGGAACAAGAGAGTCAACTTCATCGAAGAATATGATCGCTGGCGAAGCCATTCTAGCCTTCCTGAAGACCTCTCGAATAGCCCTTTCAGACTCGCCAACCCACCTAGAGAAAACCTCTGGACCCTTAATCGAAATGAAGTTTGCCTCGCTCTCAGTTGCAACAGCCCTAGCCAGCATTGTCTTCCCACACCCGGGCGGGCCTATTAACAGTACACCTTTAGGCGGCTGAATTCCCAATCTCTTGAAGACTTCAGGATTTTTCAGCGGCCACTCAACAGCCTCCTTTAATTTCTCTTTAACCTCCTCCAAGCCTCCCACTTCATCCCAATGAACAACTGGAACTTCCACAGCAATCTCCCTCATAGCTGTAGGCGTAATCTCCTTGAAGGCGTTCATGAAATCATCTATCCGAACCTCCATCTTCTCTAGGACGTGGGGAGGTATTCGCTCTTCCTTCAGATTTATCTCGGGAAGATACCTATGTAGAGCTTTCATAGCTGCCTCTCTGCACAGGGCGGCCAAGTCAGCACCCGTGTAACCGTGCGCCCGCTCAGCAAGCAGCTTTAAGTCAACATCATGGGCTAAGGGCATACCTCTGCTATGAATCAACAATATTTCATGACGCCCCCGCTTGTCTGGGGTCCCTATCTCTATCTCGCGGTCAAACCTCCCAGGCCTCCTGAGAGCTGGATCCAAGGCATTCGGCCTGTTTGTTGCGCCTATTACTATGACATTTCCTCTACCAGTCAATCCGTCCATGAGAGATAGAAGCTGAGCGACAACCCTTTTCTCCACTTCACCTGTAACCTCCTCACGTTTGGGCGCGATGGAGTCCAGCTCGTCTATGAGTATGATGCTCGGAGCGTTTTTATGAGCCTGTTGAAATATTTCTCGAAGCCTCGCCTCCGACTCCCCATAGAACATACTTATTATCTCAGGCCCGTTTATTGAGAAGAAGTTTACATCAGACTCATTTGCTACTGCTTTAGCTAGGAGTGTCTTTCCGCAGCCGGGTGGACCGAGCAGTAGAACCCCTTTCGGAGGATCTATTCCAAGCGTCTGGAAAATCTCGGGATGCCGCATTGGAAGTTCAATCATCTCCCTTATCAGTTGAATCTCCTTCTCCAAGCCTCCTAAGTCCTCATAGGTGGTACGTGGCACACTTTCAGCTTCCGCAACAGGGTCAGACAATATCTGCAATATAGTACCGAAAGTCATCTTGACTATTCCTTGGGGCTGCAGCTTCGCAACAGTGAACTGAACAGAATGACCAAGCATCATAACGGACGTCTTGTCTCCCTCAACAAACGTCCTATCCATAAGTCTGTTTTTCACAAAATTTGCAAAGGCTTCGTCAACGTTCAATCGCATATTCACTGGAGCAAGCACTATGCTCATGGCATCTTTAACTTCAGCCTTGCGAACTACAACGTACTCATTTATTGATACGCCAGCATTTTTACGTAAGAACCCATCGATTCGCATAACATTTGGATCCTGGTCTTCAGAGTACGCTGGCCAAACGATCGCCGACGTTTTTTTCTTCCCTGAAAACTCTATTACGTCTCCAGATGAAACCCCTAACTTTTGCATTGTTCTCTGGTCTATTCTAGCGATTCCTCTTGCCACATCTCTCTGTCTGGAATCCAGAACTTTCAGCTGAACTTCGCTCAATCTTCAACGATCCATTAAATATATTTCTGATAGAAGCACTAAATCCGTTCTCTCAACATCATTAGAAAATCACCAATGGTTAAACCTTTTCAGAGAAAACATGGATTATTATAATCTCAGCAGCCAACTTAACTCCCTGCGAGAACCTTCTGAAGGCTAGCTTGACCAAATCGGGGTAATCATAGATTCGGTATTTCGTTATCTTTCCGCCTATGATTACTGATACCTGAGTAGAAATTAGCAACCGATAAGGAGCAGTATTTAGCGCGCATGGCTGTTCCTAAAATGGTGAAAAATGGTTTTAAGTCTGATTCTCAGTTTAGGATCACTTTTCGAGGCATGAGACCAGAATGGAAAACAGGAGCTGTCTGGAAAGACAAAACAAGAATAAATACCATTTTTGACCAATATCGGAACAAGCATGCGCGCGCAATTTAGTCCCAAACATAGTTTTATAACGCGCCAAAGAATAACACACAATGACGACGGAAGCTGCATACTGGATCGGAAATGCCACAAGCCATAAAAATCCTATTGACTTAGTTGTATGAAGACAAGGAACAGCTTCACGAAAGAGAATGAGCCATTTCTTTTATGAGAAGGAGACAGTAACATGCGGAAGAAAGGAGAAACAGGAGAACAAGATCGGGGAAAACCTCAGCCTCGAAAAAAGAAAGAAAGAGAAGAGACCCGCAAGAAGAAAAAACTCGCCAGAGTTGAAAGACAACAGTCAAGACAGGCTTAGATAGATATATCCTAGTGCGCACACGCACATTTCCAATATCTTATTTCTTGGCAGCAAGAATCCGCGACCCCCTCTTTCCGCGTCTTACGAACCGCCAATTTCCTAAACTAAACGCAATGTCTGGGAACTAAGATTTAATCCACCAACCAAACAACGTTTCAGGATGGCGTGTGCTTTCAGAAAACCTTAACGCTTCTTAAGTAAGCTTTTCAGAGTTCACCCAATAGAGATAGACGTTTCCAGAATAGAGAGCTCTTCCCAGCAGTTCAGGTGTGACTAGCTTGATTCTGACGAAGGGCTGCTCAACAAACTCCTTCAAGTGTTCCAGCAAGACTTTCTTGTCTTCGTCGTTCAGTTGATTAAAGAAGCTGCGGCAATAAGCATTAGACTTGGCCGACTTGAAATCAAAACCTCGCAGCTTCAAGAACGCCTTACTCTTCTTGTCAACAGCTGTTTCTTTTCTTTGATGGTCTACTCTCAGCATGCCTGCTCTCTCAAAGAACGGGCGCGTTCTACTTTACAACGATGAGGAAAGTACAAACGAAGGCGATAGGGCGATTGACGTATAAGATTTTATTCGTAGAATATGAGGTTTTGTTCCTCCAATATTTCATGAAGCTTATGCACTGCGTCATAAACGTCCTGTTCTTTCTTCGCCCCGGTACAAACAAGGCTCCCGCTTGCGAATATCAGTATGACCACCTTAGGCTCGTCCATCCTGTAGACCAAGCCTGGAAACTGCTCCGGCTCATACATCGTTTTTCTAAGCGTGGAAACTGTCTTCTCCAAATCTATCTGTCCGCCTAGACTTGCAGAAGCAACGATGTTCACAACCTTCAAGTCCGGCTTGCTAACAATGATTATTCCGCCCATTTTCAGTTCTTTAACAACTTTCATGATTGCTCTGCGGGATTCCTTTCCCGATTTTGCTCCTGTACAAATCATTTTACCAGAACTAAAAATCAGCGTGGCTGTCTTCGGTCTCTTAAGCCTAAACACTAATCCGGGAAACCGGTCCGGACGATATTCTGCTTCTGGATAACTATTCACAACCGCGTTTAAGTCAACTTTCTGATTTAAAGTGGCCGAAGCAACAACGTTCTGAATGTTAATTATGGCTTTAGTCTTCGGCATTAAACATCTCTTCCTATAGTGTAGCGGATGCCTAAATACCCTTCACAAAAGCCTTACGTTACCAGTGTAGGGAAGCTTCCCGCACGTTCCCTATTTTTCTCTGATACATAAAATTGGCTTGATGGAGACTTCTCAGGGGGATAAGCAAGCTTTAACAGCGATTTCCATTCTATAATGGCTGGAGCGAAGACAGCAAGTGACGAGACGGTCGCGTCAAAGAATATTTCGCATTTTCCCTTGAGGAGGCAAGAGAGGAATGAGATTCAAAGTTTTGCAGATAGACAGTTTAGTTCCGCCAGAATGGGGATTTACAGAGAACGAGGCAAAGAAACCGGCTGGATTCTGCACTATTAAAGAAGCAACAGAATACGCCATGCAAAATTTGGGTTTGAAAAAGGGCGAATTTAAAGTGTTAAAGGGCAGGGGGGTAGATTTAGACGGCAGTCCTAAAGGAAAATGGATTCTTAAAGTTAAGACGGAGTGATTTCAAATGAAATGATGTTGATGTCAAAGCTCTTCTAAGAATGGCTGTCTTATATAATATACCAACTGCTTGTAACAGAGCAACAGCAGACTTGATAATCTCCAGTCCTATGTTCAACACGCAATCCTGAAACATTTCCCAAGATGGAAAACTACTCTTTCTTTTTCGCTGTTTCGGGGAATGTTCATGGTTGTGGGTCTTCTATGGTCGGGCATAGGACAAAAGCGGAGCGAGCTGGCAGATAGAGGCTGAGCACATCTTGACTTTTTGCTTCAGTAGTGTCCACAATAGTGAAGTGGGTCTGCTGCGGTAACAGCCGACCGTGTCCGCCGTACTTTGGTGCATCACAGTCTAGGATCATCCGGTATTTTCCAGGGGGAGCTTCAAACCGATAATCAGTAAAGGATTGATAGGGATTAAAATTGAAGGCAAAAATCAGATCAGCCCTTTTGAAGATGATTACTTTTTTCTTGGAATCTTCATGCAGTAGTTGCGGGATGGATGCTTCAAGAAGGCGCTGTGTCTTGACAAGTGCAATCATGTCGCGGTCGAATCGGGCTAGCAAATGATACTTTAGGCGGACATCGTCTGCGAGATGCCATTGTCGACGAGCATGCTTGAATGACCAGTTGTTTCCCTCGCGGGGAAAATCTATCCAGTCCGGGTGGCCGAATTCATTGCCCATAAAGTTCAGATAACCGTGGCTGGCCGTGCACAGGGTTATCAAACGGATCATCTTATGTAACGCTATTCCACGAGCGACCTTTGAGTTGTCATCATCGATCCACATGTGGTGGTACATGTCTTCACCGATCAGTCGGAAAATAAGTGTCTGATCTCCCACTAACGCCTGGTCGTGAGATTCGGCGTAACTAATGGTTTTCTCATCTGTCCTGCGGTTGGTAACTTCAAACCAAAGATGACCGATGGGCCAGTCCTCATCTTTGAAATCTTTTATTAGGCTAATCCAGTAATCAGGCACCCCCATTGCAAAGCGATAATCAAAACCGAATCCGCCCTCTGACTGGGAAACGGCCAAACCTGGCATGCCGCTGACGTCTTCGGCTATGGTGACGGCGCCAGGTCGGATATCATGAATCACTCGGTTGGCTAGAGCCAAATAGGTCAAGGCATCTTCATCCACGCTGCCATCGAAGTAATCGTTGTATGAAGTGAATACTCTTCTAAGACCATGCTCCAGATAAAGCATGCTGGTGACGCCGTCGAACCGAAAGCCGTCAAAGTGGAATTCGTCTAGCCAGTATCGGCAATTGGAAAGTAAAAAATGCAAAACCTGAGGTTTGTCGTAATCGAAGCAGCGTGAATCCCATGCCTTGTGTTTTCCGCGTGGGCCGTCATGAAAATACTGAAATAGTGTCCCGTCGAAGCGGCTCAATCCCTCCACCTCGTTAGACACGGAGTGGGAATGGATCAGATCCATAAAAACGGTGAGCCCTTGGGCGTGAGCCGTATCAATCAGGAGTTTCAAATCCTCGGGCGTCCCGTATCGCGATGAAGGAGCGAAAAAGCTTGATACCTGATATCCAAATGATCCGTAGTAGGGATGTTCTTGAATGGCCATCAACTGTAACGTGTTGTAACCGGCATTGACGATCCGCGGAAGCACTCCGAGAGTAAATTCACGGAAGGAACCGATTTTTTCTTCGTCCTGCGCCATACCGATATGCGCTTCATAGATTAATGGAGCTTCTTTAGGTCGTTTGAAATCGATTTTCCAACGATACGACTCCAGTGGTAACCATACTTGGGCGTTGAAAATCAAAGTTTTGGGATCTTGAACAACCCGTCGAGCATAAGCCGGAATGCGATCACCTTCGCCCCCTGCCCAATGAATACGAAGTCGAAACAGATCACCATGCGCCAATTTGTCGGCGGCCAAGCGAATTTCCCAGACACCATAATCATTGATCTTTTCCAGCTCAAATTCTCTTTGCTCTTGCCATTTGCTCATGTCTCCTATCAGGTAAATTGCCGTTGCATTTGGCGCCCATTCACGGAAAACCCATTCGCCTCGTTGGAAATGTAGGCCGAAATATTCGTGGCCAGACGCAAACTCTGCAAGGCTCATTTTCCCCTGTGTGAGACGCTGCTCTGTCTCTTCGATACGCTCCAACCGATGTCGAATCTGATCAGAAAACGGCGCGAGGTACGAATCGCTTCTCAGCAGGCGGATCAATCGGCTTTCAAGACCACTCATCAAAATACCTTATTCTGATTTAACATACAAGTAATTTAATTCTTTTTCTAGAAGCCGAGAACAAATCGAAATATCTTGCCAGCGCATATTTCAGTTTAAATAGGATTCCTGTCTCGATAACATGCAAAAGAAGGCTATGCAACTAACAAACTTCCAGAAAAATTTGGTAAGCGGGGAATATCTAAATATTAGGAAATAGATAAAGAGAAACTGGAAAGTGTTGGTCCAGAGGACTATTAAACAGGGTGAATTCATGTCCAGAAGGTATTATGAGCGTGATGAAGATTGGCTAGTCACATGTCCTGAATGCCAGGGTAAGGGTACAATAGGTACTGGGGATTCTAGAAAACGATGCTCAAAATGTGATGGAGCAGGGAAAATTAGACGATAGCAAAAAGACCGTTTAGGTGCGCATGCCTGCATTTGGTAACGAAATAATTCACAGTCCGTTTGTATCTGTAGCCTCGCAGTCACATAGCTATTTATCCCCTCACCTGGTCATAATTGAACAGTTAAGAATGCTAAGTTGGTTAACGGTTATGGATGCTCCTGATGACATAGCGAAAATACTTGGTCCAAACGAGAAGGTTGAGTTATATATTAAGCAGAAAATCTACCATCCTCAGATTAATATTGACTCTGTGGTCTTTACGAACGAACGTATGATTCTGCGACATCCTCACGCGCTTGGTTTGAAGAAGGATTACACCGATTACAATTACCGGGACATAGCAAACGTGGTGTTGGACAAAGGCGTATTGCGGTCAACAATCAAATGTACACTTAGGCTCGGCGGAGAGCCACTAGCCTTAGGCGACTTACCTAACTCCGAAGCAGAAAAAGCCTACGGACTCATCAGAGAAAACATTGGCAAATTCCAAGCACCATTTTCAACCGGGTATGCTGGTGTCCCAAATGCCCCTGACGCGTCTAATGCTCCCAAATAATCGATTCCGTGGCTCAGTGCTAATCCGAAATGTATTACAACAATTATTCGGCTGCACACACTTTAGGTATGGCTTAATTCGAGCTGCATGTTTTCCACGTCGTCGCTCGTCGATCACAAAAATAATATTAACGAGTTTCGGCGTATAATTGCTTAGATTCGAATGGTTAAGGGTTAGAAAAACCTTGGAATTTCTCAAATCAAATTCCTTGACGAATCGTGAGGTAGGCAAATTCACATGAATCTTCCTACGCACATAATGTTTGGTGCGTTAATCGGAGCTCTTTTCTTCGGCGGGCGGTTGGACATCATTTTGCTTGTTGCTATCGGGTCAGTTCTCCCTGATATGGATAGGGAGTATGGCTTTTTCAGCAAAGATTACTTCCGTGACCATCAGCTTCATCGGGCGCTATGCCACAACTTTGTTTTCATTGGGATCGTTTTTCTGATTAATCCTTTCCTTGCAATTGGTGCTTTCTGTCATACTCTTCTTGATGGTCTGAACACAGCAAAAGATCGCGGGGTGGAGTGGCTTTATCCTTTCTCAAGGCTAGTGAAGAAAGCTAGGTATGATCACGCAGGTAAGAAAATTGAATTTGATATCAAAACTAAGGTGTATATGTATCAAAACGACCCAGTCGAGCTTACTAGAAAAACCGCTGAGGATATGAAAGATTATACTCTCAGGCCCTGGCGAAGGATTTACGGTCCCTTCTATTCTGGCGGTATCTTGGATATAGGAATTTTTGTCGGTTCCACTGTGCTCATTCTATTTTTGGCTCTCCTGTCTGTGTTGGGGGTTAAGTCTTTCATCGTTTTTTACCAATCCCAATTTAGCTTCAGCTTTATTGTTCCTTTGATTATCAGTGTTTTTGGCGTTTCTTTAGTTTTGGGTGTAGGTGAAATAAAGAGGCACATTGAGGCGAAAAGAGCTTCTCGGTCACCGCCGATGCTGTATAAGCTATCATACTTTTTCTCGTTATCCTTAATCGCGTTTGGAGTTGGACTTGGAACCTATCTCAACCCGAGTTCATATAATACATTAATAAGCAATCTTCCCTACTTGGCGGCAGGAATCTTGGTACTATTTTTAACTGGCTTCATTTTGCTTAAAATCTATTCTTCAAAATCAGCTGCGAGAATGAGAAATGGCCATGATCCATATGCAGTCTGATGCAGCAGTGCTTAGCACGATAGTATGAAAAGTGTTAAAAGCGCGGGCGCTCACGCCACGTTATGAGCCCCTTGGTTTGTGGTTTGGATGTGACTTTATAAAAAACGTCGACAAATACTGTGTGGGCTAGCTAGTTCAATCCTTATCCTGGTCCATGTATAGCCAAGGTATCAAGAAGGCTTAAACACGTTTCTAGTTTGGATTGTCTCATATTTAGATCTCCTTTTTTCTCATTTGAATCTGGCCTCGTATATCTTGGCTATGACTTGACGAATATTGATACTAATCCCAGAAGGGCTCCGAGAATAACTAGGACTCCTCCGATTCCGCCTGAAACAATTCCAAGCACTAACAGCACTATCGCCCATACTAAAGTTCCAACGGACTTTGCCCCAATCACGCAGATTGCGCCTATTATTATTGCCACTATACTGTACATTGCTCTGCTTACGTAGTAACCAGCTGGCGAGTAAGCACTTCCTAAAGAATTCCCTATAAGACCTAGAAAGCCGAAGACGATGATGAGTATTCCGCCTATTAACGCTAGGATATATCCCCAATAAGCAAATTTATTCTTCACTTTTTCAGTTCACCTCCAATGAATGCCTGTTCAGAATCATTAACAACTTAAGATTTGGAATAATAAGAGTTTGTTAATGTAGCCCAACTGCTACAGAAGCTTAAGCTACGCTATCGCTTATTCTGCAACTTACTTTTCAGAGTATTTTGATCACAATAATAATGGCAATCGTCAACCACGTGTTCATGGCAAACTTCCCAATTAAGTCTTAACTACTGGTCTTAGGTACATGTGAAGTTGATCTTTTGAAACTTTTAAGTGCAATCCATTGTCTGT
>Ga0208038_1001853_pt1 | contig 10747 bp, 5 predicted proteins | sample June2015DPH_16_1_FD_184714 | JGI IMG/M metagenome (GOLD analysis project Ga0208038, IMG submission 184714) | Peatland microbial communities from SPRUCE experiment site at the Marcell Experimental Forest, Minnesota, USA - June2015DPH_16_100... | ecosystem: Environmental > Terrestrial > Soil >...
GTTCGCATGTCCCAGGGATTGGACGGTGTGCGGAAAGCAGCAAGGGCAAGAAAGCAGGAACGGTTCACATCTTTGCTCCACCATCTGAGCGTCGAACTTCTCCTCGATAGCTTTTACGCGCTTCAGCGTAGAGCCTCGCCGGGAGTCGATGGCGTGTCGTGGCAGGAGTACGAATCCGGACTGGAAGATCGACTCATCGATCTGCACAGCCGGATCCATCGTGGAACGTATCGGGCGAAACCCTCAAGGCGAGTCTATATACCGAAGTCGGATGGACGGCAGCGCCCAATCGGAGTCGCGGCTCTGGAGGACAAAATTGTTCAACAGGCCGTGGTTACGATCCTCAATCAGATATACGAGGTCGACTTCAAGGGCTTCTCCTATGGGTTTCGTCCCGGTCGCAGCCCGCATCAGGCGCTTGACGCTCTGACGGTGGGCATCCAACGGAAGAAGGTGAACTGGATACTCGATGCGGACGTTGTGGGCTTCTTCGATAATTTGAGTCACGAATGGGCCTTAAAGTTCATCGAGCATCGGGTGGCCGATCGAAGGATACTTCGCCTGATCCGGAAATGGTTGAAGGCGGGAGTATCGGAAGACGGCCAGTGGTCGGAGACAGATAAGGGTACGCCGCAGGGATCAGTGGCTTCGCCACTGATCGCAAACGTGTACCTGCATTACCTCTTCGATCTGTGGGCTGATGTCTGGCGCAGGAAAGAGGCTAGGGGGGACATGATCATCCTTCGTTATGCCGACGACCTTGTGGTGGGCTTTCAGCACCGGACGGATGCCGAGCGGTTCCTTAAAGAGTTCAAGGATCGGCTGGCAAAGTTCGGTCTGGAATTACATCCGGAAAAGACACGGCTGATCGAATTCGGGCGATACGCAGCTCGAGACCGACAGCAGCGTGGAGAGGGAAAACCAGAAACCTTCACGTTCCTGGGCTTCACCCATTACTGTGGGGAACGCCACAAGAGCGGAACCTTCGCCGTCTGGCGGATCACTGCGAAGAAGCGAATGGTCGCGAAGCTGAAAGCCATCAAGGTCGAGCTTCAACGCCGAAAGCATGATCGCACGACCGACGTTGGCGCATGGCTTGAGAAGGTCGCACAAGGTTACTACCAATACCACGCGGTACCGGGAAACATCGATCAGCTACGCCTCTTCCAGAGGCGGCTGAATCGGTTGTGGCGAAACGTTCTGATTCGCCGCAGCCAGCGCGCCCAGATAGGCTGGGAGCGTTTGATTCCTGTCTTGAACCGTTGGATTCCAGACCCCCGCGTCCTGCACCCCTATCCTGATGCGCGCTTCGCCGCTACTCATCCTTCGTGGAAGCCGTATGCGTAAAGGCGCCTGTACGGTTTTGTGCGGGGGGCGATCAGCGATGACCGTCCCTACCGCGACAGTTGCACCATTTTTTAGTTAGGGAAGGGTAGGCGACCACTCACTCCGAACCCGAAAGAAGTATCTGTGGAGCTCTGCCCTTGCGGAAGATGCGTGTAATCGGAATGATGCGAATACTCGCATCGAGAAAGCGGGCCTGGCGTATGTCAAGCCCGCTTCCCCGGGGGGCACGATGCAGGTGGCGCGGATCCAATGTGGATTTGAGTCGCCCCTGCATCCTGCACGCGCAATTCCGTTGTTGACGTAGACTGGTGGATTGCTCAACCAGTTCCTCAGTTATTCGTTGCCGCTCTGGCGCCGGCTCTGCAAACATCCGTCCGCGGCTGAGAGTGCCAGCGCAGCGCTAAAATGCAAAGGTCCGCACTGCTCAATGTTTACTTCCTTTGCGGCGTTGTAAACCAACCGGTTGGATCCTTCTGCGCGACGTCACATTCACTGGAGAGCTGATATGAGCGATATGTGAAGTAGGATTGGTCAGGCAACGCTGCAGGGCACTTTTCGGAATTGAAGAACTGCACAGAAGGCGTGTGGTAAAGCGCGTATTCCGGAGTCAGAATCCATTGGTCAAGCTGTTTGTTCTTGTCTCCACCGCCAAGGTGCAGGTCCAGAAAGGCAATCATGTACTTGGTCACCACTTCGTGTTCGTCCGCAGAGGAAATCGTCACGGGGTCCAGACCCGTGCTGGCACAGGGCCACGAGGTCTCCCAAGCTGTCAAATAGGCGGACGAAATCCAGCCTAGGTTGAACCAAACCTGGCCAGCATCGCAGTAATCCGTATATGAGTAGTGGTTGGTACCATTGACATCGACGCGATAAGAATCGAGACGGTTGATCGCCGCGTGTGGACGCGCGATCCAATCCCTCATGGCTGCCCCGCCCCCGGGGATGATCATGTCGCCTAAGCTTTCGGAGTTATTGACGGTCTCTCCCATGATCAGGCTAGGAATTGAAATTCTGGCGAGTTCCGTGAAGCGCATCGTTTGCGACGAGCCGTCCAAAGTGATCATGCTCTTTATACGGGCGTCCGGCCATGTCGGCACACACGTATTTGGAGGATAGGGCAGCGTAGCCTGCCCATATACAACTGGCCACAATGCGTCGCAGACTAAGTTGTCGCCACCTGTGAGAGCAAATGTTGCGTATCCGCCGATCGAATGTCCACTTGCGGTGATCCTTTCCGGGTCGACGGTACGAAACAGTAACTCCCCCGGCGTGCCACTCTTGGCGAGCAATTGCGTAATGGCAAAGGAGACATCTCGGGGGCGGTTGAACATTACCGTCCAGATATCATCGTTCAGGCTCCACGGCCACTGCCCATCGGCCCAGTGTTCGAGCACCGCGACGACATAGCCGTGACTGGCCAGACGAGTCCCAATGAAAATATGGCACCAGTAGTCGTCTGTCCATCCGGGGGAAAACATAACCAATGGAAAAGGTCCATCGCGGGAGGGCGTTGGCCCCTCATAGGCGGGATCGTACCCGAGTTTCTGCCAGTCCGTCGAAAATGTCGCTGGAATGTTCTCTGTGCCTGTGTATGGGTCGGTGAGGTATTCCGCTGGAGGTGTCGAAGCATCGATTTCCCGCGGATCGACTGGATACCAAACGCTAAAAAACTCGGGACGATTGTTGGCGTCCTTATCAACCGTCAGATAGCTCGTGTGTCCAACTGCGTAGCGGCCAGGTTGCGCTGGGTCATCATATTGTTGTTGACTTTGCGCCATTGCCGCGCATGGCGAAAGTAGAACGAACCCCGTAATCGATACGAGAATTCGGAATATCGAATTGATGTGCATTGTGTCCCCCTTCTTGATTCGCAGCCAATTTGGTTAGCGGGGGTCATGATCCCCGCTTGCGATGCTCCGTAACCTGCGCCCTTACCGCAGTCTTGGCAATTCATTGGAGGTCATTTCAGAATCAAATGCTTGCGATTGTCTATGTAATTGATATCTAACGGGTTAGATAGTCATACTCGCCTGGAAGTCAACAAGCAGTCATCAAAGATTGGGCCGTGCTAAACTTCCCTTGCAGGGGCCCCAGAGGGGTGAAATTGTGGCCACGCCGGTGAGCACGAATGAAACCTGGCGTTTCGGTGTTTATGAAGTAGATACGCGAAAGGTGGAGTTGCGCCGTGCCGGCACGCCCGTCAAGATGCGCGACCAATCCTTCCTCATTCTGGTTTGTCTTCTCGAACATGCCGGCGAAATCGTCACCCGCGAAGAATTGCGCCGGGTTCTGTGGCCTTCAGACACCTTCGTAGACTTCGAACACAGCCTGAACGTGGCGGTTATGAATCTACGAGACGCCTTGGGCGACTCGACCGATACACCTGTATTCATAGAGACTGTTCCCAAGCGAGGTTATCGATTCATCGCTCCCGTTGTTGCGGAACCAGAAGAGCAGAACGGGCGGGTGAAACACTACGGCAATTCCGTTACGCGTCTGGCCAACGAAACGAGCAGGCCACAGCAGCTTGCTTTCGCCCTGGCCGAAACACCGGCTTCGTTTCGCTGGTGGAGGTGGCTGGTTGTCGTCGCTGTTTTGGCCGGGGGATTGGTCTCGCTGTTCTGGTTTCGGTTACGGCATCAAACAAAGCCACTGACCGGCAGGGACACCATTGTTCTTTCTGATTTCGACAACAAGACCGGCGATGTGGTATTCGACGACACATTAAAGCAGGGGCTCTCGATACAGCTTGAGCAATCGCCCTTTCTCGCTCTGATGTCCTACAGCAGGGTGAATGAGACCTTGAAGCTGATGGGCCGTTCATCCGACGACCGCTTGACGGCGAGCGTCACTCGCGAGATCTGTCTTCGCACCGGCAGCACGGTGATGGTGACGGGCTCGATTGCGGAGCTTGGGAGCCGGTACGTGATTGGCCTGAAGGCAGTGAACTGCAACACGGGCGACGTGCTAGCGGAAGCGCAGGAGCAGGCGGCGGGCAAGGAAGCAGTGCTCAAGGCTCTGGGTAACGCGGCAGTCACTTTGCGGATCAAGCTGGGGGAGTCGCTCAGCTCGGTGGAGAAATACGCCACGCCGCTGGAGGAAGCGACGACGCCATCGCTGGATGCGCTGAAGGCCTACACCCTGGGGGTAAAGACCGCCTATGCGAATGACGCCACTGCCGCGCTGCCCTTCTTCAAACGGGCGGCGGAACTTGATCCTGATTTTGCATTGGACTACACCTGGATGGCGATCTTCTACGGCGACTTCGACCAACCGAAGCGGGCGGCCGAGAATTCCCGCAAGGCCTACGCTCTGCGGGAGAAAGTCAGCGAACGGGAGCGATTCGAGATCGAAGGGTTCTACTACTTGTATGCGACAGGAGAACTGGAGAAGGCGGCGCAGACCTTTGAGCAGTGGCAACAGACCTACCCAAGAGACAGCTTCCCGTACACACCTCTGGGATGTACTTTTGTGTATCTTGGAAACTGGGAAAAGGCATTGGAAGAATTTCGAGAAGCGCTGCGCATGGATCCAAATATGGTAGCCAACTATATCAACCTCGGCATCGCCTACATGGCCCTCAACCGACTGGATGAAGCGGAGGCGGTGTTCAAGCAGGCGGAGGAGCGCAAGCTGGAGAACGAGCTTCTGCTTCGGAGCCGCTACCGGTTGGCGTTTCTGAAGGGCGATGAGACGCAGATGGCGCAGTTGATCTCAGCAGCCATGGGCAAGCCCGGCGCGGAAGACCTCCTGCTGGCCGCGCAAGCGGACACGGAAGGTTGGGGCGGCAAGCTGAAGAAAGCTCACGAACTGACCAGGCGGGCGATGGCTTCAGCTCAGCGCAACGATGCCAAAGAAACGGCTGCAGGATATCAAGCAGCGGCAGCGCTGCGCGACGTGGAATCGGGCAACCGGAAGCAGGCGCGTGCCGAGGCCAATGCAGCGGTGAATCTGGGCCCGAACCGCGATGTGCAGGCTATGGCGGCAATGGCTCTTGCCCAGGCAGGCGATACGGCAGCGGCGGAGAAGCTGGCGGCCGAACTCGACAAGACCTTCCCGCTGGACACGGGGGTCCAGAGGTATTGGCTGCCCAGGATCCGGGCGGCTGTCGCCCTGGAGCGCAAAGACCCGGGCCGGGCAATCGAACTACTCGTCGACATGGGCCCGGTTTATTTGCGGGGAGAAGCCTATCTCATGCTCCGCGACGGCGGCGCGGCGGCAGCGGAATTTAAGAAGTTCATCGACCCCCGAGGAGTAGCGATGAACTCCTCTTGGGGAGCGCTGGCTCGCCTCGGGCTCGCACGCGCTTACGCTCTGCAAGGCGACACGGTCAAAGCCCGGGCCGCATATCAGGACTTCCTCACGCTCTGGAAAGAAGCCGACCCGGATGTTCCCATCCTGAAGCAGGCCAAGGCCGAGTACGCGAAACTGCATTAGCTCCCCTTGGCAGAAATTCACAATTCACCTCCGTCCAAAGTGAACCGTTAATAGGTGGTCAAGGGTGTTTGTCGAAGATTCTGCCTTTATCACCGGCAACCCTGACATTACTGAGTAGTAACGGAAGGGTGGGCGACCAACCGCTCGGAACCCATGTGGCTGATGCCAAGTGAGCCCCTGATAGGTGTTCCAGCGCAATTCAGTTGACTCAATCTTCAATCAGGAACTCTTCGAACGGAGATGATGGACGGATCTATGCAGGGGCCGGCCAGTAATGATTGTCCCTACCGCGACAGTGGCATCTGAGTTCGCGCGGCTCTTGCCTGAAGCGGTCGCCGGACTGAAGGACAGTCTCATCGCACACGGCGGACACGGAGGCCCTCACCCGGCCCAGGAGGAGGATAAATAGTGGGCGCTGCCTTCAATCAGCTTTGACGCATGATGAAGATCCGCGTCCGTCAGAAACTACTGGTAGTTTCCAATGAGGACGAACGGCGCCCAGTAAAACGGGTGAGAATAACCGGGCGCAACCGGCGCAGCAGTTGCTGGCTGCACGGTTTTGAAGCCGCGATCTCCTCCGGCAGTCGCTTGCGCAGAAGGTCCGCGCAGGAATGCAAGCTGCGCCTGGCGCAACGCTTCCGCCTTGCCCTGCATTTGGTTTTTCACCCAGCGTGAGTAAAAGTCGCTCATCAGCTGGCTGGTGCTCGCGTCGCTTACGTCCCAAAGTGTCGCAAGCACCGCTTCCGCATCCTTTTGTTGGGCAACCATTCCCAGGCTGTCCATCTCCATGCCGTTCTTTGCCGTATCACTCTTGGCAGTGCTGCAGGCCGACAGGGTCAAAAGCCTGGTTCCACGGAAACTGATGGAGGAATCCTCAAGCTTGGAAAGCGTCAGCGGGTATCCTTCCGGCACGCCAGTACTTTCTCCGCCCAGCATCAGGTAGGGCTCGGATCCACCGCCCTCTTCCAATACAAAATGACTCGCAATGTGAACGACAGGATAGGCCGTCCCTCCACCAAGCTCTGATTTCAAAGCCTCATATGTGAATCGCTCGTTGGGCAACAGAATCCCATTCAGGGGGCCGTGGGATTCAGGCACAGCAGGATCGTGGACCACGGCGTCTAGCTCCGGCAACACACCGGGCAATGCGGGCAGGCCGCCATAGCTCCTGGACAAGCCCATTGCCAATACCCTCAGTTCGCTTGCGCTCGGCGCCGGTGGCGCCGCCATATGCCCATAGCTTTCCGGAGTAAAGAGGACATTGTTGAAGCGCTCGACCATATAGCGCCGGCCGTCGTAGAGCGCCGACATCGGCAGATAGCGCAGGACATCATCGAGCGACCATAGCAGCGTCGGAACTGTGCCTGAGTTGCTCTCCGACCTCCGCTCAAGAGCGTTCAGCTCCACTTCCAAGGGCGCCACAACCATTGCATACAGCTCTTCCAGATGAGGCTTCGAATCAGATGATGGCGAGCGCAGATCGTCTCGCACTTGCAACACTTTGCTGCGCAGCTCCGCTGGGGTGGCCTTCAGTTCGAACTTCTCCCGGGTGTGGGCCGTGACCAGAATCGCGTAGGCATGCTCATCGCCCAGTAGCAGCCGAATGCCCATCACGCGGGGTCCCAGTTCCGCCAGAGTATTCTGCAGTCGGCTGACCTCTGATTTCTCTTTACTCAGCAATGCATTGGCATCCTGCGCGCCAACTTTCTGCGCAAGCTCGGGATAGACCGTGTTCCTGAAGAAGGCCGACACCTCTCCGTTGCCGGCTTCGATCTGCGCATCCAGCACCTTCAGCCGGTCCTCTTCCGCGGGAGTTCGCGCCGGCTTGGCCAGCAGCGTGGCATATTCCACGCTCAGATCCGTGACGGCCACGGCCGCCTTCTCTGGAACTGCCAAATCGCCTTGCGCGCTCTGCTGGGCTGCGGTCAACCTGAGCGGCTCGAGCTTGGCGGCGGCATCGGGGGATGCGCCGCGGACCACTTCCTTTAGTTCCTGCTCCTTGAGCAAATCGAGAACTTGCTCCGCTTCGCCGAGGCGGTCAGCCTGCACCAGTAGTTCCGCCAACTCGCGATAGGTTGCCGATTTTGATTGCGCAAATCCAGTCTGAATCTCCTTATCAAGTCCGAAGATGTTTTGGCGCATCTGCTGGTAGGAGTTCACCGCGTCCATCCCAAACAAGATTGCAACTTCGGGACGATTCTGATCGCGGAAGTACCTCATCAATGAGTCATCGACCGCGCCCTGCAGGTCCGGGTCACCCACAGCCTTTGCCAAAGACAGGGCCGCCATTTCATTGCGCAGTGCGCCCGTACTATCGCCTAGATCGGCCGTTGCTTTTCCAATGGAATGAAGCGAATATCCCTCGTCGAGGGGGGCGCGCATCTCGCGCTGAATCAGCAACGCTCGGTTGTAGAACTCCAGCGCCTTCTGCTTCTGACCCAGATCGTAGTAGACCAGACCGATATTCCTCAGCGTGAATGCCTCAAACACTTTGTCGCCCACGTTACGCTCGATAGGCAACGCTTGGTTGAGGTACTCCAACGCCTTCTGCTGCTGGCCCAGTTTTGCATACGCCCAGCCAATATTGTTCAGGGTTTTCGCCTCTATTGGGCGGTCGCCCACCTCACGCCCAATGGGCAAAGCTTGGTTGAAGTACTCTAGCGCCTTCTGTTGCTGGTCCAAAATGAGATAAAGCCTACCGATATTGGTCAGGATGATTGCCTCGGTCGGACGATCGCCCACGTCGCGCTCGATGGGTAAGGCCTGAATGTAAGACTCCAAAGCCTTCTGATTCTGACCCAGGGCGGATGAGACCACTCCGATGTTTTGGAGCGAGCGCGCCTCCCCGAGGCGGTCGCCCACCTCGCGCCGAGCCAACAACCCTTGGTTCAAGTACTCCAACGCCTCCTTCGACTGACCTAATCGAAAATAAACCGTGCCAATATCGCTTAAGACATCTGCCTCGCCACGGCGGTCGCTCAATTCGCGCCGAATCGATAACGCCTGGCTGTAGAACCCCAACGGTTTCTCCATCTGCCCCAGATTGAAATAGACCCTGCCGATATTGCTCAGGATCTCTGCCTCAGTGCTGCGGGCGCCCACCTCGCGTGCGATAGGCAAGGCCTGCATATAAGACTCCAGCGCCTCCTGATTCTGACCAAGATTGGAATAGACCACACCGATATTGCTCAGGATCTCTGCCTCGCTGCTGCGGTTGCCCACCTCGTGCTGAATGGAAAGCGCCTGGTTGTAGAACTCTAAGGCCTTCTGATTCTGACCTGAGATGTAATAGACCACGCCGATGTCGTTCAGGGTTTGTGCCTCGCCGCCGCGGTCGCCGGTTTCATGCCAAATTGGCAGCGCCTGGTTGAAGAACTCCAGCGCCTTCTGATTTTGACCAATAGCCGAATAGCCCTCACCGATACACCGCTGCGTCAAGGCCTCCTCATAGCGATCACCTGCTGTGTGCCACAGCGGCAGACTAACCAGATACTTCTTAATCGCGTTTTTCAACGAATCAGCGTTTCCTTGTCCGGCGAGTTGAGCGGCCTCGGCAAACGCTTGCTCTGCATTGATGCGCGCGCGATCCTGGTCACATGGCGATTTCTTGAGCTCGACCGTCACGCTGTAACGGCCGACGGGCGCAGTCTTGTCTAGAGAAGCCACTTCAAGCCTGTAAAGTCCCGATGCTTCAGCAATCGTGGAGATTTGTTCCGGGCCGAAGTTACCGTTCGGACTGTCCATTATGCCGATCTTCTTGCCGTCGGGGGAATAGAGTGCCAGGACAACATCGATGCCCTGTTGCAGGACAACAGTGTGAATGAAACTTCCTTTCCTGGCGCGAATCTCGTAGACCTGCTTCTCTCCGCCTTGCAGGGATCGATCGAGCTTCTTGCTTGGTTTTAGAGATCGGATATCGCTCCGTGGCTGGCCGCCGTTCTGTAGCGCTGGAGCCTGTCCCCAGGCCAGCGGCCCACTCATCAAGAACGCAGCGGCGGCCACCGCGATGAAGAGCGCCAACTGCATTTGCCATTTATCGCGCATGCAGGCCATATCATTCCTCCGTCCATAGCGAATGCGCCAATTCCGCACGATCCGGGCCTAAGGTTTTTTCCTGCTGCCGCCGGAACCATCCTTGTGACAACCGCGCTTGACCGTTTGACAAGAGGCTTCCCCCTGCCTCCGGCAGCAGCGGATCTACAAGTGGTCGGCAGGGGCTCGTCTTCGACGACGCAAAACCCAAGTTTATTTGAGATAACTACGGGCTCATTTTGTCAGTGCGCGCTGTCACCTGCACATGTGGAGAAAGATCTACACTGAAGCGCGTAAAAGCTATCGAGGAGAAGTTCGACGCTCAGATGGTGGAGCAAAGATGTGAACCGTTCCTGCTTTCTTGCCCTTGCTGCTTTCCGCACACCGTCCAATCCCTGGGACATGCGAACCCCGCTCTGTGTCAGGTGCATGCGTGACTGATCAGTGTTCTCCCTCGCCTGTGCCCTTTCCTCCCCTGCCTCCGCAGGAAGTTGCCTCCCCTTGTTCGGCTGGTTCACAGGTACTACGGCACAGTCCGACTTCTCCAGCACGTGCACGTCCGCAGTTCGGTTTATGGCCTTCGCGGACCGGCCTTGCTCCTGCGAGCAAGGCGTGCTGGAGATCTCCCGGTTCTCGTCCATGTTGTTTCTTAGCGTGCACGGGTTCTCAGACTACGCAGGACCGACAATCCGCTCGCGTATAACGCGGTTGCCGTGGCGCCTTCCTCACACCGGAATGGAGTCGGCATCCTGATCTTCCGCCTTTTCGAAGCTCAATTGCCCGGCCCACCAATGCTCCTGTCTACGCTTCAAATGGCACCTCACGATGCCACCTGCAAGACTCGGGGTCAGGATGGATTCGCTATTTCCTTTCCTGCAGGGCTCCTACCTCCCCTACAACATGTCGGTTTATCCCGGCGCTCTCCGGTTGG
>Ga0208038_1001854_pt1 | contig 10744 bp, 6 predicted proteins | sample June2015DPH_16_1_FD_184714 | JGI IMG/M metagenome (GOLD analysis project Ga0208038, IMG submission 184714) | Peatland microbial communities from SPRUCE experiment site at the Marcell Experimental Forest, Minnesota, USA - June2015DPH_16_100... | ecosystem: Environmental > Terrestrial > Soil >...
CGATGCTGTATCCCTGTTGATTGACCAATTGAACGGCCGAGAGCTTAAACTCCCGAGTAAACTTGCGACGTGCCATGATGGGCTTCTCCTTCGGACATTATGATCCTGTCCGTTCGGCGCGCCCACCATTCGTGGGGAAGCCCATGCTCTTACTCTTGCTCTTAATCCTGTTCGTAATCTTAATCTTCATCTTAATCTTACTCGTCTGTTCGCCGCCAAGATCCGAGCCAGGCTCTTGAAAGAGCGGGGAGAAGGAGCAGGATTAAGATTACGATTAAGATTAGGATTATGAAGAGGATTATGAGCACGATTAAGATTAAGAGTAGGATCTCAGGGACTCTCTCGTCAGAGTGCGGCTAATACCTCGGCCGTGCTACGCACCCGTCCCATCCGGGGGAAGATTTGAGTCACGGTGTGCTCGTGATGGGCCGCCGTGAGGGCGGCCATCGCGTCCTCCACGAATATTTGTTCGTATCCCAACTCAAACGCATCCCGCGCCGTGCTCTCGACCCCGAAGTTGGTGGCGATGCCCGTGAGCACGATGCTCGTCAGTCCCCGCCGGCGCAATTGCAGGTCGAGGTCGGTGCCGTAAAAGGCGCCCCATTGTCGTTTGGTGATCACATGGTCCGACGGTTGGACCGGCAGGCCCGGAGCGAATTCATTGGCGTCGGGCGGCAACTCGCGCGGCGGCGTCAGGGGTTGGTCGCAAGCCGGATGCAGACGGTCGTTGCCGTCGGCCGAGATGGCCACCCGGACCCAGACGATGAATCCGCCTTTTGCGCGCAGGGCCGAGGCAAGTTGGGCGGTATGTTCCACCACCATCCGGGCGTCCCGCGGTTGCGTGGGCAGGGAAACGATCCGGTTTTGCAGGTCAATCGCCACCAAGGCCGTCCGCGCCGGCAACAATTTCAACTTTTCCATGGTCAATCTCTCCTCTTTCGATCCGGTTCTGGTGAATGCCTCCGGGCCGGTGGAGCCGGAATGGGAATCGAGCCGCGCCGTAACCCGCCCGCGTTTCGTGTCCTATCCGGTCGAAGCCATTTCCTGTACAATATCATTGTGCGCCTCCGGGTCCATCGCGACCCAGGCCTTTTAGCGGCATTGCCGGCACATGCGGCATCTCGTTCTACGAGTCGCACAAAAACGATCCGGAGCAATCAATGACAAGCCTCGCAGAAAAGTTCCGACCCGTCTTGGACCGGGTGGGGGCAAAGGAACGAATCAAGATCGAGAAGCATCTGGCCGTATGCGATGCGGAGGCGACGGCGACTCACGGACTGCTCTGGCGGCGGATCGCCGCGATTCTCGGTGAGCTGGCGCCCCTTGCCATCCAGTCCGTCGGCAACAACGCATGGAGATTTTTTATCGCCGATGGCAAATACCGCATGCAGGTGTTTGCCCTCGAGGATTCCTTTGACGGCATGTTGCGCATTTACCTTCCCGACATGCTCAATGAAGCCGTCAAGGCCAAGATACTGGCCAGGACCGCCATTGGCCAAACCTTCGCCGTGGAAGGCTCGGCAGCGCAATTGAAAATTGATTCCCTCGGCGAGGCCGAAGCCTCCGCGGCGCCACTCCACGTCAAGCACATGCTCGGCTGGAATCGCAAGGCGCTCCGCTTGAACTTATCAACGGCGAAATCCGATGAAAAGCTCGGCAACGCCGTGCAGGCCCTGGCACAATTGGCGGCAAAAAGTTGGATGCCCGCCGCCGCTACGGCACGATAGCGCGATGGAACCGGGACGTCCCGCTGGCGTCCGGGGTTCATCGGCCTCGTTTCATCGCCTTAACCCGGCCGCCGATTTCGCCAGTTGGCGACCATCGCTCCTATCGATACGCCCAACGCGATGCCAGCAGCAAATAGATATACCCTGCTCCAGAGCCATTTCTGAAAAACGGCTCGTGAGCCGGGGACCACCGTCATCGCTTCTTCGAAAAACCACAGCACCAGGAAACCCAGACTCAAAGCAAAGGAGATTACATGCCACCAAATCCGTGGACGTCTCCTGGGTGTTGAATAATCGAGAGGTTGCACCGGCCGCTCATCCAACAATTACGACGGCAGCTTATCCGCGCTGATAAAAGGCGACTAGCCCACCATCCCCGCTTTTTCGTGCAATTTCGAGGCTGCAGTGCATCCCAAGAAGTAACTATGCCGAAATAAATTGACTGGAGCGAATGTATATCGTACTTTTTTGTTTCAGGTCGTTTTTTTAATAAGGGGTTTAGTATGAAGACCTTGCGAAGGACTTTGGCCACTGTTCCCGGCTTGCTGGCGGCTGTGGCGCTAAGCGGATTGATCGGTGCGGCGGTGGCTTCGGCCAACGCCTCCAAAGTGATCAAGGCCCGGACCTGTGCTTCGGCCGTCGTGCAAGGAAGCTGTTGTGACGACGGTGGCGGCGGCGGCACAGGCGGCGGACCCGCCCCCGCACCACCCCCCGGCGGTGGCGGCGGCACCGGCGGCTGAAGCGCTACCGCTGGAAATCTCCAAACGAATTGCTGAGATGAATCCCTTTACACTCTGCGGTGGCCGCGGTGCGCGCGGGTGTATGGCTGGCCTTGGTCATTGTGCGGGCAGGGTGCTGGGCCTTGTAGAGGCATCGAAGAGCAAAGCACCCTGCCGGGCCCTTTGCACATCGGTGCCCAGGGTGGCGAAGAACGGCTCGTAGGTTCCATCGAACGTGTGCTGATCTCGCATGCGAGCCACGATATCCGCGGCCGCCGCGAGTTCCGTCGCCGCCTGGCGCCATGCGGTCTTGCGATCCGCTGCCGGCATATCGGATTGATTCGCCATGCAGGTCAGCGCATGGCCCAGCCGCATATGGGCAAAGGCCAAATTCATCAGCGATCGGTTGTCTTTGGGCGACGCATCGACCAATCCCTGCGCCAGGGCAAGACTCGGACGACAATAGAAGATGGCGGCCTCGACGCCGCGACCCAATTGGGCCAGGGCGTCACCCACGCCGTGCAGGCAACGCGACAGTTCCAGCTCGGCCGCCGCATCTTTGGTGTCGGCCGCGGCCCTTTTCCTGGCGCCCTCCAACGCTTGTTGATATTCCAGCAGCGCTTGCTGCCCGTGGCGCAGGAGCAGGTGTGCATCGCCCAAGTTGGCGTGGCCGATGTTCGCGTCGCGCTGGGCTTCGGTATTGGTCGAATCCGCCGCGGCCAGGGCCACGGCCATCGACAGTCCCTGCTGGTATTGGTCCAGGGCGCGGTCCGCGGAGCCCATGGCCGCCAAAGCATCGCCCAGCCGGTAATAGCTGATCAGCTTGGCGCGTTGGATGTCCGCGTCATCGGGTTTGACGCGAAGCCGCTCGTTGCGTATGTCCAATGTTTGTTGGTAGTTGGTCAACGCCTGGGCGGCCTGCCCCATGCTGAGTTGAGCGTCGCCGATCCTCTCATCGGCCACCGACAGCGCTCGCAACGCCAGCCAGGCATCCTCGGGATTGGGGTATTTGGCGTCGATCATCGCCCGAGCGATGTCTTTGTATTGCTGATAGTTTTGCAGCGCTTCGGCATAGGAGCCGACGTGGTCCAGACCGTCGCCGATGGCCTGGAATGCTTTGGCCAAATGTAGCTGGTCGCTCGGATCGGTCGGGTGCGATGCCGCCAGCTTTTGGCGGATTTGGAGGTTGCGGCGCAGGTCGTCGAGCGACGCATCCGGCTGGCCCATGGCGTCGTGCACGCCGGCCCGCCCCAAGTACCCGGCCGCCAGCCCGCGCAGGATCGCGTCGTTGGCGGGATCGGCGGCGCCCAGCTTTTCGAGGATGTCGAGGCTGGCGTTGTAGCTGTCCAGGGCCTGCTGCACGTCGCCGACCTTGGGATAGTTGGGTTTGCCGTGGATGTCGCCGACCTTCTGATAGGCATCGGCCACGGCCAGGAGAAATGCCGGGTCGCCGCCGGCATCCGCCGTCAAGTTGTCCAGATATTTGCGGGCGGTTTCGGCAAGGGTGCGCCGCGCGGGGGTGGCTCCGGCCAGTTTGGCGACGGCGCTGTCCAGTTCGTCGAGTCGGTCGATGAAGCTCAGGGCCAATCGTCCCATGTCTTGCGAGCGCCGGTCGGCCAGGGCCTTTTGGGCTTGGGCGATCTTCTGATTGGCCACGGCCAAATTCTTCGCCCGCGAGACCAGCACAAAGGCGACGGTGATGCCGATGGCTGCGGCGACCAGGGCGGCGGCGACGCCCAGCACCAGCGTGCGATGGGCGCGGACCCAGCGACGCAGGACTTCACCGGCCCCCGGCGGACGGATGGGCAGCGGCCGGCCCGCAAGCCAAAGGCCCAGGTATTCGGCCATGCGCCCGGCGCTGCCGATCCGGTCCGACACGCCCCGTTCCGTGGCGCGGGCAACGATGGCTTCCAGGTCGGCGTCAAAGCTGTCGTCCACCGCGCGCAAGCGCGGGACGTCCTGGTCGTGAACCATCGCCGCCAGTTGCCGCTCGTCTTCGGCCTCGGCGAACAATCGTTTGCGGGTGAGCAGTTCCCAGAGAACCACACCCAGGCCGCGCACATCCGCGGCCGGGCCGACCTTCAGCGTCGCCGCGGCCAATTGCTCCGGCGCGGCGTAGCGGAGCGTGCCCAAAAATCCCCCCTGCCGGCTGGCGGCCAGGGACATGCTCTGCCCCTTGGCCAAACCAAAATCCATCAGCACCACGCGCGAACCATCGGGCGTCAGCATCAAGTTGGCCGGCTTGATGTCACGGTGCACCACCTTCTGATCATGGACGACCTGAAGCGCCGCGGCCGCGTCGCGGATGAGCGCCACCACCTTGCGGGCGTAGGTGCCGGCCTGGCCCTCGCCTTCGGGCAGTTCGGGCAGCGGCGGAAGCTGCACGCTGAGTTCGGGCGCCGTCGCCGCGGGAGTGGCCGGAGCCGGCGCAGCGGCGTCGGGCGCCGTTTTTTCGCTGCGCGGGCGCTTCTTGCGGCTGGCGGTGACCACGGCGCGGCTGAACGTCGTATCGCCCAGACTGGTCACGGCCGCTCCGTGGCCCCGCCCAGCGCCCGACAACTCGCGCCACACCTGTTCCAGATCGCAGCCGGGCACATACTCCATCGTGTAATACAGTTGCCCGTCCGGCATGGTGCCGCTGGAAAGGATTTTGACGATGTTGGGATGCTCGCAGCGCGCCAGCCAGCGCATTTCCCTGCGGAACCGCGCCAGAGCCGCGTCGTCGCCGGCCAGGTCGGAAGGAAGCATCTTCAGCGCCACCAGCCTTCCGAGGGAAAGCTGCCTGGCCAGATAGACCACGCCCATGCCGCCGCGGCCGATCTCGGCGATGATCTCGTAATCCCCCAGAATGCGCTGCGGGGCCGGGGCGGCCCCAAGCAAACCTTCCACGGCCGGCGTCTGGCCCAGGGTCTGCTCGGCCAGATTTTGCAGATGATCGACGGTGACGGCCGCGCCCGTGATCCGCTGCATCAAGGCCGCCATCGCCGGGGCCATGGATGCGTCGCGTTCGGTGCGGCCGGTGGTGTACGAGAGATACTCCACCTGCTTTCCGTTGCGATCGCGGTTGAGAAAGAGCAGCTCATCCGCGACTTCGCTTTCGCGATAGCTCAGCAGGGGATCCAGACGCAACGGCAGCTTCCAGCCGGGCCAGAGCACAGCGACCGTGTTGGGCGCCAGCGCCGCCGATTCTTCGCGGCCCAGAACCAGCGGAGCCGCGCGCTCGCCCTGCAAGCCGCTCAACTCACGCAGGGAAACTTCCACGCTCCGATCGTCCAGCGTGCGCATCTGGGTGAGACTGACCAGACGCGCTCCGGCGAGCCCAATGGCATCAAACACGCCCTCTTCCAGCAGTTCATCGACGGCCGGAAACAGCAGCGGGCCCATCTCCTTTTCGTAAAACGCGTCGAAACGAGCCCCCCCGTGGCCAAACACGCCGTTGCGGTACAGCACCACCGCTTCGAGCACTTGCAGGATGCTGCACGATTGATCGCCGGCAACTTGTCCATCCGCGCCGGCCTTGATCCGCCGATACAGCGCCAGCAGACCCGGCGCATTTCGCCGCACGGCGCTCAACTGGTTCCATAAATGCCCCAGCGGATGTGCGGCGGCATCCGGGCGCGAGCCAAAATGCCGCGCCAATTCGCGCAGCAAACCCACCCATTGCCCCAGGGAAGGCAGGACCAGTTGCACCAACTGCCGATCCAGTTCCGCAAGGCGCGGCTGCCCCTGGTCGATCTCGCGTAGATAGGCCGCCACCAGCGGCGCCGCGGCCAATTTGATGGTGGCTTCGAAGAGATAGAAGGTGTTGTCGTGACGGCCGCGGGCGTCCTTGGCGTTGTACGCCCGGCTATACAACTGCGCCAGAGGCAGCGGCAGACGCAGCAGATACTCGCGATGAAATCGATCAGCCACTGAGGTGCCCGGTGGAACAGCGGCTAACGATATCAGGCAACCATGGGCTGAACAAGATTACCATCCTGGCCTCGTGCATAACGGCTGGCAAATGGGGTCGGCAATTGCGCTGGAAACAGTTGCAAATTCGCACTGATTTACTCTTCGCATCCGATCTTTTGTTGCAGTGGCTGCGAGGGTATATTTATCCGCAGTTGACATCGGTGGGTAAAAATGAAGATTCGATATACCGCGTTTGTCATCTCTTTATTTTGCTTAGGGGTCACCGTTCACGCACAGATGAGTTACGAAGAAGCGATGGAACGGATGAAGGAAAGAGAAGCGGCGCGTGCAGCGGCGGCTACCCAGCCGGATGCACTCAGCGTGCCGGCCACGCGGCCGGCGTCAACGCAACCGGCCGAGTTGTCTATCTGCGTCCAGCAATTGGAATCGCATTTGATGCGCGATTTCTCCGGTTCGATCGGCGCGCAGTGGACGCCAGCCCAGACGGCAGAATGGCTTGACAAATCAGCGGAAAAGGCGGCGGCAGCCGTAGCAACGCTGGTGGGAGTTGAGACGACCGCAAAGATCGTAGTCGATGCCCCGTTGCCTGACCGATCTGGGATTACCGGCCATCTGTTCCTCGCGTCAAGGCGGATTGTGCTCACCAACGCAGACAGATTTCGACTAAAGCCGTTGATTCAGGCCGCGACAGCCGCCAGGAAGTATTTGGAGAGCGTTCAAGCCGAATGGAACAGCGTGCAGCAACAACGTGACGCAACGCAATCGCAGTTGGACAGACTGAGAAGCAGACAAAACCAGCCTAACATCGATCAGGAACAGATTTATCAGCAGATCAGGTACTGCGAGACCAGACTATGGGATATCGACCATTACGAATCACCTCCACTCGCTTCAAAGCTTCAGGACGCGCGGGTAAAGTCCGATGAGGCCGCGGCGAAAGAGAAGCAGCTTGAGGACCAATTGCTCCAGGCGCACAAACAACAATTGGCGGAATGGGGCCCGGTGGCGGTGCGAACCACGGATGCTAGCTTGTTGTCCAAGCATCACGGTGCGATTTGCAGCGTTCGCGTGCGCGTTGAGGCCGTAGATGTGGCAATGACGCGCATACCGGACGGCGCGGGTTGGAACTTCTCCAGCGATGCACCAGACAAAGCCGAAACGCGCTCCCCCACCGCCGATGACGACAGCGGTCCGGGCGCAGTGCCGCCATACGTTTCCAGCAAGATTACCGTGCGATGTGTCGAGGCGGAGCAAGGGCAAGCTGCCCAGTAGTCGCCGCCCCGATGATTGCGTTTCATTTCTGATCCCCCATGCGTTGGACAATCGCCGCCATCGCCCGGCAAATCCCGGCGCTTTTTGTTCCGGTGGCGTCCAACGGTAAGATACGACGCCGAATGGGACTGCTGCATCGCAAAAGTCGAGTTGTCCTGCCGATCGTCGCGGCGATGTGCGCCTGGCTCGGGGCGGCGACAGTGGTCTTGGCCCGCGCCGGCGGAGGCGGCGGCTTCCACGGTGGCGGCGGAGGTGGATTTGGAGGAGGAGGAGGCGGCGGCGGCGGGGGAAACGGCCTGGGCTGGCTGATCTACTTTTGGGTGCGGTTCTGCTTCGAATACCCCTTGATCGGTTTGCCCGTCACCGCGGGCGTGCTCGTCGTCATCTACCTCGGACATCAGCAGGGACGATACGTCTACCAGAACAGCGTGATTCGCCGCGGCGGAGCGGTGGTCAACGGCAATCTTGCTTCGGCCGCGGCCGCGTCCCTGGCCGCCCGCGATCCGTCCTTCAGCGAGCAGGCGTTCTACCAACGCGTCTCAGGCGCGTTCGCCAAAATTCAGGCCGCTTGGTGCGCCCAAAATCTGCAATCCGTCCGGCCGTTCATCTCGGACGGCATCCACGAGCGATTCTCCATCCAATTCGAAGAGCAAAAAGCCTTCGGATATCGCGACCAAATGGAAGGCATCCGGATCGAATCGGTGCTGCTGGCCGAGGTGGTCTGCGAAGAGGTGTTCGAGGTGGCGACGCTGCGCATCTGCGCCTTCGCGGTGGATTATCGCGTGGCTTTTACCGATGGTCGGCGAATTTCCGGGTCGACCGATTCCGAGCCGTTCGTGGAATTCTGGTCGTTCCTGCGCCGCCGCGGCGTCAAGAGCGATCCGGCCAAGCCGGGGCTGATGGAAGGCCATTGCCCCAACTGCGGCGCGGCCATCGAGATGAACCAGTCGGCCCAGTGCGAGCAATGCAAGGCCCTGTTGCGCAGCGGGCAGTTCGACTGGGTCCTGGCTGAGATCACGCAGGAAAGCGAATGGCGGCCCAACCGCCGCGGCGGCGTCGCCGGCGCCAACCTGGTCCGCAAGACCGATCCCGCATTCAATCGCATCGAACTGGAGGATCGCGTCTCGGTCATGTTCTGGCGCAAAGCGATGGCCGACCGCCTGGGCAAGATCGATCCGCTGCGGAAGATCGCCGCCGATTCGTTCTGCGAAACGTACGCCAAGTCCTTCCAGCTCCTGCCGGACGGCAAACGGCTGTTCTTCGGCGACTGCGCCGTCGGCTCGGTCAATGCCATCGGCGTCCTGACCGGCGAGGAGCAGGAGCAGGCCGTGGTCGAAGTCTGGTGGGAAGGCGCGCGCATGAACGACCCGCACAGCCCCACCACCGACCGCATCCACGCGCATCACCTGTTCATCCTGCAGCGCAAGGCCGGCCTTCACAGCGATCCCGACCGCAGCGTCTCATCGGCCCACTGTCCCAACTGCGGCGCACCTACCACGGACGACCTTTCCTCCGCCTGTTCGTTTTGCGGAAGCGTCATGAACGACGGCTCGCGAGGCTGGGTTTTGGGCAGCGTGGTCATCTCCTCGGCCCCTGAAGCGCGAGAGATTCTGTCGCAGATTCAAAATCAAAGCGACGTGCTCGTACCACCGGTCACGCAGGTGCTGCCGCTGCCGACGATGCAAGCGCCAACTTCGGGGCTGCTGGCCTGGGCGATCAAAACCGCCCTGGCCGACGGCGTGCTGGACATCCAGGAAAAGCGCAGCCTGGCGACCCTGGCCGCCAAGAGCCGGGTTCCCGCCGACCGCCTGGCCGGGATGATCGACATGGCGCAGCGCGGCATGCTGCAAGTGCCGGACCCCCCGGATGCGCCCAGCGCTCGCGCCTGGCTCACCGCCATCGCGGATGTGGCCGTCTCCGACGGCGTCGTGCAGGATCAGGAATTGGCGTTGCTCACCTCCGCCGGCCGCCGCTTCGGCTTCAGCGACTCCGACATTTCCCTGCTCCTGCGTCAGCAGCGACAACAGCGTCTGGCCGACGCCAAAGCCGCCCTTCGCGTCGCCCGCAGCGGCGACGGGTCCGGCGCGTAGGTACAGACAAGGAGACATGGAGACAAGGAGACAAAGCCAGGAGCCCCGCCTCGCGCCATCTCCTTGTCTCCCCGTCTCCTTGTCTCCGTCCAAGCGTGCAGGTAGGGTTCGGTGATCTGCACTGGCTTCCGTTTCACTGTGCGCCAATCGGCCCAGTGGCCGATAATGGACGAGAAACGGAGCCAGCCCATGCGATTAGTCCGAGATGAACCGATGCTGGATGAACGGGAGGAAATGCCGGCCGACCCGGCTGAGCCGGACGGGGCCCTCGAGGAACCCGATTCGCAGGAGCCGAGCGACGAATCCCCAGGCGGCGACGTGGAAGTCGATCTGCGGGCGCTGGAGGCGCTGCTGCTGGCGACGCATCATCCGCTGACGGCCGGGCGCCTCGCGGAACTGATGGATTTGCCGACGACCCGGTCCATCCGCCGGGCCGTGCAGGCGCTTAACGCGCAATACACCCAGACCAATCGCTCCTTTCGCATCGAGCAGGTGGCCGGCGGATATCAGATGCTGACCCTGCCGGACTTCGCTGAGCTGCTCAAGAAGCTGCACCAGCGCGAGATCGACGCCAAGCTCACCAAAGCGGCGCTGGAGACGCTGGCCCTGATCGCCTACAAGCAGCCGATCCTGCGGGCCGACATCGAGGCAATCCGCGGGGTCGCCTGCGGCGAGACCATCCGCAATCTGATGGAAAAACATTTGGTGCGGATCGCGGGAAGGGCCGAAGTGCCGGGCAGACCGATCCTCTACGGCACGACTAAGCGATTTTTGGAGGTCTTCGGACTCAACTCACTTCAGGACCTGCCGCAAAGCGGGGACGATCTGCACCCAACTTGAGAAGAGGGGGAGATTGGGAGAGGGGGAGAGGGGGGGACAATGCCGGAAACCCCTTGGGCTTCCCCACGAACGGTGGGCGCGCCGAACGGATTGTTTCAGGCTGCCTCGAACGATTCGGGGCTGACATAGCCTAACGAACTGTGCAATCGTTTGCGATTGTAAAACACCTCGATGTATTCAA
>Ga0208038_1001855_pt1 | contig 10735 bp, 12 predicted proteins | sample June2015DPH_16_1_FD_184714 | JGI IMG/M metagenome (GOLD analysis project Ga0208038, IMG submission 184714) | Peatland microbial communities from SPRUCE experiment site at the Marcell Experimental Forest, Minnesota, USA - June2015DPH_16_100... | ecosystem: Environmental > Terrestrial > Soil >...
CACCCCCACAAGAGCGACGCACAGCGATGGCTCGAACAACTGGTCAATGACCGCCAGCGCCTGGTCACCGACGCCGAGGTCCTGCAAGAGATCTTGCATCGGTACGTCGCCATCGACCGCCGGGACGCCATCCAACCGGCGTTCGACGCTCTGCTCGGCGTCGTCGATCAGGTGCTTGACGTTACGCGGACCGCCGCCGAGCGTGCCAAGGAGATTGTCCTGGGACATCGGCGGCTGTCGGTGCGTGATGCTCTCCATCTCGCCGTCATGGAACAGCATGGAATCAATCGAATCTTGAGTTTTGATTCAGGTTTTGACGGGTTCCCGGGTATCGCACGGCTGTCGTAACTTGATGCGACCGCTACCGGTGCATCGATCCTCCATGTGCACCGACCGGGGGATCGCAGACCCACAAAGGCAGGGGTCTGCGCCAGCCCGCCCAAGCGGTCCCCCTATTCTTCTGTCTCAATGCTCGGTCGCAGGGTATCTGGGGTTGGTGGACCATCTGGAAGGATTTGGGAAAGGTAATACGATGGAGTAGCGGTTACATATTCCACTGTACCAGTGTCGCGCTTGAGTTCGTTATCCTGAACGATAATTCCCAGCACCAGCCCCGCCTCGCCCACAACCGGACCGCCGCTACACCCACCCCTGATGTTCCCCGAGATTATCAGAGATTGCTGTTGTTGCCCCAATCTCCAGGGCTTGCTATTGATTTCCCCCCTAGCGACGAACTGGTCGACCCCATGTCCCGCAAAGGGGGGATAACCGAAAATTAAAACCTTGTCCAGGTGATGCGTCACATCATCCCGCCATTCTACTCGAAGCGGGATTACGCCGTCCTGTTTGGCACAACGAACCAATGTTAAATCCAGGTCCTCCGAACCGCCGCGTCTCTCACACTCGCCACGCTGTATTACCGTTCCGTCGCCGCTCTCGATCCTGAGAATCTGATTCCCGCGACCGGTAACATGCCATGCAGTCACAAGCCAGCCTGGAAAATCATCCACGAAAAAACCAGTTCCACCCCTTTCGTCGCCGTTCGGGGTCTGCACGATGATGTGAACGACGGCTCTTCGGTATTTCTCGCTTATGTACCTCTCCCCCAAAACCAGCTCCGGTATGGAAGCAGATTCGTAGGCGTCTTTGCCGAATTCTACGAGTTGCACAAGCTGTCCAGAAAAGCTGACTTGAATGAGTTGTTTCCCGCTCAACTGCCGTAAGGTATCGTCGACTTCAGCATTGTTTAGACCTGTGAAGTGTTCGTAAATCTCGTCCAGCTTCACCTGCCTTCGGTCGCGGACAGTCCCATATAGGAATTTCGACACCAATGTCAAAAGTTCGTCGGCGGGTCTGTCTTGCGGTTCTGGGTTCACTGTGCTGGCGCTGTGAGAAAGCTCAAAATAGATTTTCTTAGAATGAAGCTGGCCGTTTCCCTGAGCACATCGGCATACAATACAGTCTCTCCGGAGATGGAGCGCCGAGCCTTTCCCCCAGCCCAGTCTTTTTCTATCCATCCCCCGTGGACAAGATGGTTTCGCAAATCGAACAGATCCTGAATTGCATCTCTCACAGTGAGGGGCGAGGGCACTTCGGTGAATCCCCGGTCACCTGAGTCTTCATAGATATTCCGATCAAACCCAACTTCCCTTTCGATCGCCTGAAGCAACACTTCTCTGCGGAGCGGCTTGCCCCCAGAGGCGAAGGCAGCCTCGATTCCCATCACCCAGACCAAAAGTTGGAGAGCTGGGTCATAAACCTCCGAATAGCCTTCCTCAAAAAGTCGCATCGCCCTTCGCAAGTTGTCCGGACCATCCTTGGTTACATTCAGGAAGGGCGTAATGACTTTGCGAAGTAGGTATATATCCTTTGGGTTTATGACGTTCAGTGTCTCTGCGTCTGGCACGTTGACTTCCCTGCGGTCGGGATGAGTGAAGCGGAACACGTCGACCCCGCCCGATTCCTCTTTGAACTGAACCATGCGGTAAGGGCTACGCGTTGGTTTGACGATTCGCAAACACGTGAATACCTTGTAAAGCAGTCGTTGAGATTCCTGCTCAAGGAGTCCCACGTGCACGTGTGATTTGAAGCGGTTTACCAGACATACCGAAATATATGCTAGGCCCTTGCGGTCCTGAGTTGATATGTGCTCCTTCCAGAGTTCGAAGTTCTTGCCGCTTATTATTCCTTCCATGTTTTCAAGGGTTACACCCTCAGTTATGTCAAGAGGGAGTTCTACTGACGGCGGGGGCACCAGGAGGGGTGAATTCCAGACCGTGTAATAAATCGGGACGACCGTTGTCTTTTCAAAAGGCGCGCCTGCGGATGTGTCCATTTGGGCTCCAATGCCAGCGCTATCACGTTTATCTTATCACAGCAGCTAATACAAGCGGGTGGCCACGGTCAGCGCCTTCATGACCGTCGGTTTGTGCCTATGGGGATAGGCCCACTTTTAGTCAATGTGCGATTGGCCGCGGCTACTCGCTGTCAATTCAGAGCCTTGTGTGCCTCAATAAGGAAGACGATATTCGACGCGGCAAGATTGAGAGCATAGGCAACAAAATGGGGAGGGATAGCCCTCGGATCCGGGCCTTGTCCGTGGCGACTTGTCCTGTTGCTGATTGTTGGTAGCCCCGATTCCATCGCGGAGCGGAGCCCACCGAAGTGCGCCTGAAGTTCGGCGGGAATCAGTCGTTTGTTAAACATGATTTCGATAAGCGGCTTCGCTGTGGCATTGGGGGGGTAGGACCAACCTCGTGATTTGCAGATTGCCTTCATTGTGCTCTCGAACGCCTTAAGAGCTTCGGCAACAGCTTCCTTATCGCGGCCCATGCCTGTAATGATCGAATGCGCGAATGAACTCGTCCGCAGGACCCTCATACCCTGGTTGCCCCAGCAGGGACAGGGCCGGCTTTACCACTTCTGAATGAATAAACTGGCTGTCCACGCGGATGATAATCCCGTCGGTGTATTGATAGCCGATGGCGTGTTCGAGGAATCGCTGATTAAGCTCTTCTATCGCACAGTCGGGATCTTGAGTAATCTTGGCGTCTGCCCTCAGGTACGGATGCATTTCACGCACGCGACGATCAATGACCCGGAGCGACAACTCGATTATGTCCAGCGCTCCGTCCGTATCTGCGTTCATGAGGAAGTCGAGGCATTGTTCGGCGACATTGGACGCCCGGCTACTTAATGAGAACATGCCTTTCTCGCGGCAAAGTCCTTCCTTCATAAGCTGCCAAAAAGCATTGGAGTTTGCCCTGAATCCGGGGTCGATCGCGTACGGACCAATCGCATCCCGCCAGATGTGCGCGACCTGGACTCGAAATGCCTGCGGCAGCGAGTCGTATTGATACACGTCCGGCTTCTCCGCCTTTTCGAGGCGCTTCTTGCGCTTTGAGAAGATGTCGGTAATTGCCACGTCTAACTATTCCTTGTTATCCCGCACCTTCTCAAATTGTACACCGTCTCTGGGAGAGCGGGTAGATACAAGCCGCTGTCAATGTTTTTCTGCCGGCGGGCTTTTGCTTCGATGACGAACTCGAATACGTGCACCTGAATCCGCGCGGGAAGGGCTGCGAATCGGGCCTCGGGGTTCGGGGCTGCGGATTCGGGACCGGTTGTCCCCTATCCGCTATCGCCTTGCCACCCGTTGTTACTGATGACTGAAAACTGAGGACTGAAAACTTGTGCCGCTGGCTGCTATAGCTGGTTACCTGGCAGGCGTAAGGCTCGCAGTTCGTCTTTTCCACGGAGGCCCTATTTGGCAGGCGATAGGGCTGGCGATAGGGCTTGCGCGCGAGCCTGTGATGAGGTACTTTGACAGCATGCAGACCGTACGCGTGGAAATTCCTGCGGAGCTTGTTTCGGCGGCTGGATTAGATACCGGGAATCTGTCCGCGGAAACCGCGCGGTTTTTGGCGCTCGGGCTGTACCGCGAAGACAAGGTCTCCTTGGGACGCGCCGCCGAGCTCTGTCGGATGCCGGTCGAGCGGTTCATGGAGTATGCCGCCCAGCACAACGTTCCGCTTCACTACGGCGCGGACGACCTGGAAGAAGATCGCCGCACCTTAGAACGGCTCGGATTGTGATTGTCGTTTCTAATTCCTCGCCGCTGGTCGCCCTCGCCCGCATCAGCCGGCTGAACCTTCTCGCTTCGATCCACAAACGGATACTGATCCCTGCTCAGGACAGTCTGGCTCGTTTCGGTCTTCCCAAGCTGTAAAACCCGCATCCGCTGGCTGGCGCAGACCGCGGTTCGTGGGGGTCTGCGATCTCCCGAAGGGACGCTCCGGTTGACGAAAGCCCTGCATGCACGTATAATCGTGCTCCACATATTTAACGTGCTGGTCTTGCGGGTCGGTTATGAAAACCAACGTAACGGTCAAGCTTGACGTCGATCTCCTCCGCGAAGCCCGCATCCTCGCGGCTGAGAGAGGACGCTCCCTGAGCGCTCTCCTAACGGAGCGACTGGAGGGGATGGTCCGCGAGAGGAAGGCGTTCGACAGGGCTCGCCGGCGGGCACTCGGGCGACTCCGCACCGGGCTCGACCTTCAGTGGACGCCTCCCATGTCACGAGACGAGCTCCATGAGCGATAAGTACTTCGTTGACACAAACATTCTGATGTACGCGCATGACACCTCTGCCGGCGCCAAGCACGAGCGCGCCAAAGCGCTTGTGGAAGATCTTTGGCGCCAGCGGTCCGGCGTCGTGAGCACGCAGGTGCTGCAAGAACTGTGCGTCAACCTACGCCGGAAGGCAGGACACCCCGTCGACCTGCGCACCGGACGTGAAATCGTCGCTGATTATTTGTCGTGGGACGTGGTAACGAATACCGGGCAGTCCATTCTCGATGCCCTGCAACTTGAAGAGCATTACCAAATCTCGTTCTGGGATGCACTCGTCGTTCAAGCGGCAGAAGCATCCGGCGCGGCAGTTCTCTATTCCGAGGATCTATCGGACGGCCAGACTTATCGCGGCGTCCGCGTCGTCAACCCCCTACGCACGGCGGAATAGTGCCAGCCCTTCCCCCACCGATCTCACCGCCCAGGCACGGAGACGAAGCAATTTGAAGACAAAAGTCCTGGATTGACAACAAGAAGCCGCGGTCAGCGTTTTTCTGACCGTCTCTTTTCCCTCGATGGCGAGCTCGAATACATGCACCTGAATCCGGGCGGAAAGGCCTGGCGAATCGGGCCTCGGGGTTCGGGGCTGGGAATTCGGAACCGGTTGTCCGCTATCCGCTATCGCCTTACCACCCGTTGTTACTGATGACTGAAAACTGAGGACTGAAAACTTGTGCCGGTCGAGGGATTGCGCCTCCGACGAGCTCATAGTAATCTTGATAGAGGAAGGTGACCATGACGCAAATCACCGAGGCCATCTACACTCACGGCGTTCTGAAGCCTGCGGTTGATCTAAACCTCCGCGAGCAGCAACGAGTCCGCGTTATCGTTGACCCGATTGAGGACAGTCTCGGGGACCGGGACGCGGCCGTGGCACGATTGAAGGCAGGGATCGCGGGCATGCAGTTCTTCTCGAACGGGCCACTGCCCACGCGAGAGGACCTCCATGATCGCACTTGATACCAACGTCCTCCTTTACGCCTGCGATCGGGCGGATTCCAGACGCCAACAAATCGCCATCGATCTCATTGCGAACAGCAGGGACGGCGTCCTGCTTTGGCAAGTCGCCTGCGAGTTCGTCGCGGCTTCTCGCAAACTGAGCGCACAAGGCTTCACCGCATCGGATGCGTGGAACCGACTCGCAGAATTCCTTACTCTGTTGCCTCTCATCCTTCCCACAGTAGGTGTGCTTGAGCGCGGCCAGAGGTTGCATGCAACTCACGGTGTGTCCTTCTGGGACGCCTTGATTTTGGCAGCGTGTGCTGAGGCAGGGGTGGAGACCCTTTATTCGGAGGACGTCCCAGGCCTCCCCACGCTAGGTGCGCTCCAGGTCGTGAATCCGTTCAAATAGGCGCCCGTGTTTTCGGGATCCAATTCCTCCGGTTCGATCATCCCTTCAGCCTGTGAGGGGGCAGCCACGCTCAGCGTTTTTCTGACCGTCGCCTTTTCCTTCAATGACGAACTCGAATACATGCGCCTGAATCCGCGCGGAAAGGGCTGCGGTTCGGGATTCGGGACTCGCTATTGTCCGGTCACACTTAATTCTTGACAAAAGCCCGCGCCGGTTTTGTAGGGCCGGGGCAAGCCCCGGCCCTACAAACAGTGGAGCGATACCATTGTCAACAATAGAGTGTTACAGGACACCATCAGTTGTCGGGTTTCGTCTTACTACCCGTTATTACTGATAACTGAATACTGAGAACTGACGGCTTGCTATGGTCACGCTCGTTCTGAAAGTGAGGTGAGGAATTCTTCCAGTTCGAGAGGGAGCGGTGCCGAGAAGCTGACCGCTCGGCGCATCCGCGGGTGTTGAAACTCCAAGAAACCTGCGTGGAGAAAGGTCCGCGAAAGGGTCGCCACTTCCCCGCCCCCGAGGTGGAGCTTGCCCGGGGCGCCATAAGTTGTGTCGCCAACGATGGGGTGCCCGAGGGCAGCGAAATGGACCCGTATCTGGTGCGTTCGGCCAGTTTCGGGGTGGGCTTCGAGCAGTGTGAAGCCCCGGAACCGGCGGATGACCTCGTAACGGGTGAGTGCCTCCCGCGCGCGCAGCCCCCCCACCCTCATTCGGGTGCGCCGGACGGGATCACGCCCCACGGGCTTACAGATTTTACCCTGCGCGCTGCTCACCTGCCCGTGCACCAGAAGCGCATAGGTCTTGCGCACCGCGCGCGACTTGAACTGGTCTGCTAGTTGCCGGTGCGCGGCATCGTTTTTCGCCACGACCACCAACCCCGAGGTCATTTTATCCAGACGATGGACAATCCCAGGGCGCCCTGCGCCGCCGGCAGAGGAAAGAGTTTTGACATGGTGCAGCAGCGCATTAACCAGCGTACCTGATTTCACGCCGGCTCCCACGTGCACCACCATTCCCGCAGGCTTGTTCACCACCAACAGATCCTCATCCTCGTAAACGATGCAAAGCGGCAATGCCTCCGGGGTGGCCTTCAGCTCTTCTCGTTCCGCGCGCACCGAGATGATATCGCCGGCTTGGACCTCTTCCCCTCCCTTGCGGGCCAAGCGAGCGCCGACGCTGACCAATCCAGAGCGAATCAGGCGTAGTACCTGGCTACGGCTCCAATCCGGCATCTGCCGCGTTAGGAAGATGTCGAGCCGCTCTCCGACGTCTTCCGCTCCGGTTACATATTTCCGCACCTCGGAGTTGGAAACTCGAGAATCGAAACTCGAAAATGGCGATTGTTCGGCCATTGACTGAAGTCTCAGACCATCTTCGGACCTGTCATGCCCAAGGAGATGAAAATCATCGTCGTCACGTGTAAGCGGAGGTCTGGCCGAAGAAGTTCATGCTCACCGACCCATCATGAAGCGCCTGTCATTCTGAGTCCCGACTTGTCGGGACGAAGAATCTCCGTAGTTGTCTCTTGCGCTCAGCTAACCTGGGCTACAGATGTGGCCTACTCTAAAGCGGGCGAACCGCAAAGCGTGTCAAAATGACACCCATATGCGCTTTTCTACATATCCTCGGCATTCTTCTAACCCCTTGAAAATACATGGTAACACGTTGTCACTGGCGCAGACCACTTCAAAAAAGTGAGACGCCTGGGACAAACGGAAATCCCCTCCCCACCAGACCAGAAAGACATGGATTCCCTCACTCCAAGAAAAGCAACTGGAACACAAGGAACCCGGCTCCTACCACAATGGCGCTGTCGGCAAGATTGAACGTGGGCCAGTGATAGCTGCGGTAGTAAAAATCAAGGAAGTCCACAACTCGACCAAACCGGATTCGATCGAAGAGATTGGAAAGCGCGCCGCCAAGAATCAAGGCAAGCCCCACCCCCGTTTCCCACCGGAGCTGTTGGTTTCGCCACATGACGGCAATCACTATGGCCAGCAACGCACTCGAGATAACGATGAGCAGCACGGTTTTCCAGGGCGCCGGCGAGTCTGAGAATAGACCAAAGGCAGCACCCGCGTTGTTGGTATGGATAAGGTTGAAAAAGTGAGGGAGAAGTGGAACCGTCGTGTGCTCCGGGATCGAGGCCTTCACCACAGCCTTTGTCACCTGGTCCGCGACGAACACCACAACGGCAGTAATCCGCCAGACAAGGCGCGAAAACCTGCTGATGCGAATTGCACCCGTCTGTGGCATAGGCTGGAAAGACGTCAGTAGTAAGTGTCAGTAGTCAGTTGTCAGTGGTTAGTGGTCAGTGGTGTAGGAAGAGCTTCGCCGCCCAGTTGCCGGTCCTCATATCGCCAATCACACCTGCCCAGCAACTCATTTCTTGCAACGGACAACGGACCACTGGCAACGGACCACGGACAACAGACTACTGACAACTGACCACTGACCAACAAACTAACCGGTAGCTTCAATTTCCCGCAGCGCCTCCGAGCACCTCTCGCACACCGTCGGATAGCGGCTGTCTTTACCCACCTGTTCGGAATAATTCCAGCAGCGTTCGCATTTGCGACCCAGGGCCCTTTCAATCTTGATCCTAAGGCCGGGGATATCCGTTTCAGGCGCTCCTGCCGACGGGCTGGCGGAAACTTCGACCTGCGAAACAATGAAGATCGAGGGAAGTGCCGGCCGATATTCCTCCAACAGATTCGCCAGGTCGCCTTCCACCTCGAGGCAAATCTTGGCTTCCAGCGAGCCGCCTATGAACTTCTCTTGTCGGGCCACTTCCAACGCCTTCAGGACCGTATTCCGAACCGCAATCAACCGCGGCCAGTTTTCCAGGCGCTTGAAATACTCCTGCGGGAGTCTAGTGCGAATTTCTTCGGGCCGGAGAAATGTAGCGAGGTGGACGCTCTTTTCGCGCCCCTGCGGCCCCGGCAGATTTGCCCACACTTCCTCGGCCGTGAAGGGCAGCAGCGGAGCCACGGCACGAACCAACGCTTCCGCGATGCGGTAAATCGCCGTTTGCGCCGAACGCCTCCTCGTCGAATGGGCCGGGGCAGTATAGAGGCGGTCTTTCAGGATGTCGAAGTAAAACGCGCTCAGGTCCACAGTGGCAAAATCGTATATCGCCCTGTACACCTTGTGGAAAGCGTACTCGTCGTAAGCAGCTCGGATTCGCTCCAGCAGTTCCGCCGTCCGCACCAATGCCCAAGCATCCAGCTCCGCGAGCTGCGAGCCCTCCACGGAATCTTTTTGCGGGTCAAAGTCGTAAAGGTTGCCCAGACAATATCGAAACGTATTGCGCAGTTTGCGGTACGCCTCGGAGAGCCGGGCCAACATATCCGCCGAGATAGTCACGTCCTCACCAAACTCAACTGAGGCCACCCAGAGCCGTAGGATTTCAGCCCCATGGGTCTTGATGACTTCGTTGGGGTCGATCACGTTTCCAAGGGACTTGGACATGGCCCGGCGGTCGGCGTCGAGGACCCAGCCGTGAGTGAGGACCGCGCGGTAGGGCGCCGCGCCGTGCGTGCCCAGCGCCACCAGAAGCGAACTGTGAAACCATCCACGGTACTGGTCCCCGGCTTCCAGATAAACGTCAGCAGGCCAGGGGAGGTCCGGCCGACGTCCCAACACCGCGAAGTGGCTTGCGCCGGAATCAAACCAGACGTCGAGGATATCGGTCTCCTTCCGCAGCCGCGCCCCGCCGCACTCCGTACACTTTGCCCCCGGGGGCAGAAGCTCTTCGACGGGGTGCGCGTACCAGGCGTCCGCGCCTTCCTTCCGGAAAAGCTCCACCGCCCGCTCCGCCAGCGCCGCGTCCAGCAAGGGCTTCTTGCAGGTTTCACAGTGGAAGACCGTGATCGGGACTCCCCAGAAGCGCTGCCGGGAGATGCACCAGTCTGGCCGCTCCGCCATCATGTTCGTGATGCGCTCTTCACCCCAAGTCGGCAACCAGTGCACCTTCTTGATTTCCTCCAGCGCCCGCTGCCGTAACTCCCGATGGTCAATGTTAATGAACCATTGCTCGTTGGCACGGAAGATCACAGGATTGTGGCACCGCCAGCAGTGCGGATAAGAGTGCGTCAGCCACTCCGGCGGACCCACCAGAGCGCCCCGTTTCTTCAGTAACTCGACAATGGGCTCATTAGCCTCGAAGACCTTCTTCCCCAGGTATTCCGGAAGGCCTTCGTTAAATTCTCCCGCATCCCCGACCGGGCAATAGATTTCCAACCCGTACTGCAAGCCTGTAAGGTAGTCCTCGCGCCCGTGGCCAGGCGCTGTGTGGACACAGCCCGTGCCGTCCTCGGCCGTCACGTAATTCGCCAGCACACCCAGAATCTTCCGCTCCAGAAACGGGTGCCGCATTTCCAGGCGCTCCAGGTTCCGACCGGGGATTCTCGCTACTACCCTCGAGGCCTTAAGGCCCGTTTCATGCAGCACCGGGGCATGCCGCCGGCTTTCAACCAGGTACACATCCCCGCCATCCTCCGCCACCGCCACGTATTCGAACTCGGGATGAAACGCCACCGCCATGCTGGCAGGAAGCGTCCAGGGCGTGGTGGTCCAGATGATGACGTAGAGTTTGCGCCCTTTGAGTGCAGGGTCCAGATTCGCAGGGTCTGTCAGCACGGGGTATCGCACGTAAATCGAGCGGCTGCGGTGGTCCTCATACTCGACCTCAGCCTCCGCCAGGGCGGTCTTGTCAGAGATGCACCAGTAAACCGGTTTGCGGCCACGGTA
>Ga0208038_1001858_pt1 | contig 10729 bp, 8 predicted proteins | sample June2015DPH_16_1_FD_184714 | JGI IMG/M metagenome (GOLD analysis project Ga0208038, IMG submission 184714) | Peatland microbial communities from SPRUCE experiment site at the Marcell Experimental Forest, Minnesota, USA - June2015DPH_16_100... | ecosystem: Environmental > Terrestrial > Soil >...
CCCGGCTACATCCACAAAAAAGGGCACGTCGGCGTCGTCTCGCGCAGCGGCACGTTGACTTATGAGGCCGTTTGGCAACTCACCACCCGTGGCGCGGGTCAAAGCACATGCATCGGCATCGGCGGCGACCCGGTTCCCGGGCTCTCGCATCTCGATGTGATCAAGTTGTTCAACGCCGATCCGGACACGCACGGCATTCTTATCATCGGCGAGATCGGCGGCAGCGCCGAAGAAGAAGCCGCCCGGTGGATCAAGAAAAATTGCAAAAAACCTGTGGCTGGATTCATCGCCGGGGCGACGGCGCCGCCCGGACGCCGCATGGGCCACGCGGGCGCCATCATCAGCGGCGGCGAAGGCACGGCGGAGGCAAAAATCGCGGCGTTCAAAGCAGCGGGCATCGGCGTCGCCGCCACCCCGTCGGAAATGGCGGATACACTGCTCAAGATGATGTAAAGCAGGGTGTCGAGTGACTGGTGACAAGTGCCGGGGAAAAGCAGTAGTACAGTTTGGTGTAGCGTCGAGCCTGTGGCTCGATCAAATCGGCGCACAGCGCCGACACTACAACAAAATTAAGGCCCCGACCAAGAAACGCTTGCTTGACATTCGTCACCGTCACCTGACACCTGTCACTTGTCACTTACATGGCCCTGATTGACTTCATTTTGAACCTTGCGGGCTTGTTGCTGTGGCTGAACTGGCGTTCGGTCCGCTTCGATCCGCTCGGCAAACGGACGCCGGCGACGTTGATTGGCACACTGCGGCGGGCCGAGCCGCGGCGTTTGCGAAGATGGCATTTGCTGACGGCGCTGGGCGGGCTGCTGCTGCTGCGCGCGGGAATTTACTGGCAGATCGGTTCGGCGGCGAACTGGGCGGGAAAATTGGATTTGGGCATCGCCGCGCTTTCGTTTTCCAGCAATTTATCCGGGCCGATGTTGTCGTTTCTGCGAATGCTGTTGTTTTCGATTTTCAGCTTCGGACTGATGCTCGGTGTGTTTTATCTCTGGCTGCTGCTGCTTTCCATCCTGGCCGGGCCGGAACCCCTGCCTTTTCATCGCCTGGTGCGAATGCCCCTGGGCGGCATGGATCGCTGGGCGCGCGGGGTGAAATTTCTTCTGCCGCTGATTGTCACGGCGACGCTTTGGTGGCTGGCGAGCTGGCTGCTGGCGTGGCTGCAAGTCATTCCCGAACCCGTCTCGCCGGCCCATCGCATCGAAGAATCGCTGGTCATCGGGCTGGGGAGTTATCTGACGTGGAAATACCTCATCGGCGCGCTGCTCGTCCTGCATCTGTTGAACAGTTACATCTACTTCGGCAAATATCCGTTTTGGGCTTACGTGAACGCCGAAGCGCAAACGTTGTTGTCGCCGTTGCGCGCGGTGCCGCTGCGGGCGGGCAAGGTGGATTTCGCGCCGGTCGTGGGAATTGCGCTGGTGTTTCTGGCGGCCGAACTGGCCGGGCGCGGACTGGGTTTTCTCTACGGAAAACTGCCGTTTTGAGGTTTTATCGTCCCATCACGCAGGCGTCTCGGTCTTCGCCTTGGGGAATTTGGCCGAGATGACCGCGCCCATGCTCGGCTCGCTTACAATGGACAGTGTGCCGCCGTGCAAGGCAACGAGCCGCTTGGCGATGACCAGGCCAAGCCCCAGCCCTTGCTGCTCCTGCATCGTGCGGTCGAATTGCATATAAGCGCCGACGCGCGTGATTTGCTCGGTGGTAAATCCGCGACCCTGATCACTGATGGCAAGTGTAATGGTGTTGAACGCCTCGTTTAGCGACAGGCGAACGGACGAGCCGGGATCGGAAAACTTGAAGGCGTTTTGCGCGAGTTCATCCACCACCTTGCTGAGATATTCCTCGGCCATCGGCACGGGAATGTCCGCCAGCTCGAAGGACAAATCCGGGGAACGATTCACGAGCGCGGCCTGCGCGGAGGCATGCTTCTCCAGCAGCGCCGCGGGATGTTCCGTCCGGCCGAGACGCAGGGCGTTGACGTTCTTCGGGTCGGCGGCAATCAATTCAAGCTGCGCGTAAATCAAAAAGTTTTCGATGAGCCGCTCCAGCCGCTTGCCGGACTGGTGAACGACATGGCCCATTTCAGCAATTTCGGCGGGTTTGAGTTTGGCGGCGTCGGCGGCGAGAATTTCGCCGTAGGCGAGAATGCCGTTGAGCGGCGTGCGCAACTCGTGCGGCAGCATCAGGCTGATGTTGTCACGCAAATGAGCGAGCTTGCGCTCGGCTTCATCGCGCACGGTCTGGGCTTTTTTCAGGCGCGCATCCACGGCGGCGTAAAGCCCATCGGTGGTGAAAGGTTTCGGCAGGTAATCGTCGGCTCCCAATTCCATGCCGTGCCGCATGCCCGCGTTGTCGGCGAGGCCGGTCATCAGGATGAACGGAATGGAGGCCGTGGGCGCTTCCGTGCGCAACGAGGACAGGGTCAGGTAACCGTCCACTTTTTCCATGTTCACGTCGCAGAGGATGAGGTCGGGCAGTTCTTTGCGCGCTTTTTCGATGCCGTCCGCGCCATTGACGGCTTCGATGACTTCAAACCCTTTTTGCTTCAGCGCCAGGTAAATCATCTCGCGCAGCCATTCCTCGTCGTCTATGACCAAAATTTTCTTCATGGCATTTGTGCCCTGAAATGAGCAGGATTTATGCCTTTCCGCAAGCGATGTTGTTTTCAAATCTTGAAGACAAAATCAGAAAACACAACGCCTATTTACCCTGCATTTACTTGCGTTCCGCCAGCGGCACGTAATGGTTGAGCGTGCGCCCGGTGTAAATCTGCCGCGGCCGATAGATGCGGCTTTTCGACTCCTCCATGATTTCCTTGTAATTCGCAATCCAGCCGGGCATCCGCCCAATCCCAAAAATCACGGGGAACATTTCCACCGGAATGCCGAGCGCACGCATGATGATGCCGCTGTAAAAATCCACATTCGGGTAAAGCTTGCGCTCGACGAAATACGAATCCTTGAGCACGGCTTCCTCCAAATGCTTGGCGATGTCCAACAACGGGTCATTGATGTGCAACTTGGACAAAACGTCGTCGCAGGCTTTCTTGATGATTTTGGCGCGCGGGTCGTAATTTTTATAGACGCGGTGGCCGAAACCCATGAGCTTCTTGCCGCTGTTTTTGTCCTTCGCTGCCGTGATGAATTTCGAGCCGTCGTCGCCTTCGCGATGAATCTCTTCCAACATCTCGATCACCGCCTGGTTCGCGCCGCCGTGCAACGGCCCCCACAACGCGCACACGCCCGCGGCGCAACTGGCGAACAGGTTCGCCTGGCTCGACGCCACCATGCGCACGGTGGACGTGGAGCAATTTTGCTCGTGGTCCGCGTGCAGCAGGAAAATCAAATCCAGCGCCTTGACCACTTCCGGCCTTAATTCGTAGTCCTCATACGGCATCGAAAACAGCATGTGCAGGAAATTGGCCGTGTATTTGTAGGCCTTCTTCGGATAAATCAACGGCAGCCCGCGCGACTTGCGGTAGGAGTAGGCCGCGATGGTGCGCACTTGCGAAAGCAGCTTGGACACATACAGGTCGAATTGTTTCGCCTTGCCCCATTGCCAGTGCATGAGTTCCTCATCGAAGCAGCTGGCCGCGTTGATCATCGCCGAAAGGATCGCCATCGGATGCGCACCCGTCGGAAAACCCTCGAAATGAAATTTCATGTCCTCGTGGAGAAATTGATTCTCCGTCAGCAAATCCGAAAAGCGCCGCAACTGATTATGGTTCGGTAAATCGCCATAAATGATCAAGTAGGCGGTTTCTATGAAAGTGGATTTCTCCGCCAGTTCTTCGATGGGAATGCCGCGATATTGCAAAATCCCCCTTTCGCCATCAATGAACGTGATTTTGCTGACGCACGAACCCGTGTTGCCGTAGCCGTCGTCCAGCGTGATGTAGCCCGTGTTCGCACGCAGCGATGAAATATCCACCGCCTTTTCACCTTCGCTGCCTTCGACCGTCGGCAGCGCATATACTTTTCCGTCCAATTCCAGCTTTGCCTCTTTGCTCATGTGCTCCTTTTTCGATGTCGGTATTTAATGCCCGTTTGGGAAAGTTTGCTGGGAAATGAAAATGTTGGCAAGACACGAAAACAACATTTCACAAAAAATTTGACGCGCCGATTTCACTGGCGCGGTGTTGAACTTCGTGGCCAAATTGAAAAACCATGAAACGCTGGGCTGCACTCACCGTCCTGCTTTACGCCGTTGCGTTGTTGTTGCTGACCGTGCCGGTTCTGTTGATTGCCTTCGGCGGTTGGGGGAAAAACAACGACAACAAGGGGCTTCACGAAACACTGCAAATCTATTCGGAGTGGGGCTACTGGCTCTGGTTCGCCGTTCTTGTTGCCGGACAGGCACTGCTCCTGTTGCTGCCAATCAATATCGCCGAACGCCGGCTGCCCGCGCGGCGCCCACTGCAAATTCCTGTTATTGTGACCGCATTTTTTCTGGCCAACCTTTTTCTAGCCGGAATTTTTTCCCTGCTTTGTGCAATAATCAAGGATGCCGCTTTCGAGGTTTTTGATCTGCCAAACTTGTTTCTCAAAATCGCGAACGCCCTGAATCACAACCCGGCGAAAAATGTGTCCGGTTCCGATTGGCAATCCGCTTTGAGCATCTTTGTTCCCGTTCTCGTCTTCTGGTTGATCTGGGCGATTATTTTCCGTCGCACCACCAAATCAGACGAACCCGACGCACTCCTCAAACGCACCATGCGCTGGCTCCTGCGCGGCAGCATCCTTGAACTCCTTATCGCCGTGCCCAGCCACGTCATCGCCCGCCGCCGCGACGATTGCTGCGCGCCCGCCGGCACGTTTTGGGGCATTGCCACCGGCATCTCCGTCATGCTGCTCCGCTTCGGCCCCGGCGTGTTTTTCCTGTTCGTCGAACGGTTCGATCGGTTGAAGCTGAAACCGCAAAGCGATTACAAAAATTCAGCCCCGTCAGGGGCGAAATCTTTGTAGAAAATGTCTCATAAATCGGAGGGCCGAGTTACACGAGGCCCCAATTCCCAGAATTTCCACGCAAATACAGGGACTCGCGGAGTTCGTCCCTCCGAAAGAAACCATTTGCACGATGAGCTTTAGCAAGGTAGCGCAGCCGTCCCGGCTGCCTTCCAATTTATTTTCCTTCCTGCCCGTGCAGGCGGGACGCCTGCGCTATATTGAAATGAACTACAAAGATGTCGCGCCTACGGCGCTCAATGCAGCGTTTTTTTGGATTTAAGAACGCACTGGACAGAAACTTAAACGCGAAATACAGTCGCAACGATTAAACGAGACAGGCTGCAAACAGCGCCGCCTACTTATTAGGCAGTGTACGACTATGAAACGATTTTTAGCTCTCATTGGCTACCGACCATCCAAAAATGACTTTTTGGTGCTGAGTTGGTTTCTCTTTTTTTGTGGTATCACTTGCGCAGTGTGTGGTTTCAGTTTAGGAGAGCTGTGGCGCGGCCTCCGACAATTGGGGATGTTTAGCTTTTTCTTCATTATGGGATTATATGCCCACAAGGTTCGTATCCGACGCGAGCAAAGCAGGAAGAAGATTTCACATGAAGGCGGAGACGTTGCCTAACCCAGACAGGCTGCAAACTGCCTTCGCCAACTTCGCGCCCATTGCGCAACAAAATTTCTTTTCTTTCCAGCGCCGCGCCTTAACTTTCGTGTAGGCAAATGGGCTTGAAACTGTTTAACACGCTGTCCCGCTCGGTGCAGGACTTCACACCGCTCGACCCGGCGGGCAAAAAGGTCGGCATGTATTGCTGCGGGCCGACGGTTTATGACTTCGCCCACATCGGCAACTGGCGCACGTTCGTCTTCGGCGATCTCGTCCGCCGCTATCTTGAATTCAAGGGCTACACCGTCACGCACGTGATGAACATCACCGATGTCGAGGACAAAATCATCAAGCGCGTCCGGGAAACCAAAACCTCACTCCGCGAATTCACCGGCAAATACGAAGCCGCGTTCTTCGAGGACTTGAAAACGCTGAATTGCCTTCTGCCACACCACACGCCGCACGCCACCGAGCACATTGCCGAAATTATTTCGCTCATCGAAAAACTCATCGCGCGCGGCATCGCCTACCAGGCCGCCGACGGTTCGGTTTATTTCAGCATCGAAAAATATCGCGGCGGCGGCGGCGCCTACGGCCAGTTGCTCAAGCTCAACTTCGACGAACTCCGCGCCGGCGAGCGCGTCAAGAGCGACGAATACGCCAAGGAATCCGCCGCCGACTTCGCGCTCTGGAAGGCGCGCGTGCCGGAGGACGGCGACGTTTTCTGGCCAAGTCCGTGGGGCGAAGGCCGCCCCGGCTGGCACATCGAGTGCAGTGCGATGAGCATGAAAATTCTCGGGCCGGGCTTTGATTTGCATCTCGGCGGCGAAGATTTGATTTTCCCGCATCACGAGGATGAAATCGCCCAAAGCGAAGGCGCGACCGGCAAACCGTTTGTCAAACACTGGTTGCACGGCGCGCATCTGCTGGTCGAGGGCAAAAAAATGAGCAAGTCGCTGGGCAATTTTTTTACGCTGCGCGATTTGCTGGCGAAAGGTTTCACCGGCCGCGAAATTCGTTATTCACTGCTCACCGCGCATTACCGCGAGACGTTCAACTTCACGCTCGAAGGTTTGCAGGGCGCGCGCGCGGCACTGGCAAGGATTGACGAGTGCCTCGGCAAGTTGCGTGAGGTTGCGAATGAGAGTCCAAAGTCCAAAGTCCAAAGTCCAAAGTCGGGCGACCGCGCGCCTCAAAATTTCACTGAAGCGGCTGATAATGTCTCACCGAAAGAATACCTGAAACGCCTCCTCCCACCTGTTGTAGATCGTTTCTCGGATGCTCTTGACGATGATTTGAACATTTCCGCCGCCTGGGGCGAAATTTTTAAATGGGTAACCCAAATGAACAAGCGCATTGCGGATAATTCCTTGAATGCGAACGATGCTGCTGCCGCTTTGGCCGCGTGGGAAAAAATCAATTCTGTTCTTGGCATTGAACCTCCAGCAATAGTGCTTTTGGAAGAAAGCCATGTTACAGCTTCTATTGTTTCAGCCACGGTAATTTCTGTGGTAGTTCCTGAAGACGTCAAATCGCTTTTGGAACAGCGGCAGGCTGCGCGCAAAGCGAAGGATTTCAAACGCGCCGACGCGATCCGGGACGAATTGAAGGCTAAGGGCTGGGTCATCGAAGACACGCCCAAAGGCCCAAAGTTGAAGAAGATTTAACCACGAAACACACAAAATGCACGAAAGCAAAGTGAATTTCCCGAAGAAACATCCAACCTCGAACATCCAACCTCCAACACCCAACGGTGAAGAAATTGGATGTTGGGAGTTCGATGTTGGATGCCTGCCCTGCATAGCCTTGGCGACGAAGGGTTCGATGTTTTCAACTTCATCATGAAAAGCCTGTTCATCACGTTTGAAGGCACGGAAGGCTGCGGCAAATCCACGCAGGTGGATCTGTTGGCTGAACGGCTGCGCGCACTTGGACATCGCGTGCGCGTGTTGCGCGAACCGGGTGGCACACCCATCGGCGAGGAAATCCGCCACACGCTCAAGCACAGCAAGGTGAACGTGACCATGACCTACGAAACCGAATTGCTGTTGATGAATGCCAGCCGGGCGCAACTCGTCCGCGAAACCATCCGTCCGGCGCTGGCCGTCGGCGAAATTGTTTTGTGCGACCGCTTTTACGATTCGACGACGGCGTATCAGGGGTATGGGCGCGGGTTGGATCTGGCGCTGGTCAAGAGTGTGATTGACTTTGCCGTCGGGGACACGCGGCCAGACCTGACCCTGCTGCTGCACGTGCCACCGGAAGTCAGCGCCGAACGCCTGCAGTCGCGTCAATCCACCCTGCCCTTTGTCCGCGACCGGCTTGAGGAAGGAGACAAATATTTCTTTGAGCGCGTGGCCCAGGGTTACGAAGCCATCGCTGCCGCTGAACCGAATCGCGTGCGCGTGGTGAGCGGCGCAGGCACAATTGAAGTTGTCTGCGAAAACATCTGGGAGCTCGTCCGGCCAATTTTACCGCACGTTGGCCGTTGGTAAACGCACTTGCTGAATTTTCAGCAGCGAATACTTTTAAATTATGATCAAAAAAACAATTGGCGAAATTGAGGCGAAGATTCGCGGCGCGGACGCCGTCAACGAAGAGCGCAAACGTGAGTTGCTCCAGTTGCTCGGCACGCTCAAGTCCGAGGTCAGCACGCTGGCGAAAACGCACGATGAACAGGCCAAAAGCATCGCCGGGTTCGCGCAGGTTTCCGCCCACGAAGCCACGCGCACAAAGCAAAATCCGCAATCACTTCATCATTCGCTTCAGGGTTTGCGCTCGTCGGTGGATGGCTTCGAGAAATCGAATCCCCGGCTCGTCCAAATCGTCAACGCCATCAGCAATACCCTGTCGAACCTGGGGATCTGACAAAAACCCGCGCTAAATGACTAATGACTAAATCCGAATGACTAAAGAATAACACAAGCCCGAATTCATCATTTGGACATTGGGACATTCTTTCGTATGCGGCTGAGGGATCACACACCATAACTGGCACGGAAGTTGAACCCGCGAGGGTTTACCGGCTACCACAGGCATCCTCCCCTATCATCAGTCCCACCCTGCAAAATAAGTTGGGAACTATTGCTTAAGTCCGGTTTTTAAAACCAAGTGGGCAGTATCAAAATTATGAAATCATTGTTTTGCACGGTGCTATGTCTGGCAAGCCTGGCTGTCCCTATGGCAACCAAAGCCGACCCAAAAGTGGGCGACCGTTCGCCCTTGTTGAAAGCAACGACGCTACTGCAAGCACCTGCCGGAGCCAGCCTCGACGCCGAAACACTCAAAGGAAAAGTCGTGGTCCTGGAGTTCTGGGCCACTTGGTGCGGCCCTTGTGTTCTGGCCATTCCGCACCTGAATGAACTGGCGGAAAAATTCAAGGACAAGCCGGTCCAGTTTATAGCAATCACCTCGGAAGACGAAGCCACGGTGAAAACCTTTCTCGCCAATAAACCGATTAATGCCTGGGTGGCGCTGGATGCCGATAAAGCGATGAATGCCGCCTTTGCGGTGAGCGCCATTCCTCATACCGTCGTGCTGGGAAAGGACGGATTAATTGCGGCTGTGACCTACCCGACAACCGTGACGGAACAATTCATCGAAGATCTATTGGCTGACAAAAAGCCGGCCATAAATACAAACGTTTCTAAAAGTCTCGGGGGCTCGGTGCTGGCAGCAGGCGGGAAGCAAGAGGTCGCCCCGTTGTTCGAAGTTTCTGTGCGACCCTCAGCCTTTGACAGGAGAATGGGATCGTCCAGTGGCGGGGGATCTTTGCAATACCGCGGTTATACCGTATGGGATCTGCTGCCGGAGGCGTTCGAAGGGGCGAGTTCGGCGCGAGTGTGGACAAACGCGCCCCTCCCTGAAGGAAGATATGATATTGTCGTCAGGCAACCCCGTGGCCACTCGGTGCGAGAAGCGCATGACTTGCTTTGGCAGGCCATGCAGTCGGCCTTCGACCTGACCGCCAGGAAGACCACCAATGAGATGGATGTTTTTGTTCTCCGGAAGGGACAGACCAACGGGCCTGGTTTGACGCCGGCGTCCACCAAGGGCGGGGCCACTCATACAGGCATGGGGAAAATAGAAGCGGTGAATGCGCCGTTGGATTGGCTGACCTGGGTTTTGGAGGATAAGTTGGGTAAACCGGTGATCGATGAAACAGGACTGACAAATCGTTATGATCTTTTGTTGAAATGGGATGATAATGTGGACACTGCTCCAGCAAATGGATTGGAAGCGATCACGCCAAATCCAGAAAAGCTCGTCAAGGCAGTGCAGGAACAATTGGGGTTGGAGTTGATTCCATCCACGCGGCCAGTAGTTGGATTTGTGGTTGGGAAACTGGAGAAAACAAAGCCAACGGCCAGGTAGAAATAATGATGGCCAAGCCTTTAGAAGCGCAGGCAGTGAAAGTGGAATCAAGCTGCCTGAGAGACCCGTTTCTCCTTTGCTTTGGCCTTGCCCCATGCCGCAGGCGTGAACTCTTGAATCTGGGTAATCTTGGCCGACGGCAAGCGCGTGAACAAATCCTTCAGATACTCGAATGGATTGATCCCGTGCCGCCGACAACTGCCCAGCAGGGTGTAAATCACCGCGCTGCGTTCTCCGGCTTCGGGATGTCCAATAAACATCCAATTGCGTTTTCCAAGTGCGCTGGGCCGAATGCTGTTCTCGATTAAATTGTTATCAACTTCCAGAAAACCGTCAGTGATGAAGCGCGTTAGCGCTTCCCAACGTTTCAGCGTGTAATCAATCGCCCGTCCAAGTAACCCTTGCGGCAAGGTCTTTCTCCGGATCAGTTCCATGGCACGGTTCAGCCGATTCAATACCGGTTGTGATTGCCATTCGCGCATCGCCTGCCGCAATGCCGGACCAGCATTTTGCTCACGAAGTTTCTTTTCCACCGCGTAGAGTTGGCCAATCTGCCCCACAAACCACGCCGCCGATTTAGTTTCCGCCAATGCTTCATGAAAACCGCGCCTTGAATGCGCCCAGCATCCAACCAAAGTCAGATCAGCACGGCTTTTGGCCAGTGATTCGTATGCCCCATACCCATCGGTCTGGAGTTTGCCCCGGAAGTTTTTCAAGAATTCCTCCGGTCCTGCCCGCGCTCGGCTCACCCGCCATTCAAACAGCACATCGCTCTTGGGCCGGC
>Ga0208038_1001863_pt1 | contig 10703 bp, 11 predicted proteins | sample June2015DPH_16_1_FD_184714 | JGI IMG/M metagenome (GOLD analysis project Ga0208038, IMG submission 184714) | Peatland microbial communities from SPRUCE experiment site at the Marcell Experimental Forest, Minnesota, USA - June2015DPH_16_100... | ecosystem: Environmental > Terrestrial > Soil >...
CCTCAACCAAGGCTCTTTGACGATCAATCCCGGCAATATCTACGCCACAGGCACCTTCCGCTCGAGCGGAAGCTATGGTCAGGCTGTCATCACCGCATCTTCGACCGGATACGGGTCAGGGGGAGCGATTGTTACGGTGGTGTCTCCTTACCACTGCACAAGTGCTTGTGGTCCCTACGAACTGCGCCTGAGACTCGTCCCAGGTACTCTGCCGACCGACGGCAGGACTTACAGTGTGCTCGAAGTCGGCATCGCGAACAGTCTGGGGCTGCCAACGGTCTCCTCTTCCAACACCATCGTTCAGCTGTCTTCCGACAAGCCGGGGGTTGTCGCAATACCCGATTATGTCACGATCCCAGCTGGGAACATCTCCGTGCTCACCCCGCTCACGACAAGCTCACTCCAGGGCGTTGCAAGCATAACCGCGTTGACTTCCTCTCTCGTTCCTGGCAATGTGAGTGTGAAGACTGTGATCCCTGCTCCGTCAAGGTTGCAGGCCTACGTCGCCCCTCCTTCGACATTCGTCTCAACTTACGGCAACTCTCCTATCCTTGTCATTCAGCTTCAGGACAGCGACGGCAATCCTGCGCGGGCACGCAATGTGACTGATATCACTGTGACGTCTTCAAACAGCTCGATGGTCAGAGGACCCATTCAGATGAGTGCAGGAGTCGGCGTTGACTATGTCCTCACGCATCTCACTGCCTCGGGATCTGGCCAGAGTGTCCTCACCGCCAGTTCCCAGGGACTGAGTTCCTCTCAGGTCGATCTCCAGCTCACAAGAAGCCCACTCGTTGATCAGCTTACTGCAAGCATTGTGAAGGAGACACTGTACGGAGCGGGCACAATGTACCCCAACGGGACAGCTACGATGACACTATCGGTTTCGTTTCTGGGTCAGCCTGTCCAGAAACTGAATGTCTCCTGGATTGTCACGGGAGGCTCAGTCTCGCCAAACCCGACGAGAACGGGATCTTCAGGAGCCACTTCGACGACGTTCAAGCCCAACAAAGCTGGAGTCGCCAACATAACGGCGTCAGCCTCGTCTCCGCTGACCGGCTCCATCAAGAGGACGTATTTGATCAATGTCTTCCTTGCTCCTCTCCCCCCGTCACGGACTCCCCTCCAAATAATAGAGAGTCTCTGGTACTACGTTGCGGTTGCAGTTGCGGTTGTTTTTGTGGCTTTGTTCTACCTCCTACGCATGCGCAGGAAGAAGCAGAGGGCCCAAATAGAAGCGGGCTTCGAAGTCGTCTGAGAGCGATAAGTTCCGAGGACATGCTCAAGAAAGGCTCTTCGTCAAGTGGAAGAATCCCCTACTCCTGAGACGAGCTGGAATTGCGGGAAGACGTTGCGCTGCGAAAGTTGCCGGGTCAGCTCACTCGGGGGGAAACTGGAACGAACCCTGAGACGCGCATGTTAATCCTATCGATCACAAATTTCGAGCCAAGCTCTCCCAGAAGGTAGTAGAGCGCCGTGCGAAACGCGCCCGGTGACTTGATCGCGTCGTTGGGTGTGATGTCGTACCTCTTGGACAGTTCCAGCAGCAAGACCTGTTTCCCGGAGTCCCCAAAGATGACTTCGAGCTCGGCTTCCACTTCAGCTACAGCGTCCCGGTTCCCATCCTTCCTCAAGGTCGATGTCAGTTTCTTAGTCTCCTCCCTGAAACCCAGAGACATCGTCTGCGAAGAAGTCGTCTTCGTCTAATAAGCGGTGCGCAGGCCCCATCTGAATTGAAGCTCCATAGTCGATACCCGTCACTCGCATCCCTTCTAGTGTCGAAGTCGCAAGTGAGCAAAAGATGATCCTTGGGCTTCTCATTGGGCCGGTCAGAGGCTTCAGACCGTTGTAGACTCGCTGAAGGTCAGCCAAATGAGGGTCGGTGAAGGTGTCCCGCCAGCCTTGTCGGAAGAACAGTAGCAAAGACTCGGGCTGCAGCAACTCCTGAGATCAGCGAGATCAGGGCAGGCGTTGGGATACCTAGCCAGATGCCTGAGAGTGTGAGAATCGTTAATGCGAGAAGACTCGCGACGAAGGTGGGCGCGAGATCAGTGAGCAGCAGGCCATATGTGAACAGGATAAGCGCTGCAAGATACTGAACGCCTTGGAAATTGACCAAGTAGCTCGATCCGTAGAAGGCAAGGAACGCGAGGGCGACTCCTACGCCTACGGGGCGTAGGTAGTAGCACAGCAGGACTCCGCTTGCAAGCCCGCCTGCGATCCCTAGCCAGGCCGCCTCTGGGAGGACCATGATGGAGAGACCTTCGCCGACATAGGCACCTGCGATGCCTGCTGCCACGAAGGACACCTTGTTCAGATATCTCCTGCCCGTGAATAGAAGAAGCATGCCAGCTTGCAGAAGTACAGCGACAGTCAGGAAACTGAAGACTTCGGGCAGTGTCTGAAAGATGACCGGTCCCATTCAAGTCATTTGAACAAACTCGACAATATAAGTCGAAGGAAGCCAGAATCTGTATTTCCTGTCGGGGAGGACTGTCTCTGGATATTCCACCTTTGCCTGGATTTCGAATCCGCATGTGTGTTTCAACGCAATTTGCTCGCGGACGTCACCTGCGATCAGTCGGAGAGAGTTTTCGAGACACGAGACTATCAGCTGATCCAGAAGAAGCGCGAACGAGTGACCTTGAGGTTCGTCAGCAAATATAGTGCCGAGCAAACTGCCGTTGGGTGTCCAGGTACCAGACCGGCTTGCTTGGCGGCAGCTCCACTATCGAAATCAAAGAATGACAGAAAATGACACGCCAGCGAAATACAGACCTGCAATCAGCGAGATTCACTAGCCTGGGCCCATAACATGACTTTGCTCGTAGCTGACAGAGATCGTCAAGACATGCGATTTGGCTTGGAAACTCGGGTGACTTTAGGGGTGCGGGAACGCGTGGCGGACTCGACAGTTCTCGACGCGGATCGGTTCACCCGTCTAGTAGGGACTCGCCCCTTAGGCCCTCTACATTGCTTGCTTTCTTCTTCCAGAGTCTTGCGTCTCGCATGAAGATGTGAGTGTGCTTCGAGCACCAATGGGATGTCTCAGACTCAAACGAGACCAGCCAGTGGGCCAACGCATAGCAGCCTTGGACTTCGCACCTGTGCCCCGTGATCAGTCGCTTTAGTCCGGCCTGCGATGTCGCACTTCGCATGGGTCGGCTTTTCCTCTTCACCCTACTTCTCGTTTTTCGAACTTTCCCGAAGACAAGCCGGGCTCTCTCTTTGGAAACATATCTATCACGGATTCATGCCAAGAGAGGTTTGCTCATCATATTCGCGCACATGGGAAGACAGACTCAATCTCCGTATTCGGTCCTTGCCAATCATCGTTGTGTGGCTGAACCAGCGTGATCTGCTGGCTAAGTATGATGTGTCACAACAAGTGGCTCGGACTGGGTCGTGGACTTGGGAGTGTGAGAATAGAGATGTGAACTCTGGGGGACTAGAAAACGATGTTGTAGACATCGTCTACCGAGGCTCCGGCTCCATTGATGTCGAGTACACTTCCCGCCCCAGCGATGATGCCGAATTGCTCATGTCCGGACCCACTTGTGATGTTCAAGAGGCTTTCACTTCCACAGATTATCGCATATGTTTCGGTTCCGTTTCCCGCGACCGCCGCTACCGAACTGCCCTGCCCTCCCACGATAGCATAGGTGTCGTTCCCTTCTCCTCCGTATATTGTGAAATTATCTGACCCTCCCCCTCCGGTCAACGAATAGATGTTCGTGCCGGGCCCGTCCAGGACCAAGAAGACGTTTGGGCTCTTTGCATTCCCTCCTCCCACTAAAGAATACGAGTTCAAGTCGGTAGGTGGAAGAAGGAGACTTGTACACGCCCCAACTTGCAAGATAGGGGTGGACTTGTTGACGCTCGTGCCATCACAGGCGTCAACGTAGAACGTCGCGTTTCCATTTCCTGCGTTGAGTGAATAGGTATCGCTGCCGGGGCCGTCCGTGACGTTGAAGGTGTCTACACCGCCGCCCCCCACAGCGGAAATGGTGTCGTTCCCGAAGAGCTGGCAGGTGTCACCTGACAGCACGCAGGTATCAATTAGGAATGTATCATTTCCAGGAGTGCCCACTAGGCTGCAGGAGTGACCCGCTGCCAGCTGCGCGGCGCACGAGAGACCACCAACAGCCGAAAGCACGACGGTGGCCGCATCTCTGTAAGTGTAGGAGTCTCCTAGGTGCCCGCGGACGAAGACCGCCTTGCCAACTACGGAATCGAATATGATGAAAGAATCCGAAAGATTCCTTGGCAGCGAGAGAATCGATCTCAGAACATCGCTGAAGGTGTACGAGCCTTCTAGCCCGCGGGGGAGGACCACCCTAGCCGTCGCAGAATCGACAATTGTGAAGCCTTCGTGAATTGCCCGCAACATCTGGACCAGCCGCAAAGCCGAGTCGCCGAAGCCGAAGTGATCAAGGCCCCCTCTGGCGAATGCGGATGAGCTGACCGCGGAATCGAAGAAACTGAAAGAGTCCGAAGGGACGCGCGGGAAGTCCAGGGCCAATACGCCCACCTGTATCGACAGCAGCACAAGGGCCAGTGCAACCCCTATTCGTATCTTTTTCCTCGACTTCCAGAAGGCCAACGAGCAGCCGGTGGAAGCGGTGAGGCACCTAATATAAGCCTAGAGCCTGACGGTACTATCCCCAGTGTATACTCCGCTCTATCCGCCGCTTCTCAGGTGTCTTGGCCTTTCGTGAGCGTCCAGGGGCGCGGCTTAACGTCAGAGACCGTCCCGTCCATACCTTAAAGTTAAATATCGCGTGACTGGCCGTCAGTAGTCTAATGAAGGCGCGAGTCGTCTCCAGCAGGTGGCTCGGGGTGATAGCCATAGCGATCGCCCTGTCGTTCGTCGGAGGTTTATTCGCAAACTCGGTTTTCCTAGGCGGTGGAAGCAGCAAGAACACCTTCGCCGTGGGAGACAGCTACCCATATGGAGAATGCGTGGGAACCTGTCCGGAACACGGTTACACTTTTGGCATGGATATCGTCACTGTCACTGTGAGCCACCAGGGCCAAGCGGTCTTCTTGGCGAACTACCCTAACATCATCACCCATGCCGGGGAAGATCTCATTTCTAGGCAGACCGCTTGCGGAGCAATAGGCGCTCCCGCTTGTGCCGATGGCGGCGTATACATCGCATTGTCGACTAACGCCACGATTCCTGCATCGACGGATACAACCTGTCCTTCAGAGTTGACGAGCAACGGGCTGGCAAGAACTCTGGGCACATACTCGCATGCCACCGGGGCTATTACCCATGTGATCAAGGCTAGCTTCATCTATTCGACGAGTGTCTCGCCTACGACGATAACAAAGGTGTGCATGTTCGACGCGACGTCCGGAGGGAACCTGTTTGCAGAATCGCTCTTGTCTCCTTCCGCTACGGTCTCGGCGGTCGGAGATAACGTAACGATACAGTGGACGTTCACGCATTGAGCATCCACAGCATCTGATCCGCCCTGAACAATTGACGCCACTGACAGGACATGCTGCATCGAGCAGGCCCATATTCCTGTGGGCTCACTGATTCTACAGGCCCTTCGATCCTGGTCCCGCCACCCTCGGGTGATTTCCCTATCAGGCGACAGTATTTGAGAGCGAGTCATCCCAATCGGAAAGAGACATTTCCCAAGTGGAGACTACGGAGGGTTATCCCTCAACTGCGCTTCGAACCATCGGTACGTCGCTGCTATCGCTTCTTGATGCGGAGTGTATGACATGGACGGGAATGCCTCCACGAATTCAGACCCGTCGAGGACGAAGGCGTCATAGTAGTTGTAGGGAAGCTCAAGGAACCCCTTCGCGTCCGAGCTGAGGAGGCGCCCGGTCAGCATCACACCACGACCCCAATGGCCCACCTTTGGTTCCCTGCCTGCCGCGCTGTAGGCATACTCGATGAAAGCCCTGCCGCTAATAGGGGCCGGTCCGGAGAGATTCCAGGCGCGCCCGTAAGCCCACGGGCTTCTCCCGAGCAGTATCATCTTCGACGCTGCGTCGCCCAAGTAGAGGAGGCTCCGGGTCACATCAAGGTCTCCCATCCAGTGGGCCTTCTTCCCGAGAACGGCTGATTCAAAGATGTCCTGCCAGAGACTGTTTACCACACGCTGGCCGTACAACTGCGGCATTCTTGCCACCAGCGTCCTTATGAGATTCGAACGATGGGCGTTGAAAACGTCGTTCTCCATACTGGCGTTTTCGCCCTCCTTGGCTATCAGATGGTTCGCGAGGATTAGATCGGCGCCGACCTCTATCGAAGCGAGCAGTACATTGCCTGTGGCTTCGCGGAAAGTCCGCTTCCAATTCGAATGGCTCGGCTCGTAACAATCGTAGACTACTTCTCCTCCCCTACATGCCTTGACCAGACTCTCCTGCCTTAGTGGGTTTGCGGCTACAAACTCGACGGAGGCAGGGAAGGAACCGTCGACACGGGCCGCGTCAAGGACGACCCCCCTGACATTCGACCCGGCAGCTGCAAGTTCCTCGAGTACGGCCCTCCCCAACGGATGGGCTGCTCCCATCACGACCTGCAGTCCAGTCCCTGTCCTAATTCTCTCCAATCCCGCTATCGCTTCGGGCGAGTCGCCCGCCCGAGTTTCACTTTCTCCCACACTACCCCCCCAAGTCGGCCTCTGATTTCAGCGCATGCCTTAGGGCTATTTAGCAGTCTGCAACTTCCCCAAGCAAAGGAACCCGGCAGTTGTGGGTTAGGTCGGCCCTTCGAGATTCAAGGGGCGTAAAGCTGGGTGCATTCTGCGGAGTCAGGAGATACTGGTGCGATCTCCCCCCACGCGTGGTAAGTCTGGGTTGCAGCTAGGCAAGGGAATTCAGGCTCGTAATTCACAACTCTTTGAGAGAGCGAAACCCGCTGTCCTAGCCAAGTCGGACTTCGAAGAGGCCATTGTCACTGTCCTCCTCGCAGTGGGCATGAGCCTCCTGGTACGCTGACTATCATGACCTTCTTCTGGCTTTTCGTCTTTCTTGGTCAGGGGCGATCTTCAAGAGGACGGTTTGTGTATCCTGGAGACCGTCGTGCCGTGAACCCACCAAAAGGCCTGAGGCCTTTCTCTCTGAGGCAGCTCTCAGAACCTCCTATGCTTCTTCCCTTCTGCAGCATCCGCGCAACCTTTCGTCGAACGTCTCTGACGCGAGATTGGGCTGGCATCCGATGCACATTTGCCGGATTTTGGCTTGTCGCCTGTCGTCTTCCTCGTGTCAGGCTTTGAGTCGACTGTCTTGCCTTCTTCAGCAAAGCAGGGGCACAGGCTTAATATCAGTCGGGCTAAGCTTCAGTCATGTCCCGTGAGTCGCAGCCCCGGGCCGTAGTTTGGGTGCTAGTGATGGGCTTGATCTTATTGGCAACCATGTCCTGTCTCGCAGCGCCAGCTCGAGGGTCCGCGATGCGGAACACCCCTAACTGCAGAACTACTACGTCATCCCCGACAGTCGTGACATCAGTCACGACCCAGACTACGACGACCACCGTCACTCAACCCGTGATGACAACAGTGACCAGCACTCAGACCATGACAGGACCCGGCACAAATCTGACTACTACTCAAACACAAACCACTACCCAGCCCACGACTGTCACGCAATCCACCACTCAGACGCAAACCACGACTCAACCTACGACAATTACACAGTCCACCACACAGACGCAGACCACTACTCAGAGTCAGACTGCTACCACGAGTGTCGCCTGGACCTTGACTCAGACGACAACCCTGACGACGACGACAACATCGATCACAACGGCGACTCAGACTTCAACTGCGACCTCAACCACAACTGCAACCGCTACCGTCCCGACCAGTGTGACATCAGTATCAACGTGGACTCAGACGACAACTGAGACCGTGGCCACGACGGTTCCGACTACAACGACCCAGACCACACTAATCACTCAATCCACGACTCAGACGGAGACTACTACCCAGCCAACCACAATCATACGGACTCAGAACCAGACAATCACGGAAACCGCCACGCGGACGCAAGTTGTTACTCAACCTATGACGAGCACTCAGACTGTTACAAGGACAGTCTCGGATACTGTAATGCGGACGACGTCTAAGGTGATTACGAGCACTACCACTCAATTGGAGACCACAACTCTGACCAGCCTTGAATTCGAGGCAACCACCACAACCCAGACGGAGAGTGTGATTTCATCGTCAACGGTGACCACTACGACCACCCTTACGCAGACTCAAACCATAGGTTCCTCAACCAGCGCGACGAACCCTACGTCGACGACCATCTCGACCGCTTCGAGCACGTCCTCGACGGCAGGTTCTGGGGGGAATCAAGGTACGGCGGGCGTATCATGGCTAATAATCGTGCTCGCGGTTATCGGTGCCTATTCAACGGCCGCATTGGCGCTGCCACGCCCGAAGGAATAGTCGACGATTCACTCGCATGTAACATGCTTGGATGATGATTGCCCACCTGCCGAGCAGGATCGCAGTTCTGCCGCAATGGGTCCTATCAGTGGAATGTCGGGCAGGTTCCAGCATCCACTCATCCCCTGGAACCACCCATGTAGGAGGTGGATTGATGACGCACCCGGCTGGGTCTGGACTTGAGGGGCATCTTAGACCATAGCTGCGCCGAAAGACGGATAAATAGATGACTTGCAATTGTGCCCTTCGTCGTTGAATGCGTCAGATTCGGGCCAGCGAGAAGAGAATAGGCGTACACTCCTTAGGCTCTATTCTCTCTACACTATCCAGTATGCCGCTTTTGCCCTCGTTCTGGCCGTGGCCGTTGTCGGGGAATTGATACTACTGGGTTCGCCTGCTTTTCCCCATTTCGTGGTGTATCCGCTGATTCTCGTGACCGCGATTCCCGCAATCATGAGCTTCTACTTCATGATTCACTGGTGGAGGATACAGAATTACACTCTGTCGCTGCCGCTTGACGCCGTGCAGGGTGATTCCCTGGCTGCTCTTCATGGCGCATACCAGGACTACGGGGAGGAGCGCTCCCCACGATTCATCGTCGAGGGGATGACGAAGATGGACGGCAGGAGGGTTGCCCTAGTGCTTTTGATCGTCTTCCTGCTGTCGCTGCCGCTATCCTACTACGCGGTCTCTAGTTCAGGTCTTGCGATCCTTGCTCTTGTAGCTGCAGTGTCATTTGTCGCTGGGGCCTTAGTGGTTCTTCTCATTCCTCCGCTGAGATCGAAACGGAAGGTGAGTCCTAAGGTGGGCGGCAAAATGAACCCTGAGATTGAGAGTGCGGGCAAGGCGAGCAATGGCTGGAGCATGTCGGACGAAGTTCTGAATATGCTTTCTGCTCAGGCTGAGCAGCTCAGACTGACCGCCAAAGGACAGACGCAGATTCAATCAGCCAACCGCGGCCAGACTCGGACGCGAGTTGATTTGGGAGACTTGCCAGATAGAATCATCGCTGAAGTCAACAGCCTCGCCGCTTACAAGAGCTCGCTGCTTTCTGACCAGCGTGAGAGACTGACCAAGGCAGTTTCGTCCTTGGTCTCAACCACCATAGCTCTCGGTCTGCCGGCCGAAGCCGCCAAGATTTACTCCGCATATCGAACGATAGTTCCCGAGTGACCGTCAGGACTTCCTGGCAACATGTAAGCGGCCACGATGGCACGTGTCAAGGAGTTCCTAACCTGAGCCCAATAGGTCCAAGGCGACCTATGGAAACAAGTGACGGAAGTGTTACAAGGGTGTCGTTTGCCGCGGCGCGCAGAGTTGGACCGGAGGAAGGCCCTATTGTTGTCGCTGACCGTGACAGTGATTCTGAATGCGCTGGCTGGCGCCTTGACAATCGTCTATGCGAATGGAACGACAATTGTTGAGACCAACTCACTCAGCAGCGCTCTCCTCGAGGAGTTTGGTCCAGGCGCATTGCTACTCCATGCAATCTTGATAGCTCTCCTGTACTCTCTCGCCTACCTAGTCTCGCGAACGATCTCGTCGACTCACTGGCTCTTTAGGTCGAAAAGCATTCTTCTATTCACTTACTCGCTCATGATAGCCTTCCTCCCTGTGGGAGCGTTTGTCGATTTCACGAGCGATGCGCTGGTCATATTGCTAGCTTCTAACATCCTAGTGGGTCCACTGAAGACGATAGGGGCCGCCTTCATTTGCTCGATTCCTCCTGCGTTGATCCAGGTCAAGCGCAGGTGGACACTCGAGCTACCTAGCTGAAGTGACCTGGGCGAGGATCATGAACACTTCGATTGGCGTGTCGTTTCCCGTGCATCTCATTGCAGGGAGCGGCCAGTCATACCGGCTCTCGTGGGCGTAGTGGATCTCAGCTCTGTATCGCGCGTTCATCGAGATTATATTTGGAAGCGAAGTCATCGTAACCACGGTGAAAATCGGGATGACAGCGATTAGGCCTTCGCTCGAGGGGGAAGACTGTGATGGTCACGATGGAAACCATTGGACCCTTGTCAGAGCTGGGACTAACGAGTGGAGGTACTTTGGCCTGACTCTGACCCAGCTTCGATTCTGGCTAAGGCTGACGGAAGCTGAACGGAGTTCTCTTACGCGTGCGCAGGAAGGACGGTGCTTCACCTGCGTTCTACAAAGGACGATTGAAACGAGGAAGAGGCTCGGCGATCGGCTATACTCCTCCATGATGATGTCCCTTCTGGCGGTTGGTGGAAGACCATGACGGACGAAAAGGGTAGGTCCGAGAGTCTGGCA
>Ga0208038_1001865_pt1 | contig 10693 bp, 7 predicted proteins | sample June2015DPH_16_1_FD_184714 | JGI IMG/M metagenome (GOLD analysis project Ga0208038, IMG submission 184714) | Peatland microbial communities from SPRUCE experiment site at the Marcell Experimental Forest, Minnesota, USA - June2015DPH_16_100... | ecosystem: Environmental > Terrestrial > Soil >...
CTGCACGTAGTGCATTCCAGTTGATTCTTCTCCAGCATCTTTCGAACAGCAGGTATGTCTGCAGGCTCCTGCGGGGATAGAAACAGCTCAGCCCCATCGAAGCCCCACTCCCGGATCCGGGAGAACAACGCCGCGTGGCTTTCGTCCACGCGCGTCGTCCAAACCATCGTATTGACGCCATATTTCATGCGCGACTCTCCTTAACTTTCAAGCGACTTTCCACGGTTTTCGATATTCCTTGGTGAGCATTTTGTTGGCTTCCGTGTCGCCCACAAACTGTTCCTTGTCTCGATCCCAATGCAACTTCCGTCCCAGCTTGTAAGAGATGTTTCCGACAATGCAGGCGCTGGTCGCCCGGTGGGTCGTCTCGATATCCGAGTTTGGCTTCTTGCGTGAGCGAACGCACTCCAGGAAGTTCTCCACATGCGGCTGATGTTGAGGAGTACCATCGCCCGTAGTTACTGCTGTGGGACCAAACGTTTCCCAGCCGTCGTGCACCAGATCCATCGGCCAAATCGTGTAGCCCTCGCGATCCACAAAGAGCGTTCCTTCCGTGCCGTAGAACTCCATGCCATATTGGTGATTATCGGGGCCGCGTCCGGCGCGATTGTAAAACTTCACAAGGAAGCCATTCTCATTTACGGCCGTACCGGGATATTCGTAAGTCGCCTCAATCGTATCGGGAATTTCAAACACACCGGAGGAAATGAACTGACCTCCGGAAACCACTACCGTCCGCGGGGCATCTACCTCCAGTCCCCAATGAACGATATCGATCAAGTGAGGCGCCCAGTTCGTCAACTCCCCGCCTCCAGTCTCCCAGAAGCCACCCCATCCCATATGGCGGTTGCGGTTGTAATGGTGATAGGGCGCCGGACCCAGCCACATGTCCCAGTCGAGACCCTCCAGCGGGTCGGTATCGGGATAAGACGTTTGCATCCTCGACTGTACCGAGGTCCCACGCAAAACCCAGGTATCGGCCTCCGTCACCCGGCCGATCCTCCCGCTGCGGAGGAGTTCGGCAACTTTCTGGAAGTGCTCACCCGACCGCTGTTGAGTCCCACACTGAACCACCCGGTTGTTCTTGTTAGCCGCCTCCACCATCCTTCGACCTTCCAGAATCGTGTGCGAAGTCGGCTTTTCCACGTACACGTCTTTGCCGGCCTCACACGCCAGGATCGTGGGAATGGCGTGCCAGTGTTCAGGTGTGGCGACAATAACCGCATCGATATCCTTGTGCTCCAGGAGCTTGCGAAAGTCCTTGTAACTCTTCACCTTCTCCGATGAGAGATTGAGACCCACCAGCGTCTCGCTGAGGCGCAGGTCCCACACATCGCAGAGCGCCACTACGTCAACTTGATTCGTCTTAATGAAAGAGCCCAGGTCATAACGACCTTGGCTTCCTGAACCGATCAGCCCCACACCAATGCGATCGTTTGCTCCCAGCACGTTTCGCACCGCAGGGCCTGCGGAAAGAGCCAGACTCACCGTTCCTAGTACTGCGGATTTATTAAAATCCCGGCGCGACATTTTCAAACCTTCCATCATGACCTCCTCCCGAGCGTGCATCGAGGGTTCGCGTGCCCATAATCTCTTGCGCTCTGAGCACCACTGAAAAACCTGAAGCGCAAGGCCCTCCGAATGGCCCTGCATTATACAACCCCGCGTTGGAAAATAAAGAGGTATGAATGTGGTGGATTCAGGAATCAGGATTCGGGATTCAGGCCGGTTTAGGCCGTGCCATCCTGTTTCACTGATTGGGCCCAGTCTTCCAAATCTTGAGTCCTGATTCCTGAATCCTAAATCCTGTTTCTAATGGCCCAAGCTTCGATCCGCTCCAAAGCCCTCTGAAGGTTCTCCACGGAATTAGCAAAGGAGAAACGCAGATACCCTTCGCCCCATTGTCCAAATGCGGTCCCGCCCAGGCACGCCACGCCGACTTCGTTCAGAATAGTGTCTGCCAATACACGCGAATTCCACTTCGTTTCCTTGATATTTGGAAAGACGTAAAAGGCCCCGCGCGGTTGCCGACAACTAAAGCCCGGGATGCGGTTCAACCCTTCGACGATGACGCTCCGGCGCCGCCGGAATTCCTCCCGCATGAGGCCCACGGCGCTTTGATCGCCTCGCAACGCCGCGACTCCTGCAATTTGGATGAAGCTGGCGGTGCAGGAGTTTGAGTTCGTCATCAACTGTGCCACTTGCCGCGCCAAGTCCGCCCGCATCACACCCCAACCCAGCCGCCAGCCGGTCATGGCGTAGGTCTTGGAGAATCCGTTCAGAATGATGGTGCGGTCCTTCATGCCTGGGAACTGCGCCAAGCTCGCGTGGTCGCCTTCGTAGATCAGTCGATGGTAGATTTCGTCGGAAAGGACGGGGATTTCGCGCCCCGCGAGTTTGTCTGCAAGAACCTTCAGGCCATGGCGGCTCATCACGCCGCCGGTCGGATTGTGAGGGCTACTGAGGATGATCAAGCGTGTGCGGCCGGTGATCTTGTCGATGATATCTTCCGCATCCACATCGAAGTCCCGATCCTCACGCAACCCATACGGAACGGCCTGCCCCCCAACGAAGTTGATCATGGATTCATAAATGGGGAAGCCGGGATTGGGGTAAAGGACTTCATCGCCCCGCTCCACCAGCGCCAGAATGATGAAGAACATGATGGGTTTGCCGCCCGGCGTGATGACAACTTCATTCAGGTCAACCGGAACCCCCAAATATTGCGTCGTGTACTCAGCCACAGCTTCCCGGAGCTGAGGTAAGCCTGCAGAAGGCCCATAATGCGTCCACCCGTCGCGTAGGGCGCGCGCGGCAGCCTCCACGATGTTGGGGGGAGTGGAGAAATCAGGCTCCCCAATCTCCAAGTGAATGATCTCTTTGCCCTGTGCTTCCAGTTCGCGGGCGCGTACCAGGACTTCGAAAGCACTCTCTGTGCCCAGCCGGGACATGCGCGTGGCCAGGCGAATCGGCTTTTGCATAATTGTACTCATTCTGACCTCTCCTCCACCTCTAAAATTGAGCCCGCAGTACAAGCTTCGAAGCGTAGCTAGAATAATCTCGGAGTCCGCCAAAGTCCAGCGCAGCGCTGCCCCCACGGCGTGGTGAAAATGGAAACTGGAAAATCGAAACTCGAAATTCGAAAATAGAAACTGGAAATTAGAAAATAAGGCTCCAGTGTCCGGTTTCCGGGTTCTAATTTCGATTTTCGAATTTCGAGTTTCCAGCTAGGGGTGCAGCAGGATTTTGCCGAAGAACTCCCGGCTTTCCATTTTCTTTTGGGCGGCGGCGGCCTCGCGGAGCGGGAAAGCGGAGTCAATCACGGCCTTGAGATTGCCCCGGGCGATGAATTTGAGGGCCTCCAGCAATTCTGCCTTTCCGCCCATAAAAGAACCCAGGATCGTGCGTTGGCGGCCAAACAGGCCCTGCACGTTCAGCTTCACTTCTCCGCCGCTGGTCACGCCGCAGGTCACCAACCGGCCATAGGTGGCGAGAGAGTTGAAGCATTCTTCCCAAATGGCAGCGCCGACGTGCTCGACAATCACGTCCACACCGCGCTTTCCCGTAAAGCGCCTGACTTCTCCGGAAATCGATTGCTGGCTGTGGTTAATGACTTCGTGGGCGCCAATAGCCTTCGCTTTCTCGAGCTTCCAATCCGCTCCGGCAGTGGCAATCACGCGCGCGCCCACCGACTTCGCGATTTGGATGGCAGCGCTGCCCACGCCGGAGCCACCCCCAATCACCAGCACATCCTCACCCGGCTTGAGCTGAGCACGAGTGAACAACATGTGCCAGGCGGTGAGAAAAACCAGCGGCACTGCGGCAGCCTCATCAAAACTCAGGTCACCAGGGATGGGAATAACATTGACCTCCGGTGACTTTACATACTCCGCATAGCCGCCGTCCACGAAAACCCCGAAAACCGTATAGCTTCGGCAGGCGCTATCCAATCCTTTGAAACACATCTCGCACTGCCCGCAACTGATCCCCGGGCTAAGCAGCACGCGCTCACCGGCCTTCACACGCTTGACCTGCGAGCCCACTTCCGCCGCTTCTCCGGAAATATCGCTGCCCACAATATGAGGGAGCGGTAGCTGCCAATCGCCGACCCCCTGCCGGAGCCAAAGGTCCAGATGATTCAAAGCGCAAGCCTTCACCTTCACAAGCACTTCATTGGCCTGGATTTTTGGCTCCGGCGCTTCTTCGTATTTCAGCACATCAATGTCGCCGTGCTCGTGGAATCGGACTGCATGCATGGGTTAACCCCCGTTTTCAAAACGCTCGACCGCGGCGAGCTTACTCGATTAAGGATCGCAAATATAGTGACACAGCGCGGCTGTTGGCCGCAACCGAAGGCCAGGTTTTGATTGCCGATTGCTGATTGCTGATTGGCGATTGAAAAAGCGGCATGGTAACTTCCTCCACTGTCAATCAGCAATCGTCAATCGAAAATCGACAATTCCCGCCGGCCACCGGGTTTCCGTAGAGCCTGACCCAAAAGTACCATTCCTCATTACCGCAAAGAAGGTAAGATACGGTAGTGTAATTGGCCTGGAATTTCCGTTCTTCACAGGGCGGACACGAGGCTGCCTTGCACGCAGGGGAGGGCTGTGTTAGCCTCCCCGATTCCCGGTGTTCATGAGTCCCAACACGTCACTCAATTCCCACGTCAAGGTTGACCCAGCCTCGGACCCCTCCGTGAAAGTTGGGGAGCCGCTTGACCGCGTTGATTTGGCGTTGGCGGCCATCCTCGCGCTCGGCTCGCTGGCCCTGTTTTGGAAGGTGATCTTTACTCCTTCCATGCTTTTCATGCGTGACGTTTACAATTACACCTACCCCTCGACCCGCTTCATCCAGGAAATGTGCCGTCACGGCACCTTGCCCTATTGGAACCCTTATATGAACTACGGGCAGCCCTTGCTCGAGAACCCAAACCTGCTGTTTTTCTATCCCTACACGCTCTTCATCATCCTTCTTCCTATAGATTTGGCTTACCCCCTTCACTACGTCATCCACTTTGCGCTGGCCGGTATCGGCACATTCCTCCTGGCGCGGCGCTGGGGACAAAGCCGCCAGGCCGCTTTCTTCGCCGGATTCGTCTTTGCCTTCAGCGGCCCCCTGCTGTCGCTGGGCAATCTTTACAATCACGCGGCTTGCGCGGCCTGGATGCCCTGGGCGCTGCTCGCCACCGACCGGGCCGTTCAAGGCCGAACGCTTCGCCCCTGGATTCTTCTGACGCTGGTTTTTTCTTTGCAATTGCTTGCTGCTGAACCCTTCACTCTCATCACCACTTTTAGCCTCTGTCTCGCCTACGCGTTGTATTTGAGAGGAACACGGCGCCCTCTTATGTCTGCTTCCAACTTGCGCATGTTAACCGGATTCGTGCTGGCGGGATGCCTGATGGTGGCCTTGTGCGCAGTCCAATTCCTGCCATCTGCGGAACTCTTGAGCCATTCGCGCCGAGGAGCGCAAGGCCTGCGCTACGGCGAGACTTCGAGCTGGGCCTTCCACCCGCTCTTATTGATGGAAATGCTGGTGCCGGGGTTCTACGGGCCTGCCCTGACCTCGCCGACGAGTTGGAACGCGATGGTGGAAGACGGGAATAGTCCCTATTTCCTTTCGGTTTTCACAGGCTTCGTTCCACTTTTCTTTGCGCTGGTCGGTTGGGCGCTCGGGCAGGATCGGCGCCGGAATTTCGTCGCGGGATCAACACTCCTTATTTTCGTGCTATCTCTTGGACACTTCACGCCGGTCTTTTCCCTCGCTTACTTGCTCGTTCCTTTGCTGACCCTGGTGCGATATCCTGTAAAATTGCTGGTCCCGGTTATTATGCTCGTCGCGATTTTGGCCGGCTGGGGCCTGGACGCGCTTCGCCGGGAACCCGGCCAGTGGAAGGCTCGGCGCAACCGCGCCGTTTTCCCGCTGGCGATTCTGCTCTCTTGTTCTTTGGCGACATGGGCAGCCGCATGGATGGCGCCGAAGCTCATTGCTCTTCCCACCCAGTGGGCGCTCGTCAGCCAAGGACGTGCAAGCATGGAGGCCAGCCAGATGGCGGAATTTCTCGCGACAATGTTCCGGATTTATCTCCCCGGGGTTGCTGGTTTTATTCTCTTTGGATTCCTGCTCCTGCTCGGTCTGGGTCAAAACAAGGTCTGGGCGCGCACGGCTGTGCCGATTTTCGCTTTGCTCGGGCTGGCCCAGCTTGCTCAGGTAAATTACCAAGCCAATCCCAGCGCACCTCGAGGCTTTTTTACCTATCGTCCCCCAGTGCTGTCGAGATTCTCAGATCCGCCAGGATCTTTTCGGGTAGATGCCCAGCCGCCAAATGCGAAGGTAACGGCGGATGCCAACGACCTCCAAGGCTTTGTCAGCTTCGAATCAATCCCTGAAGTTGCCGGAATGCCCGCCATCGTGCAAGGCAATTTCCAACAGAAGCTGGTGTTGAGAGCCGGTTCCATGCTGGAGGGTGTGGAAGGAAGCCTGAACCTGGACATGGAACGCTCCTTGCCACCCTTCGTTTATGACGAGGCGATTTACATGCTTAAACAGGCCCCCGACACTCTCCACCAGGTTTGTCTGTTAGGCCGCACAAATGTGAAATACATCGTCCGCCCGCGACGCCGCGATTCAAGTGGTTCGAGGATTCTCGGCGAAATCTTCAACGGGTCGCCTAAGCCAAGTTATCTCTATGAGGACCTTTACTTTGTGCCACGCGCCTACGTGGCAGGCACATCCATTTTCACGACCAGCCCGCTCGACACCCTGCGTCGGATGGCCTCGCCGGACTTCGATGCCTTGGAAAATGTGATCTTAGCCGCGGACCCTGGCGCCTCTCCCGCCGTCCAGGGCTCTGGTCCAGCAGACCGCGTTGAAGTCACCGAACGCCAGCCCAACAGGGTGACACTGGCCGCCCATCTCTCCCGACCGGGGTACGCCGTCCTGCTCGATCGTTATGATTCCAATTGGCACGCGAGGATTGATGGCCGGGAAGTACCGGTGCTGCGCGCCAATCAGCTCTTCCGGGCCGTGTACGCTGAGCCCGGTCAACACGTAATACTCTTTTATTACCACCAGCAAGGTCTGCTGGCTGGGATGTTCATCTCCGCTCTTGCGTTTGTGGCGCTATTGTGCGTTTACCTACGAGGATAGCATGTTCTTCTTCCTCGAGTATTGCCTAGTAGCCATCCTGATTGTGGGTGCGTATTTCCTTCGCACCTTCCCCTCCGGGTGGTTTAAGGCAGCGGAACAACTCCTGAGCCGCTTGGCACGGAGGCGCGCTCTCGTGGTCTTCGTTGTGGGCGTCCTGGCTTTGGCAGTTCGCGCGGCGCTGCTGCCCAACTTGCCGGTTCCTCATCCCGGCATCCACGATGAGTTCACCTACCTGTTGATGGGTGACACTCTCGCACACGGCCGCCTGGCGAATCCGACTCACCCGATGTGGATCCACTTTGAATCCTTCCACATTATCCAAAAGCCCACGTATGTGGGGTTGTTCTATCCTGCCCAGGGCTTGGTTCTGGCGCTGGGGCAGGTGATCTGGGGGCACCCCTATGTAGGTGTGTGGCTTTGCTCCGGCGCGATGTGCGCAGCGATTTGCTGGATGCTGCAGGGCTGGTTGCCGCCGGGTTGGGCTCTGCTGGGTGGGTTGCTGGCCGTTATGCGGCTTGGTACTTTCAGCTATTGGGCCAACTCTTACTGCTTAGGCGCCCTGGCGGCAATCGGCGGGGCGCTCGTCTTGGGGGCCCTACCGAGGATCAGACGTTACCAAAAGGTGCAGGATTCCCTGCTGATGGGCTTGGGGCTGGCCCTTCTGTCCAACACCCGGCCCTATGAGAGTCTGTTCCTCAGCGTGCCGGTGGGCGTGGCGCTCTGTGTCTGGATGCTGGGAGCGAAGGGCCCACCACTGCGAAGCTCGCTTTTACGAACCGTACTGCCGATGGGCCTTCTCCTGGCGGCGGCGGCGGGGGGCATGACCTATTATTTCTGGCGCACCACCGGCAGCCCCTTCCTTACACCCTACCTGGTTTACATGAAAACATATCCGGCTGTACCGCCTTTTCCCTGGCAGCCTCTCAACCTCACTCATCACTATCACCACCCGGTAATGGCGCGATTCTTTCTACGTGACTGGGAAATGTACGATTACTTTCAAGCCCGCCGGCACCCCTTGCATTGGTTTGCGGAAAAGGCCTCGGACTTCTACGGTTTCTACTTCGGGCCGCTGCTTGCGCTGCCCCTTGTCGTGTTGTTGATCATCAATCCCCGGCAGTTTCTTCGCAAATCGGTGGCGGGCAAGACGGGATTTCTGGTAGCGGTGTGCGGCGCAACGATCATCGGTATGGCGTTGCCCATCTATTTCCTCCCGCACTACGCGGCTCCCATTACCGCTGCCCTCTACGTGTTAGTGCTCCAAGCCATGCGGCACTTGCGGCTGTGGCGTTGGGGCGGAAAACGCGCCGGGCTGGGGTTGGTACGGGCAATACCGGCCATCTGTGTCCTAATGTTCCTGCTGCGTTCCTTCGCGCCTCAACTGCACATTCCGACACCCGTCGAATGGCACAATACTTGGGAGGCAGAGCATTTCCAGAACCTGGACCTTGCCAGGGCTAAAGCCCAATTGGAGGAATTGCCGGGAGAACATCTCGTCATTGTCCGTTACAATCAGTATCATGACACCAGCAATGAATGGGTGAATAACCGAGCGGACATCGATAAGGCAAAAGTGGTTTGGGCGCGCGACATGGGCGACTCCGGCAATGCAGAGTTAATCCGCTACTTCCCGGAAAGGCGTGTCTGGCTTGCGGAACCGGACCTTGCGCCTCCCAGGTTGGTGCCCTATACTGTGGTGGCGGAAGCAGGCGAGCGGCAATGAACATCTACCGGGTTCTGGAGATACCGCTGGTCTATCGAATGGCAGAGGCCGTCTTGGCTCCCGGCGGAGCCCGCATCATTACCGAGCATCTTTCCCGGACTTTTGCGCAGATACCGACTCCGGCGACAGTTCTCGACGTCGGATGCGGACCCTCCTCCTTCCTATGGAGTCTCGGCATGAAGCCTGTGGGGCTTGATCTCTGCCCTGCCTACACGAAGAAATTTCGCGACGCCGGTAACCTGTCCGTCACGGCTTCGGCCGCAATCTTGCCATTTCCGGCAGATTATTTTGACCTGGTGTTCAGTTGTAGTCTGCTCCATCATCTCCCGGACGCCGTGGCACGCGAGACCATCGGGGAGATCGTCAGGGTCACGCGGCCCGGTGGACAAGCAGTCCTGTTTGACCCCGTACTGCCCAAGGCAGCCTGGAGGCGTCCGCAGGCATGGGCGCTCTGCAAACTCGATCGAGGCAGATTCATTCGATCTCAGGGCGATTACGAATCGTGCGTTTTGGGGGCGCGGGAATGGAAGACCTTTCGATTCACACACACTTATTTGGGCGCAGAAGCTTTGCTGACTCTTCTGAAGAAGGGTTGTTGAGGAGAATTTTCAAGCGGCCAGCATGGTAGTCAGCCGGTCTTGGCGACAAAACCGGCACCATAATTTCGCTTTGAACCTGAAATCTGCAGACCTGAACGACCGGTCCGCACTATGCTTGTTCTGTTGTGAAATTCAGGATACGGGAACTCACATGGTGGAGGATATCCGCACGATCCCGGCAGGAATCTCGGCTCTGGTTCCCGTCTTTAACAGTGAGTTGAGCCTGGCGGACTTGGTGGCTCGGCTTCACTCCGTCCTCTGCCAGACCGGGGAGAGGTTCGAAGCTGTATTCGTGAACGACGGCAGCCGTGACGGAAGTTGGGATGTAATCGGTCGGCTTTCTCGATCCCACGATTGGGTTCGGGGAATCAATCTTATGCGGAATTATGGCCAGCACAATGCGTTGCTCTGTGCTATTCGCGCCGCCCGATTTGACAAGGTTGTCACGTTGGACGACGATCTGCAAAACCCTCCTGAGGAAATTCCACTCTTGCTGGATGAAATCCGGAAGGGAGCGGACGTGGCCTATGGCTACCCACGACAACAACACCACGGCCTACTACGCGATCTGGCCTCAGAGATCACAAAATTAGCTCTGCAGAAGACAATGGGCGCCCAGACCGCAAGGCGCGTCAGTGCCTTTCGGGCTTTCCGCACTGAGTTGCGTGCCGCCTTCGCAAGGTATGAAGGCCCATTCGTGTCGATCGATGTTCTACTGACTTGGGCGACCTCCAGTTTTACTGCTGTTGAGGTGCGCCATGATGCGCGCAAGGTCGGCCCGTCGAATTACACCGTCGGAAAGCTCATTACCCATGCCCTGAATATGCTGACCGGATTCTCGACGCTTCCATTGCAGTTGGCCAGTTACTGTGGGTTCGGACTGACGGCATTTGGCCTTGTCATACTGGTGTACGTGGTTGGTCGGTATCTGCTGCGAGGAGCCAGCGTTCCCGGATTTCCATTCCTCGCGTCCATCATCGCGATTTTCTCAGGGGCGCAGTTGTTTGCATTAGGCATTATCGGCGAATATCTGGCTCGTTTACATATGAAGACAATGGAAAAGCCGGCGTACACGGTGCGGGGTGAAATAGAGGCCTAGTGCTTAGTTGCATAAGTCAGCGTAATAATGTTTGGGAGCGCTAGCGTGCACCGTCGCCTTCTTCCACTCAAACGGGGCGGCTTTCCGATTATGAGCAGCCACAAACTCGTCGATGGCTTGCCG
>Ga0208038_1001875_pt1 | contig 10651 bp, 10 predicted proteins | sample June2015DPH_16_1_FD_184714 | JGI IMG/M metagenome (GOLD analysis project Ga0208038, IMG submission 184714) | Peatland microbial communities from SPRUCE experiment site at the Marcell Experimental Forest, Minnesota, USA - June2015DPH_16_100... | ecosystem: Environmental > Terrestrial > Soil >...
ATGAGGAAAACCTTGCGGAAAGTGCGTCGGTCTTGCCTTGAAATGCAGATCCCGCATTCATTCGTTCAGCAATACTCAATCAGTTTTCTTGCTGAGATCCGCAACGTAATCATTTTGGCGAGGCACAGCATCAATTTCTTACGGCGACCCGCGGCCCCGATGTCAGCTAGGTTGACGGAATCGCGCGACGGGGAAGCGCTGACGAAATGACGCCAACAACTTACGTTCTTCGTGGAGCATTTTGGCGCAACGAGGGACAAAGTTCGTCATCCGCGGCCAAGCACTTTTCGAAAGAAAAACAGAGACGCCAGATCCCTTCTATTCAACCCGGATTGGATCGACCTCAAGACTATGGGCCGAGGCACGGTTTAATCTTTCCGAATCTCGTGCTCCGCCTGTCCCCAGTCCTGAACTGCTCGTCCGTCCTGGCGGCCTCGCTTCTCGTACAGTTCATAGGCGCGCTTGGCGATCTCCGGGGTCACATCAACCGGCTTTTTGGCCACGGCGTCGGGAACGCGCCATTTGATCATCGCGACCTTGACGACGTCGTTCAAGCCGAGGCAGGCGACCATGGCATAAACAAAGACCGCGACCGTCTGCCACCAAGGCAAAGGCTTGAGTCCAGGGAGACCCACGAACGTAAGGACGGTGCCCGTGAGTGCATCGGCTGCAAGGGCTAACAGGAAGGTCTTGCTGGGCAGCGTCGCCCAGAACCAACTGCGCTCCCGCGCGGACACGACGGAGAATACGGCAAAGTAAAGCAGCAGAAGAAAGCTGAAGGTGTAGAGGGCATTGTTGTCGGTTGCTAAACCGAAATGCGACCAACCTAACCCCAATAAGAGTAGCGTTTCAGCAACCATCGCGATACCAAGCACCACGGAGACGGCGATGAAGCCCCCGATGTTCCATGTTTCCGGTTTTTTGGATGGCCGAACATTGTCGGTGGCAAGGGAGATCTTCGCGAAGTCCGTCATGAAGACCAGCAGCAGCATCGCAAAAGCGGAGACAACGAACTTACCGGTCACCACGAACGCGACGGCCACGAAGGCAGCTTTTAGGATTGTCCGGCTGATTTTGTTGATAATCCAGGTCAGAATGCGTTGGTATATTGTTCGTCCCTGTTCGACCAGCGCCACAATGTTCGTTAATCCCGGTTCGGTCAGGACGACGCTCGCGGCGCCCTTGGCCACGTCGGTTGCGGTGCTAACGGCGATTCCCACTTCGGCCTGGCGGAGGGCGGGCGCGTCGTTGACGCCGTCGCCCGTCATGCCGGTGACGTGCCCTGCCGCCTGCAGGTGCTGCACCACGATGTATTTGTCCTCCGGGTACACTTCGGCGAAGCCATCGGCGCCCGCTAACAGGTCCACCGCCTTGTTGCCGGCTAGAGCGCCCGCGGCCTTCAGGTCCGCAACGCGGCGGATGTTCTGCAACCCGACTCCTTTGCCGATCTCACGCGCCACCGGCAGTGCGTCGCCGGTAAGCATCTTTACCGGAACGCCCAAGTCCCGGAGTTCCGCGATCAGTTGCTTTGCATCGGGCCGGGGCGGATCATACAGCGACACTAATCCGAGCAGTGCGGGGGTACCCGTGTCGGAGCCGCGTGCGACCGCCAGCGTCCTATAGCCCTTCGCGGCCGATTCGTTGACGCGTGCCTCCAACGCCTCGATCGCCGGCGGCTGGAGTCCGCATGCCTCGGCGACAGTGCGAACGGCACCCTTCATCACGTGCAGCCGCTGTCCGTTCTGCTCGACCACGGCCTCGGTCCGTCGATTCTTCGCATCGAACGGTGCGAAAGAGACGGGTATGGCCGTGGGGATGTTGTCGAAGATGTGCCGTTCCTTTGCCGCGGTCAGGAACGCGAGGTCAATCGGATCCTGGTTAGCTGCTTGCGACGCGAGAGCGCCGGCGAACAGCACGTCGGCTTCCGTCGCCCCCTCCAGGGGGGTCACGCCGGTGATGGCGAGCTGGTTCATCGTGATTGTGCCCGTCTTGTCGACGCAGAGCACGTCCATCGTCGCGGCATCCTCTGCGGCGCTAAGGCGGGTGACCAGCACGCCGCGCTTGGCCAACTCCTTAGAACCCATTGCCATGCTGACTGTAAACATGACGGGGAGAGCGACTGGTACCGCGCTCATTAGCAGGACGAGCATCAGCGGGATCATTTCGACAAGCGGTGCGCCGCGGATCAGCGACAGCACGATTACTACGCATAGCAGCGCTCCGACAATGACGAAGAGCCAGCGGACCACCTTGGCCACCACCGCTTCGATGTGAAGTTTCGGACGCGCTTCCTGCACAAGTTCCGTGGTGCGCCCAAAATAGGTCTTCGCCCCAGTCAGCATCACCACGCCGTTGCCTTCGCCCCGCCGGACGATGGATCCCGACGAGAGCACGCCGCCGGGCGCTTTGTCAGCATCCTTCGACTCGCCGGTGAGCGCCGACTCATCAATGCTTAATGCTCCGGTCAGAAGTTTCACGTCCGCCGGGACGATGTCGCCGGGACGCACGCGGACAATGTCGCCCGGAACCAGCTCCCGTGCTGGAATGACCTGCCAGCTTGACTCGCGCCGGACGCGCGCACTGACCTGCAAGCGCTTCCGCAGTGCTTCAACGACACCGGCAGCCCGATGCTCCTGCATAAAGCTCAACACGGCGTTGACAAGCAGCAGCGCGCCCACCACAGCGAGATCAGAGAATTTCCTGAGCACGGCCGACAACACCATGATCAGTTCGAGCATCCACGCCGAGATCCCCCAGAATTTCCGGAGGAATTGGAGGACCGGGTGGCCTTTTTTTTCGGCCACCTCGTTGTAGCCGTTCTCCTTCCGGCTGGCTTCCACCTCCGCGTGCGTGAGCCCAGTGTCGGGGTTGACATGGAGCGCCGCGAGCGTGTCGGGAACCGACGCGGAGGCGATGTCAGGAGGTTTGGCGTTTGCTGGCTTGGACGGATCCATATGACCTTCCTTCGGAGGGTACATCCGATTGGCCGGTCGAGATTGGTCACTCTTGCTCAAAAGAATGGCGGCACCGCGACCAAGACTTTTTTCAGTGCCTGCTATTGTCCGGTGGAGCCGTTCCGGTGGACCCGGCCGCCTTCATGGAAGCGGTGACGCACCATGCCTTGGCCAAGCAGAAAGAGGATGACTGCCAAGACGACTACAAACAGGAACTGTCCAATTCCGAACGAGGGTGGCTCTCCTCCTGCAGAAGCTGTCGTTTTCATCGAAATAAACCTCCATCACAAAGTCGCTTCCCATCTTGCTGGGGCACAGAGGCCGACCCTATGCGTCCAGATCCTCGAAAACATCTGCTGGTCGTTCCGAATTTCGGAGATAAGAGTCAAAAAAACGAAGCAGAAACGGTGTCTGGCTCCCTACGCCCGTAAACAATAGGACCGGGACGTCCGGCTTGATCCGCTTCATTTCAACCCGCACCGCGCTGCCTGTAGCATCGGGTAGGTCATATTCTAGGAGAACGCCGTCCACCTGCCGACTTGTCAGCAGATACAGAGCCTGGTCACCGGTCGTCGCTGCCATGACCTCGTAGCCGGCTGTTTCCAGCATGTATTTCAACGCTCCCATGTACTCAGGGTGGTTCTCAACGCAGAGAACTCTTGTGGCACTCATTTGTATTCCCTTCTTCGTGTTTGAAAATAGCCGAGACTATGCCGTTGCTCTTCGCGCAGCGGTACCTCGCGGGGCAGTATTTCTCGAAGAGCCCAGTCAATGCGTTCAACTCCTTCCGAGATCACGCGAATAAGTTGCTGGTTTTCGGTTACGTGTGCCGAAAGCGAGATCGAAGTCAGGGCGTTCCGGATGTGATGATTCATCTCGGCAATCACCTGCATCCTTGCCATGGTTAGCCGCTGTTGCCGTCGGTTAATGTTGGCCAACTTCGCGATCAGGCAGCTCACGATGAAAGCCGACAAGCCTTCCGCCAGCAATCTTTCCTGATGGCGTCCAAGATCCGGCACCAGCACGTAGTGCATGAGTTCTGTAGCGAGGAAGGACACGACTCCGACTCCAAGCGCGACTCCCAGGACAAATCGCCGCGAGTTCGGCTCCATCCGCGACCTTCCACGATCGGACAATAGCCATGGGCGGTTCGTTGACCGGGACGTGAGTGTTTGTGTGCTAGATCGAGTCATCAACATCGGATCTCCCCAGGAGACTTGTTAGCTCTACCGGCCTCCCTGAAATCACGACGGACCTTCTCTTCACATTTCAAGACCTTCTTGAGTTCCTGAACGATCGCCAGCAGTTCATCGGGATCTCTTGCTTCCAGTGCGGCGCTACACAACTCTCTCCAGTTCTTGCGGTCTCCTTCTGACATGGCGTAATTCCTCCGAGATTTTGATTTCTGTAGGAAATGTCGAGGCTTGCGGTCTCGTTTTGGCTGCAATGACATTTGCTGCAGCAGGTGGAGGTGCAAACCGGATGTAACGCTTAAGAGAGAGCAGAAGGATTAGCTGATCGGAGGAGGACGATTGTAGTGCCAACCATCTGTCACGATTGCGACAGACGGCTCAACACTGGCGGTCGGGTGAGGCGAGACGACCGGTGGCGGCGTAGTCAGCGAAGTGCGCGGGGAAGTCGCCCACTGGGAATCCTCATGATCAAAACATTGTCTATGATCATGGTCCGCCTGCGAGTTAACGGCTAAGCTAAGGGAAATGTGCGGGAGACTTGGCGGAGCGCTGCGCGCCAACAAGAGGCTCAGAGCGGCAACGCACATGATTAGGACGCGGTACGAAACCAATCCGCGACTGCTTTTCCGGATGGGCCGGACAAGCGACATGTGTACACCCCTCTGAAGCTAGATGATTTTACCGCCGTTTTGGTTGCTGTCACGAACTTTTCTTGGCTGGCTGCCCCCTAAAGAGCGCACTTCAACCTGGCCATGGCATTCCGAATCTATATAGAAGCTCGCTTTTATTCCATTCCAGCGTAATCATGATCTGAGTCGTAACACGATAGATGTGTGCCCAAGGAGTGTGTCGCTATGCTCTGCCCAGCTTGCGGTTTGAAAAGGATCTTCCACTTCTCATTTTTGAGTCTTGCTGCGTGCTTTTGCGTCCTGTGGTTTGCAGCGCTAAGCTTTGGCCAACAAATGGCGCCGCAAATCCCGACCGTCGCCGGTGGCGAGACGGGCAAGCCTGACATTGATAAAGCAAAGTTGATGGGAACCCGGCCTGCAGAACCGCCACCGGTGCTACAGCAACTCAATTTCGCGATCGAGCAGCTTACTGCCAGGATTTCGCCTGCGGTGGTTCAAATTCTGGTTACCGGCTACGGACCTCTGGAAGAGAACAATCACGGTCAAACGGCGCTCATAACCCGCGAGCATGAGATCGGTTCGGGAGTGATCGTGGACCCTAACGGCTACATCATGACAAACGCTCATGTCGTCGAGGGGGCGCAGCGCATCCACGTGGCTCTTGCAGTGCCTTCGGTGGATTTTCCTGACCAGATTGCGCCCGTGGGCAAGCAGCGGATTGTCGAGGCACGACTCATAGGCCTCCACAAGGAAACAGACCTTGCCCTAATCAAGATTGATCAGACTGGGCTACCTACACTTTCGCTGGGCAACCGCCGTCCTGTGCATCAAGGGCAACTAGTGTTTGCCCTTGGCAGTCCCGAAGGACTTGAGAACTCGGTGACCATGGGCGTAGTGAGTTCAGTTGCGAGGCAGGCAGATCCGAGCCGTCCGATGGTTTACATTCAAACCGATGCTCCGATCAACCCAGGAAATAGCGGCGGTCCGCTGGTGGATACCGATGGCTATGTAGTAGGGATTAACACTTTTATTCTCTCCGCAGCGGGTGGAAGCGAGGGACTAGGGTTTGCCATCCCGGCACGGATCGTGCATTTCGTGTACGAGAACCTGCGCAAGTATGGGCACGTGCACCGCATCGAGGTCAAGGCAGGCGCTCAAACGATCACTGGCAGCTTGGCCAAAGGATTGGGGCTTGCGCAAAATTGGGGGGTCGTGATCGATGACGTGATGCCGGGAGGTCCTGCTGAGGCGGCTGGCCTGAAGGTCGGGGATATTGTAGTCAGCGCTGATGGCCGCCTCATCGGCACGCTGCCGGCCTTTACCGCCGCGCTCTATCTCCATCCTTTAGATGAAGTGATTAAGCTCGAAGTTCTTCGGGGGACCGAACGGAAGACACTTTTCATCCCCGCGCTTGAGATGAAAGATCCGATGGATGCTCTGCCAGATTTAGTCAATTCACGCGACAGCTTGGTTTCTCGGCTGGGAGTACTGGCGCTCGGTTTGAACGATGAGGTGCGTTCCATGGTGGGTGCGCTACGCAATCCTTCTGGAGTTGTCGTAGTGGCACGAGTAGCGGACGTCATGAGTTTCGCGACTGGTCTGGAGACTGGAGACGTTATCCACAGCGTGAACCAGGTATCGATCGACTCGTTGAGTTCTCTCCGGGCGGCTCTGACGCGGATCAAGCCACATGATCCAGTCGTGCTGCAGGTGGAGCGGGGAGGAGGATTGCAGTGGCTGGCGTTTGAGATGGAGTAGTTTGCTGGTGGCCACCAGAAAACCAAGCATGCAGCGCAAAAGCGTGGTGCACGCCCCTCTGTGGCCTCCATCGACGCGGCTATCTTGGCTGCGCTGTTCGCGACCGCCATCTTCTCATTTCGCCGGAGTTGCCGGAGCACTGGAACCGACGTTCTGCTCTCCCCGTGTTTGCTCTCCAAATTGCTGCTCGGTTCCTACGAAGAATTCTTCATACTTTTTCTTGCCCAGGGGACCAGACTCCTCAGCGTTGATTTGTCCCCAGATAAGGCCCCCACCACCTGGAGGAGTATCAGGCAATATTCGCGCACCCTTTTCGGAATAGTAGAAGTAGTGGTCCTTGGCCCATCCGTATTCTTCTGATGAAGACGTCCTTAATAAGCCGGAGGGCGGAAACTTGAATAGATACTCTCCTCCCTCGACAGGCAAAGGGGGAGCATCTTTAATTTGGAATTCGACTCGCACCCAGCCCACGTACCCTTCAGGAATGAGAAAGCGCGATGAGTGACGAATGGAATGCCGGGCATCGATGGTGAGCCACCCTGTCACGCCGAGGAAGAGTGCGAGGCTGCAGATGCCAACGGCTATTTGCGCAGACCGCCTTGTGCCGTTTGGAAAGATCCAGGTCGCAGTGCTGCCATCCCGCTGTTGCCGAAAGCTCACGAAGGCGGAGTATGCGGTGACAAGTGCCAACAGCGCTGTTGCTAGATATGGCAGTATCATTCGAGTTCAGAACCAGCCGACCGTGCGGACAATGGCTGGACCATAAAAGCACCATATTGCCAGCGAAGCGAGCAGAGCAAGTCTCGCCGCCGCATGCGGTTTGAAAAGGCTTAAATAAGCGGCAATAATTAGACACAGCGAGCCCACCAGAGAAACAAGTTCGAGCGGGTCCACAGGAGCTCCTAACGCAGCCAACATCAGCAAAATGTAAACGTGGAATCCCGTAACAGCACCCACAACGAGATATAAGAAAAATGGGATCAAGTCTAGATGTCCTTAACCGGTAAAACCGGAATTCCCTTTTGAGCAGCTGTTCCCGCGGACGCCCTGTGTCCGACTTCGAGGTCCTTCGCCACTGTTCTCACGTCCCCGCAAACGGGGAATTCTCGGATCTGGACCGCATTCCCTCTGAATGGATGCCTTTGCTGAGCGATCATAAAGACTCCAAGAATCATTGCCACTACGGCGACGGGTGCGAGCCAAATCAGACTTCGCTCCAGCGTGAAGATCACAGCCAATACTGCTACAGAGGAAACTAGCAGCATCCCCTTCATACAACCGCTCACTACACGCCAGCTTCCACAAGAAAGCAGGCGGACGTTGCTACTGCAGCGACCAACCTAACTTTGCCTGGACGTAATAGGCCAAAAAAACAATAAAAAAAAGGTACCGAGTACAAGGAGGAGTAGTACTCCTTGGCGCGTCGTAAAGGATGATTGTTTCTTCTTCCGTGTCTTCATGAATTGCACCACTTGACGCCCCATGACCAGGCCAGCTGCTTTCGTCTGAAGGCAATCCGAGGGGAACTGGCCCCACAACGATCGCGTTTCTCCTTATCAAAACCAGGCTTTTCCTAGAAGCCGGTCGTCTGATATTGCAGGACTGCCAGGGCAAGCCGGCAGTCATATCCCGCCTGCGCATTGCCGATTTCAGCCTGCGTCTGCTGAAGCTGCGCCTGACTTAATTCGACAATCGAACCCAGTCCCAACTTGTATCGTGCCTGCGCAAGGTCCAGCGCGAGATTGGCTTGCTCCAACAGTTGCTGCGTAACCGCCAATCGATCGTAAGCAGTGGTTGCGTTGAGCCAGCTCGTACGCACGTCGCGTGAGATCCCGTCGCGAAGATCACGTAAGCGCTCCTGCGCGGCTTGTGCTCTGAGCGCCGCCTCACGGGCCCGCGCAGTGTAAAGGAAGCCATTAAATATTGGGATTTCGACGTTCACACCCGCGGCCCAATACCAACTCGAGACAATAGGATTCCGCACGGGCGTGTCTCCGACGGCTCCAAGGGCGCGAACATCCGGGAGCAGCAAATCCCGTTCGGCAGTTTGGAATTTCTTTGCGGACTCCGCCTGGAATTCAAGCGACAGCAGTTCCGGCCGCATCGCAAAAGCAGTAGAAACCAGATCATCCACATTGCCTTGCGGAGGCGCGATCGTGTCTGTATCCTCTGCAAGCTGGAAGTTCTGCAGGTTTGAAAACCCAAGCACCGCGGAAAGCGACGCCAGCGCAGCATTCTCGTTGCTTTGCGAATCCAGAAGCAGCAGTTTGGCTTGCGCCAAGTTGACATTCGCAAAGCTGAAGTCGAGTTCCGACTTCAACTTGTTCTTGTAAAGAGCTCCCACCTGGTCCGCAACCGTCTGTCGATCTGACACCGTCCGTTGTGCCACGGTCAGTACGGCTTGCGTCTGCAAGGCATTATAGAAAGCTTGATCCACGGCCAGCAGGATTTGCTCCTTGGTAGCCACGGCATTTTGGCTTTCAGCTTTGGCTGTCAGATTGGCGCTTGAAATCAAGTTCTTCGTGCGCCCGAAATCGGTAAGGAGCTGACTCACCGTCGCGCCGGCGGCAGCGCGCTGATAGATGCTGGGGTTGTTGAGCGCACCTGCGGTGATCCGCGAACCGGGGTCTGCATCCACCGCGGTGAGATCCGCTGTCGCGGTCGGCCATAGATTCGACCGGACTTCTCGTGTTACCTGCTGCAACGCAAGCGCGGTCAGTCGCGCAACAGAGATTTGGGGATTATCCTTTAAGGCTAGCGCCTGAGCATCCTTCAGAGACAACAAAGTGGGCGTTCCTGGACTGCTCGGCGGAGCAGGGCTCTGCGGCGCACTCATAGGTGCGCTCGAACTGAAAGGCGGAATGACCTGTTGCGGCATGGGAGCCGAAGGCAAACTTGACGACTTTCCGGAAGTGAGGCCTCCCTGCCCGGCACTGCACACGGGCAGGAGCAGAGCAAGCCAGATTGGCAACACGTTTTTCATTCTCCGCAAAACAATCTCGCCTATCATTCCGTCGTCTCCAAGGTTGGGTTCGTGGCTTGCTTCGCATCGCGTTTGCCATAGACCAGCAGATAAGCCGCCGGCACGATAAAAATAGTCAGAAGGACCGACGAAGTGAGTCCGCCGATAATGGCCCTCGCCATTGGTGCGTATTGCTCAGCACCTGTGCCCAACTTCATCGCCATGGGAATCATCCCGATAATCGTCGCGAGCGAGGTCATCAGGATCGGGCGCAACCGCACGCGACAGGCAGTGATCACCGCATCCGTCGTGGACAAGCCCTCCCGTTCCAGGTTATGGGCGAAGTCCACGATCAAAATGCTGTTGGAGTCGGCAATCCCGACCAGCATCAGTACGCCCATCAAGGACATCACGTTCAGTGTGCTGTGCGTGAGCGGAAGGATCAGCAGCACCCCCACGAAGCTCATTGGTATGGCAAGCATGATGAGAAGGGGGTCGATGAACGACTTGAACTGAGCAGTAAGGATCAGAAACAGCAGCGCGAAGGAAAGTATGAAACCAAGACCAAAACTTTTGAAGGAAGCCTGCATGCCCTCGACCATTCCGCGCAGATTTACTCGCACATTGGATGGGATGTTCACATTGCCGATGATTCGTTTCAGATCGTTCGTCACTCGCCCGAGGTCTTCGCCGGACGGAGTTACGTAAATATCGACAATCCGCTGAATCTGGTAGTGATCCACTTCCGTCGGCGTTTGGACAAAGTTCGCCTGCACAACATTATCGAGAACAGTAATAGGTCTCGCACGGCGACCGATTTCTGGCGGTTGAGCGGGTCTTGGACTCGGCATGCTTTCGCCGCAGGCCCACGCTGATGTTTCGGGCTTCGCCGCTCTCATCGGTTTCATCGACAACGGGTTCGTCTGCCTGGGACCACAACTAAGGCTTGCCTGCCCCTTCGACTGGTCATCCGATTGGCTTCGCAACGGAATCTGTCCCAGATCGATCATGTTGTGGATGGCAGCACGTCCCTTTTCGAAATACTGGACGGTGAGGTAGTAGTCGTTGCCGCTCTTGCGGTCCACCCAGTAGTTCGGCGCGATCATGTAGTTCGAATTCAGCGCCGTGATTACGTTGTCCACCACATCCTTCTGC
>Ga0208038_1001876_pt1 | contig 10651 bp, 23 predicted proteins | sample June2015DPH_16_1_FD_184714 | JGI IMG/M metagenome (GOLD analysis project Ga0208038, IMG submission 184714) | Peatland microbial communities from SPRUCE experiment site at the Marcell Experimental Forest, Minnesota, USA - June2015DPH_16_100... | ecosystem: Environmental > Terrestrial > Soil >...
ACATTGCGCATTGATGATAGCTTGGATGCAAAGCCCATGACCACGACGAATTTATCGCCGTCAACGTCGATGAGGTTGTAATTGTCAGCGCTCACTTTGTTATCTCCGAAATTGCCCTTGTCAATTCGAGTCTTCCGACTGACGACAAAGAATATCGACAACCGCGTCCAGCAAAATCAGGAATGTAATCTACCCATCCGGCCTTTCGCAGTTTGCCAAGCAACTGTCCGCCCGCGATTCGCATTCCACCGCCAGCGGCCGAACCGTGTTGGCCGCATTTCATGTGTCTATGCCAGCCGGGGGCGTTGGGCCAAATGCGCTCGGCGAATTGTCCAGCGCGGAGCGGCCCCTGGTCGCGCAGGATCGTGAGACATTTGACCTGAAAGATGGTCATGGTTGCTGGCGCTCTATGTTCGTGCGTTTGTCATCGCCTCAACCGCAAGGATGCGTTCGCCGATCCATCGCATGACGGGGACGGCCATGGCGTTTCCGATAGCACGATAGCGCGGTCCGTCTGCGGCGGCCTTGCCGCGATATTGGATCGCAGTCCATCCATCGGGCAGTCCTTGTAATCTTTCGCACTCCATTGGGGTAAGTCTGCGCACCCGCATCTGAGAATCCACGCAATGCGGTTTAGAGTCGGCGTGGGTGCCCCCTTCACAACTTGTCAGCGCATCGCAGATTTCCTTTGGTTGGCCTCGACCATTGCGACCGATGCGGCTTTGAAAGGCGATTGCCTGTTGTTCACTAATTCCCTTCGCGCAATGCAGCCCCTCTGCAATATCTCCGTTCACTCGCAAACCCTCGCCGCGCCCGCGCAAATCGGTGAATGCAATGGCGTGCTGCGCGCCCGATTGCAGCGTGAACATCGGATCGCCGGATGCGCCGTAGCCGACGCCGTTTTTTGGCGTTCCGCTCTGCCGTTTGCCGATTTCCTGAATTGGAATTATCGGCGTGCTGCGACCAGTTCCATCCTCACCGGCATCGTGGCCATTGGATCGCAGCGAATGCGTTACAACAAGCGTTTGCTCGGATGGATCAAGCCTTCCAGTTGCCGTTTTGCTGGCCGTGAGCGCATGAGCAATGACTAATCCCCCGTCGCAATCAAAATCCGTTCCCATTCCGCCACCCGCAGTTGTTCTCGCCGGAAGTGTTGGCACAAGCAAAAGTGATTCCCTTGATTCATTGTCTGCATAAGGGTTTCGCGTAAGTGGGGCAGTAATTAGGTTTTCGTCATCTTCCCTTCGTCGTCCCGCGTATCTGCCGTTGCCGTCAGCGCCGCGCGTAAGACCGGCGGCAATTCCTTGCCCCGCCTCTCGGCTCGGCGGAGAATCCCCGCGCAGGCAGTCTTTGAGAGGAAGTATTTTTCCGAAGGATTCAACACTAAGATTTTCAAGAGCGTAGATTGTCGGTTCGGCTTGTTTGATGAAATCACACCACGGCTGAATCCACTCCAGGTCTCCAAAAAGCGAGCTAGTTGCGGATCGCGCATAATTTGTAAATCCCTTCATTGCGATCAAAACGGAGTATGCGGCGCTCCAAAAGCACGGAGAGCAATCGAGTGATTGAGTGATGAGCTTTGCTATGTGCAGCAGTGTTTGGGAAAAGATGAAGATTTCTCGGTCGGTTATCCCGCTTTTTCCCATTGATGTGATGAACCCTCTCAACGCGCAACAGGTCTCTTCCAATAATTTTCCCAACAATAACTCGGTGTTCTGGAATTCTTTTGCCACGTTCGCGGACAATTCGATATTCTCCGTATTCCTTGTAAGTTCCAGCAAATTCCATCCACGACTTGATTCCGAGTCGTTTAGCACGGCTTGAAATGACGGCTGGAGCGCGGCCAAGTTTTCTAGCAATTTCTCGGATTGTTTTTCCGCGTCCAGAGAGAATAACCTTATCCTCCGCCTTAGAGAATGGCTTGGTGATCCAGCGTCGAAGGCCAAGTTTTCTGCCCAGTCTGTCGGCGATAGATTTTTCAGAACGGCCAAGGCGAGCAGCAATGTCTCCGCTACGCATTGTGCGATAGTTAGCCCGGATGAAATTGTCCTCTGCCGCAGAATATCTTTGCTGCTTTGTGCACATATAAATATTCTACGCCGTCTCTGCGGAACGTCAAACAATTGGGCATCCAAAATGTCAATGTCAACGACGTATCCCATCGCCTCGATTTGATCTAGGAATGCCCTCGCGGAATCGCCGCCATCAATACTGAGAAATCCCGGCACATTTTCCCAAACGAAAAACCGTGGACGAATCTTGTTGACTAGATCAAGGAAAATGATCGCCAAGTTGCCACGCGCGTCATCCAATCCGCCTCGCAATCCAGCGATGGAGAAGGATTGGCAAGGTGTTCCGGCGCAAATAACATCGGGTCTTTGCAATTCATCGGGGTTCACCTTCGTTATATCGCCCATGTTTGGAATCCCGGAAAATCTTGCGGCGAGGAGAGCGCTGGCGAATGCGTCAATTTCGCTAAACCAAAGCGGTTCGATGCCTAGGGGATACCATGCAACTTCTGCTGAAGCAATACCACTACAAAATGAACCACAGGTCAGTTTCACGCCGTAGCGCCTTCCGCTTCTTCCCTTCCCTTTTTCACCGCGTCTACAATCCCCCGAACGTCCGGCCTGTCCAACGCCGCCCGAAACGCGGCCTCGAAGTTGATCCCGCTGCCGTACATGGTGGATCGCAGCGGGTTTCCAAGGGGATCGGACTCGCGGACTCCTACCTCGCAGTGGTTATAGGCTGCATTTTCGGATTGATCGGTCGGGTCGGGATCAGCACCGACCGCGTAGCCGCGCTGGCCGAACAGTTCTTTCGCCTTAGCCAGAGCGATTAAATATCTCATCAGCTTTGCCCCTTGTGCGCAGAATGACTAAATGAGTCTTGAAAAGAACTCAAAGCCAACCGTTCTGAGGAGTGCCTCCGTTGCGGCATAACCTCCAACACCAAAGACCACTCCGGTTGCATCAAGCGTACATCGTGTCGGTCCTCCACCGAACGGATGGATTACATGCGTCACCGACAGGCATCCGGGCCAGTCTGTGCCGAAATCAACCATCTCCCCGATGCGTGGAACGCTCGCCAGTGAAACTACGCCTCTGGCCTCAAGCGCTTGGCGCCCATCAATGAATGAAAAGGTGGCTTCAAGTTCTATATTCATCAGTCTCTCCGTCCCGGCGCGACTGGGGATTCAGCTACGATTCCTGGTCGCGCTTTAGAACCAACTGTTTATACCATTCCTTCGATCGATAGTCCAAATAGATTGCGGATAAGGCGATGCTGTTCGCGCTTGAGCCGAACGTATTCTTCCTCGTGTTTGGCGTCGTTGCAACCCATGCTCGCCGCAAGCAGAAACTCAGCGCGCGAACAATTGTCGAGATATTCCAGCCAAATCGGGGAATCCTCCATGTACTCGACGTATTGGTTATGTTCATGCGTTGACAGCCGAGCGGTGAAGTTGCCAGCTAAGTGAACTGCCATTCTATTGGGGTCGATTTGCCAATTTTTCATAAGGTCTTTCGCTTCGCTCATTGTCTTCACTCCCTTTCCTTACTACTCGTGGACGTCAATTTCACTGCCCGCCCGGCGAGGGCGAAGGGGTGGTGTCCTCGAAAACCGGTAGCACGACGCATTCGAGCCGATCCTGTATCGGAACATAAGTCGCCCCGCATCCCGCCGGACAGCCGAACGACTTCATGCCATCGCGCCGATCTAAGTCAAGCTCGCCCTCAGCCTCGCACGCGCTGCATTTGTAATGGAACGTGACGATTGATCCGTTCGTCCGCAGGATTTTCGACTCGTTCTTCATGTTCTCTCCATCCCGGCGCGGTCGGGGGATCAAACGCCCTAGCTCGGGCGCGTTTCTCGCCACTTAACGGCAGGTGACGCCGCGATCCATTAAACCGCGCTCCCCAAAGCGGATTTTTGGCTTGGGGTCCATTTCACATCACCTTCTTTCCCCGCCCACGGGCGGGAGGAGCATGAAAACTCAGGCGAGAATTACCAAAACCCGAACGTGCGTGTCGCCTTTAACTTCCCAATCATCCTTTAGCAGTTCACGCTTGGTCGGATAGACGCCAAATATTCTTCCGTAGGACACCGGATCGCCCCTCTGATTGAGGGTTATCCATCCCCTTGCAAGTGTCTGACCAGACCGTTTTGTCCCGCGCCGCTTTTTCATCGCCAATTCCTTTCACACACACTTTGGACGGCGGCAGGCTGCGGGGGCGCAGCGAAGCCCACCTGGACTTCGCCGCGGCATACTCCGTCCGTCGTATAGGAGGGAGGCTTGCGACTGCACGTTTAACCATTTCCACCGTGGCATCGGTGCGCTACTTTGATCCGTGCAGGGGAGCGCGGGATTAACCCGGAGCGCGGTAGGCTTCACTTCCGCGCCACACGCCATGCTGGCCGACATCAGACGACGCCGGGGCTGACGTTCATTGCCATGCCGGGATATCGCTCCCGGCCTGCTCCACGGCCTCAGAATTGCGGGCCGTGCCGCTTGTCCCTTTGGCTTACAAACCAACCCGACACTACCTTTTAGCTCAGTCAGGGCCAGGGTGAGCCTGTATGGGCGAATTCCGCAAAAGGTTGTTGCAACAGAGAAAAGCGTGTGGTATGCTTTGGTCGGTCGCAAAGTCGATTGCGATTCGCCGGGCCGGTCGATGTTCAACGCATCGTCGGCCTTTTTATGTCGGGGCAGGTATAGCATTACTACTTGCCTTCGTCAAGCCCGAAAAGCCAATTCGGCAAAATGTCAAGAATCCGACATAGCCGGAAAATGTTAGACGCTGACGGACAGTATTTGCCAGACTCCATCCGCGAAATGTTTACGGCCTTGATGCCTAGTTTGTCCGCCACGGACGTCTGGCTCAACCCCTTGGCCTCCCTCGCCTCCCGTAGTCGGCGGCTTATCGTTTTGCGGAGCGCGGCGTCGGTCATGGCTTGCTCGCTTTCCTCCGTGACGGCGATTGATCGAAATGCGACTTAGAGGATTTGACCCGATCAAGAACCTTCTGAACGTGCGCTAATTCGGCCCGAAGATAATTATTCTCGTCATTGAGGCTGGCGCGTTCATCGTAAAGTTTATTCATCTCTTCCATCAAGTCGTTCAATGCCAACGAAACTGGGGTGATTTTCGGCATCATGGCTTGGCCTCCTTCTCACGCTGGATAGCGCATTCGACCCATTCCATCCAGGCCGTCCAGCGGGAAACAACGGACATCGCATATTGCTTTCTTCGGGGTGACGCCCTGCGGCTACGAATGATTTCACGAAAAACTAGCGCCCTACAGCCAGTTCCACTGCCTTCGCGCACAATGCCCAACAGGATATGTTCAGAGCAGATGTAGTTGTGGTTGAAGCGCAACGCCTCCTGGTTCGCGATGGCTATCACTTTACGCGCCCGGTCTGTGAATTTCTCGAACATAGCTATCCTCTGATTGCAGTTTCGGTTTTGCTTGTCCGTAACGCCGGCACAGTTATGCCGAGATAGTCCTTTGCCCAAACTTGAATGTCACTGACGTAGTTTGAAAATTCTCCTGTAGTCAATGCTGTCGTGGATCGGACAACATATCCAATGACTACGCCGTCTTTATCTGCAACGTCAACGCTCAGGAACCGAGCTTTTAGGAAATCGTGGGTTCGGTCATTGTCCCAATCTTCGCCGGTAACTTCGGACAGTCCGCTGGCGATAATTGGGATGATTGCACTCCAATAAAAGGAATTTTGCGATAGACTCCTTTGTTTTCTGCACCGTTTACAGCAATACCAGACGAGACCACGACTTCTCTTGATTTGCTGTATTGCCAACTCGCGGACTGCGGGTTGAGACATATCGAGTATTGCAATATCCCGGCTCATGCAGCCTTCACTTTTTTCCATGAACGAGAATATTTTCCCTTCCACAGCACCGCAGCGCCAGACAAGCCGTGGCGGATTCTCTCGGCTATCGTGTGGTGACTTAGGCCAGAAATCCGCGACCAATCACGAAGGTATCGACGAACACCATTAAACTCAAATAATATGTTTTTCCTCATATTTTGCTGTTGTTCCAGCTTTGTAGCCCATCGAACATTTCCTGGTCGATATCCCCTTTCGTTGTTGATTCTATCGACCGAATGCTGAGGAGATGGACGCTTCCCAATGTATGCGAAAAATTTCAAAAAAGATCGTCTCCATTCACCGAAAACACGAATACCGCGACCTCCGTAGTTGTGGAAACCCGGATAGTTCTTGTTGTAACACCGTTGTTGCATGGCGCTCCACGACTTCCACTCTGGCGTTCCCGTCATTCCATGCTGTTCATATCGCCTTGGCATCGTCGCTCCAAATAACGCCACTGCCTAACCACACGGTCCTTTGGCAAAGATTCGCGCGATTGGCAGTGGCGGATACGTGACCAAATTTAAGGGAGCGCCAAAGGACACGATAAGCGTATCCAAAATCGCCCAGAAGTCAAGATGCCACGCCAATCCCCGCGTGCGTTTCACCTGCTGTATCACAAGTTCCCGCACGGCGGGTTGGGACATATCGAGGATGGCGGTATCGCGCGCCATTTCAGTCCGCCGGGTAAACAACTAGATCGCTCTTGCCCCTGCGATCCGTCAATAACCGCACTGTGGTTTCCCTAATTATCGTCTGCAATTCGTCGCGGTCGATTTGTACCGATGGCCCCTCATAAAAGTCGCGACCCGAATATTCCTCAACTTCGCGCCCTGCCGCTTGCATGTCCTGTCTGAATTTGTCGTAGTTCTTGTTGGCCATAACGACCTCGAAAGCCTGGCAAAGGCGCCGCCGGTCCGCGGGTAGGAACCGGCGACGCCGGGGGAAGAATGGGATCAACACCGTTGTGGATCAGGATCAAAAGGGATGTCTTGATCGTTAAAGCTCCGCTCGTTTGGATCAATTGGCGATTGCTCCTGTGTTGCCGGTTTGCGACTACCCGGCGGATTTTCATCCTGTTTGCCTCCGACAAATTGGAACTGCTCGCCGACTATCGACAGTTTGCTTCGCTTATCACCAGATCGCTTGTCCTCCCAGGTGTCGAATTTCAAGCGGCCTTCGACGTATAATAACTGCCCCTTGGTGCAATATTGGTTGATCGTCTCGCCGAGCTTCCCAAAAAACACGATGTCCACGAAAGCGACTTCCTCACGTTGTTCGCCGTTTGCCGTCTTGTATTTTCGGTTCAGGGCCATGCCGAATTCAGTCACGGCGGTTTGATTCGGGAGATATTTGAGCGTCGGTTCCCTAGTCAAATTTCCGAGCAAGATACACCTATTTACCGATGGCATTGGACGCCCCTTTCTTTCCGGCCTTGTCGTAGCTTCCCTTGGCGATGTTGCTCAGGACTCGATCTACGAATTCCTTACCGCCAGCGACGATGTTTGGCACCTTAGCCTTGACGAAAACCACTTTCATAATCGCCATGGCCTCTGCCGCCTTAATACCATGATTATCGAACGCCATGAGGATACTATCCCAGGCTATCTGCGCGTCCTCTTTGCTCATCTTGGCGGCGACTTCATGCCGTGCGGCTTGTTGTCGTGGCGCGACTTCTGGCGATTGATTTTCGGTGTCGTTGTCGGCTTCCGTGGGAACGCAGAACACCTCTAGGAGCGCATATTTGAGCGCGGCGGATTCTGCCTTATTGCTCCCTTTGTCCCCAGAATCCATCGCTTCACCAACGGTAGTCGCGTCGATGCTTGAACCATCCGAGGCGTAGAACGTGTGCCTGATCGTCAGGACCGTCCAGATGAGCGTGCCGCCGCTCTTAGCCGTTCGTTCCTCACGTTTGCAGTCCATCACGTTCGGCACGATGAAAACCCCATGCTTGGCAAATAACGGTTGAAACGCTGCATAGGCATCGTCGATGCCCCGAAAGGCGTAATTTTGCTGAGTATTCCGCCTGCTCTTGGGTATCTCCTTTACTTCGGCCATAATTGCGGGAATCGCCGCATAAATTTTACCAATTGGCTTTTCATCTGGCATGGTTTGCCTTTCCCCGGTCCAGTCGGGCCAGTGTAAAATGCCCACTCAATCTTTTGTAATCGCCTTATGCTTCCGATGATTTTGTAGCTTTACACGCCTAGCCTTCGCCGTGTGCATTCGGCGTCCCGCCGCAGACATTCCGCGAAAGCAAGCCACGCCGCCCATTCTGGCGATTTCGCTTCTCCTCCAAGCCGGAATTGAACTAGCGCGGGCCGGACCACCGACCAAGCCCGCCTTCCTGGCCCGCTCTTGTCTCTGTCGCGCGGTCATGCTGTTATCCTATACTTGGCTAATTGGAAGTCAAGCCTAAAATCCGAAAATTATTTATCCAGTGTAAGCGCATTCGGATCGCTTACAGCCTTTTTCGGAATGAACGTCAGATTGACTTTCTTAGCCTTGGGTTCCTTCCGCTCCGCTTCCCAATCGACGGTGGTCTCAAAAAGTGCATCGAAGGTCTTATCATCCTTCAATTCTTCCAACAGCGTCCGAATCTCGCCGTACTTCCAGGCCGACGTGCTGAGGCATTGCGCTACCTTGTCTAAGTCGCCTTTGAATTTGTCGATGAGCGTGGACAGGGTAGTCTTTACGTCTCGGCACTTGATCTTTTTGTCGGGGCTGACGGTGTACAGGGTTTCTTCAACCTTGAAATCCCCGCTGTATCGAACATACTTTCCCTCGCCGTCGCGCTTGCCCTGGGCTTGAATGGTTTCGGCAAGCTGTGCATAGTAGACGTTCTCGATTTCCTTCAGTACCCGCTTGTAGTGGTCGATCAGAATGCCAAGTTCGTGAATTTTGTCATGTGAGGAAAAATCTAAGGCGAGCGTGACCCGCTCCTGTAATTGGCGCAGGTTTCCGCCCTGGATGAGCGGTTCCGTCCGCGCCTGTTCTGCATCAATTGGAGTGGGAATGGGCTGGGCGGGAGTCATTGGGTCGCCTCCGGCATGTCCCTCACGATTTCGATGAGGGCTTCGCGGCAGCCTGGGCTTCGCGGCAGCCTGGGCTTCGCGGCAGCGGATATTTCCGACTCCTCAAGGCATTTAAGCCAAAGCGACCAATCCCACTTTTTGTTTTTTCGTCGCATGGTTTCCCTCTATTCCTGTCCGTCCCACCGTTCGGGGTTAAGTTCCTGCCGAGCCAGTTCGCGGGCCAAGGCATCGAATGCGCGGTAGCCTTTGGGTTTTTTCATATTGGTTCCGCCAGTTCGTTTTTCCGCTTTTGCTCCTGCAACATCTGCTGATGGGTTTTGTCGATTCTTTTTGGCCATTGATCGCGGCGACGCCATAGCTTCCGCTTCATCATTTGGCTGTCGGCATCAAGATTGACAAGCGGCATGACCAAACATCGACAGGATTCTTCTGTGACGGATATCAGCCCAACGCCAGCGTCTTTGAATGATTGTAGCGTCGATTGACGCATCTTTTGAGTACGCCATTTGGGCATCGCGGCATAGGATTCCCCAATGTATGGGCGATTGGCCTCAGCCTGTCTCAGAACACCCGCAACATCGGAAACCTTTAATTCAATCGCCACAATACGAAGCATAGCAGGAACCGATCTTCCAAATCTCTCGCCCCATTGAACGCCGACAATATCGCATGTTCCGTGGCGCAGATAGACTTCAAACACGGGCGTCATCCCCAGCGAGCATAGCCAGTCGATGACTGGGCGTCTTAGTTTTCCTTCTTTGCACATGCTCATTGCGGCCCCATGAATCCGGGTAGTGTCCTAATTCGGACAAGACGTTTCAACGCATCGGCTTGCACCGTCAACGATTGACGATGTAGAGGTCGAAAGCTCCACGTCCATAACGAGACCGCTACCCGGCCCCGGTGTTAAAGATCGTCGCAAAATGTTCCGAGCGGCGTTGACATCGCGGTCCAACACAAGACCGCAATCGCACCGATGCACGCGCACCGATAAATTCTTGGGAACCATTACGACCTCCGTTTTGACTTAGCTGCCTTGCGCGGCAGAAACCGTATCTCGACGGGACGACCGATGCCTCCGCAGAGTGTTTTGCTAGGATGAATCGCAAGAGTTCCGTCTCCGTACCAATCCAGGCGCATGACAATTTTTCCATTATAAACCTCAGCCCACGCCCTTACTGGTTTCAGCTTACTCATAACGATTTTCCTCTCAGCGGATCGTCCTCGCGCCGCGCCGGGGCCGGCGAGAAAATCTCGACGACGCGAGATGCGGGGATGCCGTATGCCCTGGACAGGCCGCGAACCGTAGCGATGCCGACGTTGGCGCGCTGAACGGAATTTTCAAAATCGCGGATGGTTGTGCTGGATACCCCAGCGGCGACTGCGAACTCCTCAATCGTTCGATTACCCCGGATTTCGCGGGGGGTTTTGGTGGATGCTGTAGCCATGTGATTATGCCTACCACAAATAAGTCGGGATGTCAATACCAAAAACGGCAATTTTTCGCTTGCAATTAAATTTGTTTGTGGGATACTTCCCGCATGTCAAAGAAATCTGCGGTTCGTTCCCGCAAGCTATCTCTCGCCGCTGCCGAAAAGAACGAGAAGTTCCGCGAATTATGCCAAATTGCTAGACTATGAACCGTGATGCTGCTAGGCTCAAATATCGAAATATGCGTTGAACGCGCGGCCCTTGGGCGACTCTCTTGCCTAGCAGCGGAATTC
>Ga0208038_1001878_pt1 | contig 10640 bp, 10 predicted proteins | sample June2015DPH_16_1_FD_184714 | JGI IMG/M metagenome (GOLD analysis project Ga0208038, IMG submission 184714) | Peatland microbial communities from SPRUCE experiment site at the Marcell Experimental Forest, Minnesota, USA - June2015DPH_16_100... | ecosystem: Environmental > Terrestrial > Soil >...
GCGGCTGGACCAATAACCCGGAGATCCGCTATGCGAAGTCCATCATGGATTACATTTTCCGCTGGATGGCCTGCAAGTTCCTGCCCAAGGATGCGCAGCCCCGGGAGGATGCCAGCGTCGCTTCGCTGAACGGTACGGAGGTCGAGAAAGCCACCGGCTTGGCCACCCAGTTCACCCAGGCGGCGGGCGGAATTGCAGGCGCGGAAATGGGCCAGCCGGGCCTTGCCGGCGTCGCCCACAGCGATGACGCGCCAAGCTGCTCCGATTGCGGCGCCATCATGGTTCGCAACGGCTCGTGCTACCGCTGCATGAATTGCGGCTCAACCAGCGGCTGCTCGTAACGGGAAGGTAGGCAGTAGGCAGAAAGCAGTAGGCAGTAGGCAGTGAGATCTCCAGCGGGTGCTCGTAAACTTGAGCTGCCAGTGCTGAATCCCCGCAGGGGATTCATAAAGTAGCCTGGGGCAACGCCCCATAAGCGTTAACCTAGCGGCTAGACGCGCCCGAAAGCCCGTCAGCTGACGGGCGGCATAATGTGGCCCACGGCGAAAGCCGTGGGAAAAGAGGAAGCTGCAATGACTTCTTAAGCCCCGGCAGGGGCGACATAATCGCGACGGGCCGAATGGGAATCTTATGCCGCCCGACGCGGCGGGCTCACCCTGTACTCCGCGCTGTGAGATCCCACGGCTTGCGCCGTGGGCCACATTATTGCGCCGCTGCCGCGGCTTCGGGCGTTGCCCCCGGCTACTATATTGTGCCCCTGCGGGGCGGCGCTTCACAGTAGGAGGTGAGCTTGAGGCTGGTCAAAGCACGTAAATCGTCTTACCTTGACGTCCCTGCGGCTCTGTACGCGATCTGCTCGACGGGCAAAGGCCGCTGCTGGCATTGCGACCGAAAGCTACCTGCTGCGGAGGAAGCCCTCGACGTAGGGTGGCATGTGCAGCGAGTGGAAGGCGAGCGCGTGGCCAGCATCATCCTGGTTTGCCCGAAGTGTCGGCGCAAGCGTCCGGCGCTGGGCGAAAGAGAATTCCTGCCTAACCTCTTTCCACGCGTCTCCGAACCCGCCCAATGATCCCTGCCAGTACTTCCCCCCCCCGGCGCATGGTGCGCTGGCGTCTGAAGCTGTGAAATAATTCGGAAAGGTCATATGTCTCTGACGATTATTTAAGGAATTACACTGTGCAAAGCCGGCCCTCACGGAATAATTTTTGCAGTTTCCCAGCCCCTAGCACCTGAGACCTGACCCCCGGCGCCTGAAGCCTGCTCTTCGGACTCCTGCTCGTCACTGCTCACTCCCCTTCAGCCCCCAGCCCCTAGCACCTGTCACCTGCTTTTTCATCCCCTCGCCTTCAGCACCACTTCTGAGTGAGCGACTATACGCCCACAAAAACCCCGACGCGTGACCAAGCTTTGGCCAGGGGGTCTTCGTGGACACTTGTTCGTGCAGGCCGTTTCACGACCAAGTGGGTGGCCATCGTGTGGGGTGCACGTGTCCACCGCAGGCCGGACTCGACCGCGCTTGTCGCTCCCTCTGCTGTCTGCCTGTTTTTGATTTCCTCGGTCACGGTGATTTCTCCTTTTCTGCCCTTTTCTCACGGGACACTTGAAGTGAGTGGGGCCTGCTCGCCAGGCCGAGGGCTGCTTTTGCGGCGAAACCAGAGACTTCGCTTCTACTTTTACTTCTTGGTGGACCGCAAACCCAGAGGGTGCCGCCGAAGCGACAAAGCAGAGCCTCGCCCCGCCTGCGCGTAGGGGCACTCCAAACTCGCCGCGCCCGCGAGAAAAAGGGGCGCTAGAAAAGGAATGTGACCGGAGAAATCATGGGAGCCGCCGAGGTTGACCCGCGCGCGGTCTCCTCAGGCTCGGGCATCGCATCAATGAGGGTACAAAGTTGGACAGGCTGGGCCGATGCGTGTGGTACGAGGAGCCGCTCACTCGGAACGAGGTGGGCGACACTGAGGCTGATTGTCGGGGCGGGGAATTCCAACTCTCGACGTTACTGGTCCATCCTAACGTCGACCTTGGCCGGAAAAGAGATTGGTTGACAAGCAAGCGTCTGCTTGATCGATCCTGCCACGAATTCTGGAACACCTAAGCTCTCTCCCCTAGCTGCGCAACAATCCAGCAGCCCGATTAAGAATCCGTTTCTCGCATCGAGTGACCCCGCCCTTTGTATAGCAGTTAAGAACTCCGTCCACTTACTTATGTCGCTCTTGTAATCTTCGAGAACATGCAGAGCGGACAGATATTCGGCGACTGGGTCAAGTGAGAACTTAAACATCTCGCCGGTAGTTCCTACGCTCTGCACGAGCCTGAGTTTGTCTTGAAGGTAGCGAAACAAGCAGACGGCACCCTCCCAGGAAACACCAAGACTGGTGACAATTTCTTGGATGACACCTTCTATTGGCGCCGCGCAGGCGAAGTGATACTTTCTGACACATTCCCAGGCAACGATTTTTGCCACCCTCAAAACAGTCGTATTGTCTTGTTGACCTTCTTTGATACTGGCATTCACCTCGACAACATACCTGAGGACGAGGTCAACTACATTTGCCGGTCTCCCACCCTGTGCGGCATCGATGTTCTGCTCAATGAGGTGGTCAGCGTAGAGCTTCGCGAGGAGCGGTGTGACCTCATGGTCTCCGACCAATCGAACCAAGTGGGCGCACACGGAGTGAAACTCCTCATCGCTGAAAAGGTCTCGCGCATTGCGCGACGTCAAATAGCGGCCCATGAAGCTAGACAAGATTTCTTTCTTAAGGAGGGCGGGTTTTATTACCGTTTTGGCCAACCCGAGGGACTCGTCCTCATTACGAGAAGTGACAACGAGGCAGTTGGCAGGGAAATGGGACTTGCCGGGCTGGACCATGAACCTAGTAAGAGAGTTGAGCTCCGACAGTCCGTCAACTAGCACCAGAATTCGTTGCCGTTCAAGCATTTGTCGTACAAACGGTTCAGGGATTTTAACGTTTGGCCCTGCACCGCCGCTGAGCATGTTCGTCAGTTTGTCGCGAACCACGGTGGTCAGCCCGCTCGATTCCTCATTCGAAGCGTAGGCATCACAATTCTCTTCGATCATTACAGGAACCATTCGAGCATCTTTTCGAAGACGTAGAGATTCGTCGCCTTGCGCCCCCCAGTCGGCAATTTGGCAAGCCAAGCTAGTCTTGCCCACTCCGCCCATCCCAGAAATGAGCAGACGCACGGGAGCCTTCCCGATGACGTCTCGCAACACCCCAGCATTTACCGACATGTGTGGTTCAGCATTGATTTCCATTGGGAGGTCCAAGTGTAGCGTTCGCTTTTCAACTGTAGGAATCTGCTTGAAGGCAGCCAAAATCCGGTCAATGTGGGCTTGAACCCAGGAGTCTAACACCCGGTCCCTGTGTCGAAAGAATCCGACCCAAAGGGCAAACTCTATAGGAACATCGAGCTCTATATCGAAAGCTCTGAAATGGCGTCTGAAAAAGAGCGGGTCGAGAATTTGGTCAATGCGATATATCCAGAGGGGTCGCCTCCAGAAAATGAGCAAGAACACACCTAGTCCGAGAATGTAGGCGGCCAAGACTATCAGGGCGGCCGCGAGCCACGGGCGTGCTCTTACTGCTCCGAATAGTCTTGCTGTCCATGAATTGTGTCGAAGAACCTCAAGATACTGTACAGAGACCGTAAGTCCGTAACCGTATTGGTTTTTCAAACCAGGGTCTCGCTCTACGAGAGCGCTGGCGGCTTTCAAGTCGTCGAGAGTTTCGGTCGACTTCTTATCCAGAGCATCGAGTGCGATTCTGTAGAGAGCTTGCCCTATTGCATATCTGATGCTAGACGCACGGTTACCCAAAGATTCCGCGCTTTTCAATTCCTGCGCGAGTAAGGGAAGCGTCTTCGCTGCGTTGATGCCGTACGCACCGAGGGCCTGAATCGCCATTGAGCGAACATCATCACGAAGGCCCCTGTCCTTCACAGCCCTGATGATGGGCTGTAGGGCTTCGTTCCCTTTTGGATCGAGGCAGCGCAAAGACGTTATGACCTGTATTCGTACGCTGTCGTCCGGGTCCTGCGCAAGTGCCTGGTCAAGGGCAGCAATAGGTCCGCCAACACCTGGACCAATGCTGCAGAGGGCTTCTGCCGCGGCACGTCGAACGCGAGGATCCTTGTCAATCACGACTATCTTGCTGAGCTCGGGGACTGCTGCTTGCGCGTCGGCATGGTGGCTTCCGAGCGAGGTCACGGCGGTTTGGCGAACATCCGCGCTCTCATCATTTAAGGCATGAACCAGACCTTTTACTACCTCGCCGTCGGTACGGTGGCTTCCGAGCGAGGTCACGGCAGTCTGGCGAACAACCGCGCTCTCATCATTTAGGGCATGAACGAGAGCTGTCACTGCCTCCGCGTCGGCACGGTAGCTTCCGAGCGAGGTCGCGGCGGTCTGGCGAACAACCGCGCTTTCATCATTTAAGGCATGAGCCAGAGCTCCTACGGCTTTCGCGGAGGAATTCGGCACATTTCCCAGGATATTTGCTCCCACGACGCGAGCGTCGGGCCGCTTATCACGCAGCAGGCGCAACGACAAGGGCACAAGCCCTTCGGTAGAAATCGTGGGCAGACCCATAACGGCTCTTGGTCCACGGCGATCGACTCTCGGTTCAGGGCGCGTGAAAAAGTACATCCAATAGCGTCCGTCCGTGCTCATCCGAATCTGTACTCCCTTATCTAGCCTTGATCGGATTACTTCCTCTACCAAGATCCTTTTGGCGGCTACGCTGCCAGGGAATGCCCAGGAGATGATGACAAGTCGCGAACTTCCCCCACGCTGTGCTGGGGACAAGGGAAGGAAATTACCACCGGGAGGAGTTAAAAAGTGACCGAGATTATCACTGCGAGGAGTAGATAAATAACGGGAATCCTCACCAGGAGGAACTAATGGCGGAACATACTCACTACGGTGTTCGGGGCCGCCCTTTCTCCCCAGTGCCTTTGCGGCACAACGCCGGACATGCACATCAGGATCATCCAGAAGCCGGGCCAATCCTGCGACCTGCGTGCCGCTGAAAGGCGCCATTTCCTGTAACGCATCCGCGGCTTGCCAGCAGACGGCGGGATTACCCCTCAATGCACCGACAAGGGCTGAGACTACCTCCGGATGACCGGAACCTAGTTTCCCGAGATCTGCTATTGCGCTCTCTTGAATGCTACTTATGTGGCCTTGGCGTGGAGATCGTATGAAACGCAGGAGCGGGGGAATTGAATTTAGGCCTCTAGGAATTAAGCTAACAAGTTGGCGGACGGCCGTATACAGGACGTCCGTGTCCTGGTCCTGTTCGAGGGCATACGAAAGCACCGACATCGTCCTCTGCGTCGGCCCCTCGATGGCCACAAGCTGGCCTATAGCCTCGGAACGAACGCGGGGGGCCGGGTCCTGTCTGATCGCAGCGTCCAGTAAGGCCGCGATCATCTCTCCCGAGCATTGGCGCGCCCTTGCTAGGTTACTCAGGGAGTCGACCGCGGCAAAGCGTACACTGGTATCGCTGTCCGAGCGCAGTCGCTCGATCAGGGCAGGCACCGATTGAGGAGCCTCTTCCTTAAAGCACCACAGCGTCAAGGCGGCCATTCTACGCACGCGCGGATCCCGATCCGATAAGAAACGAATAAGGACCGTGGCAACTGCATGGCTCGCGCTCTTGGCCTCGTCGCAAATGATGCTCGGCGGCCAAAAAGAAGTATTTCGAGAGCGAGGCGACGGCAGCAGATGTGCCCTAAGATCTCCAACCGCCCTGTCATACGGGTCGCCCTCTAGACGTCTCAGTGCTTTGACATCGGCGGCGATGGCGCGTCGATACTCATCTTGCTCACGGGGAACCTGTGCATGACACAGGAAGGGTATTAAGAGAACAACGAACCAAATAGCCTGGCGCCAGGCGAAGCGCATACTGCCTCCGCAAGGATTTCTGAACGGACAACCACCGATCACTCAGAAGTTTACATCGAAATAGGGCGCGGTGGAAGCGAGCGTAGCGCAGAGTTTGTGCAGTTCAAACTCTGCGGCTCTTATTTCGATGAACGTCGACTCGTTGGTTACGTGTGGACTCGATGCCGTTCGGCGAATCTCATTTCGCTGACCGCCGCGCATAATGATCGGGCTTGGCCCGCGAAGAGCAAAGAGCGGGTAGCCACAGTCAGCGGTTTCCTGACTGTGGGTCCTTCCGTTAATGCAAATCCACCCTTGGCGCCTCCGCGCGATTTCGTCGAACGGCGATGGGAGTGCCCGACGTGGGAAAAGCCCACGGTCAAGAAACCATTGACCGTGGCTACCAGCGACCACCTGGCCGTATAGTCGGCAAACCGTACATGTGGTCCGCCCTATCACACTTGGGGATTGAGCCTGCACGACGGCGCGCTCGGAGGTATCCTTGCCGGGGGTCGTCCAGCTATGCACAGCTTAATAGTCCAACGCGCGCATCGAGAGAAATGCATCTCCCTGAGACCTGATCTCCACCCGCGCAGGGCCCTGTCCAGCGGGGTAGCGCAGAGTTTGTGCAGTTCAAACTCTGCGGCTCTTATTTTGATGAACGGCCATTCGTTGGTTCCATGTGGACTCGATATTGTTCGGTGAATCTTGTTTTCGCTGAACGTCACGCGTCATGGTCGGGCCCGGCCCGCGAAGAGCAAAGAGCCGCAGAGTTTCTGAGAAGCGAAACTCTGCGCTACCTTGCTGCTGCGCGTAGCCGGAAGCGAGTCTCCGGTCAACAGAGAAGACGCCCTGGCCAAGCCCGGCAGCAGCCGTGAAAGGCGACCCCCTTGACAGATTCCAGCCCGGTGATATACTAGCCTAGTGTGGTTTGCAGTTCCACTTGCGGCGCGGCCGAGAGCCGCTGGAGGGAAGGCTTTCACTCCCGCTTGCCATATCCATCAGGAAGGAACCCCCTGCAATGACGAAACCCAAAAAGACATCCCCGGCAGTTGCCGCCTCCCCTGCCATGGTGCATGAAAATTTCTTACGCGCCCGCGAGGCTGGGCTGGTGATGCGCGAAGCCGACTTCCGCCGGCGGTATCACACTGTGAAGCACGGCCTGAGCGCCGGCTTGTGCTCGATCGAGGAAACCATGGCGGCCCTGGGCGAGGACCCGGCCGAGTTCAAAGCTTTCACGCGCCTGATCGAGCGCACCTTCGTTCCCAGGAACTTGCCCGAGTACGAGGTCGTGCTGCGGCTGGCGGGCGCCATCTGGCGACGCCTTCGCCTGCACAGCGCCGCGGCACGCTGGGAAGCGGACGCCTTGCGGGAGGCCCTGAGCTCAGGCCCCGAGGTGAAAAGCCTGACCGTCGACGAAACGCACCTGCGAGCGTGCGGGGTCATGGCGCTGCTCGTGAATGAAACCCGCATTTCCCGCAGCCGTTTCCAACTTCTCTGCGGGGTGGAACGGCAGCTTCGCGCCCTGCTGAGGATTCGCAGCAGGGGAAAGGCCAAATTCCATTTCATCTCGCGCCAGACCCGCAAGGAGCTCAGGGAACTCGAAGAGGACGAAAGATACTGGAGAGCGCTTGACCGGATTGATGAAGGGGGCCCCGAGGTGGAAGCGATACTGGAAAAATTCCGCCCGCCATGGGAGCACCCGTGAACACCAAGCAAGCGTAGCGCACACCTCCGTCCCGCCCTGGCGGGAGGTCCGCGGTTCTTCCTCAGATTCGCGCCCTCGAATCCAAGGGCAAACTGCCAATTGTCCCGCTCGGCGGGGCAATTCAAAATCAGCAATTCCCACCATCCTCGGCCAAGCGACGATCCCGGAAATTCTCCAGTACCTCGGTAACGTTGCTGGCTGCACAAGAAAATTCTAATCCCGCCTGTGCATGGGCAAGCACGCTTTACGACTTTGGTGAAGGCAGTGCTTAATGGTGATGGTCGGCGGGCTCCAAGACGCTCGCCGGGCAGCGCACTCATCTCTGGGGTTGTTCCCTTCGGAAGATGTCAATTACCAGGCAGTAAATAGTGTAGGCCGCATTAAGTAGTGGTAATCCAGTACTTTTGTAGCCTTGCGCCGCAATTCTTAGAGAATTCTAATCGAGACTGTGCAAGCTCAATGACGCTTTGGCTGTGGAGAAATGCAGCACTTCTTAATAGGTGACGCTCGGCGGGCTCAAAGGCTCTTGCGCGGCAGCGCACTCAGCTCGGTGGTTGTTCCTTGGTTGGGAGGGCAAGAGGTGAACGGACAAGGCATGTCAACCGCCCGTGAAGGCAAGCTTCGAATTGAATACGCTGAACGGTACACCCTTTCATCCGCGCTGGGAAGCGTGAGTTGCGTCAGGCGTCCGCTCGAGGGGGTTGGCCGGTTGATAACGCGCCTTGCGCCTTTAGTGGCCGTCGTTGCGCTCCTGGTCGCGCCGGTTTGCTCGCAGGCACAGACGACGCTAGGCACGCAGACGTTGTACCTCACTCTGCAAAATGCGGTGAACATGACCGTGTCACCATCGAGTGTCAGCCTCACGCACACAGGCACAACCTTCTCCAACTTCACCTCCGCGAGCAGCATCACCGTTTCCTACTGGGTCCGCACCACGCCTAGCACCGGCAGCGGCAACGTGCAGGTGCAAGCGGCGGAGTTCACGCCGACCGGCACAGGCGGACCCGTGATCGGGAGCAGTGGCGGCCCTCTGACGTACACCTGCTCCGGAGCGACGTTGGGCACTAACTGCTCCGGCAATCAGACGCTGAGCATTACTACACAGACCCCCGTCGTAACGTCGATCCCTGCTGGGGCCTGTACGGGCGGTGGCGGAAATTGCAGTTCAGCCATCCCGAATACTGTGAGCACCAGTTTCACTCTTACGAATAACCCGGCTTACAAGACCGGATCCTATTCGTCAGTTTTAACCTTCACTATCAGTGCAACTTGAGATCTTTGAAAAAGGAGACGAAACCATGAAGAAGATTCTACTTGCGGCGGTGGCCCTGCTGTTGAGCGCATCGCTGGCTGGCGCCGCAACCGTTACGGCCACTGGGACAAGCACGCTCTCGGTCACCGTGTCGAACGAGGCCAGTATTACGATTACCACCGGCACCACAACCCTGGGCGCGACCGGCACGGTGTTCAATCCCTACACCGGCACAACCAACTTCACCTACAAGATTCGGACATCCCAAACGGGGGGAAGTGGTTCCATTCAGCTCGAGGTCACTACGGACTTCTCGGGCACCGGCGGTCCTAGCGTCGGTTCGCCGCCTAACTCGGGGGACGCCCTCACCTATACTTGCACCACCGCGTCAGGTACGGCATGCAGCACGGCCCAAACTGCGTCTACCACCGCCCAATCGAGTGTGGCGACCTTCGGGACTGATGCCCACTCGGTGGCAACGGGTGGGGACGCTGGCTCCGTCACCTGGAGCCTGACCAACGACCCGAAGTATAAGACCGGGTCGTACAGCGCAACCGCGACCTTCACCATCAGCGCCACGTAAGCGACCCACTGGAGACTAGGAGACGAGGATGCGCGGGTCTTTGATGTTTGCTAGAGCGGGAGCGATCCGGGGCGGGAGCGGCTCGCCAAGAAAGTTTGCTAGCTATACTCTTACGGATAACCCGAAATATAAGACCGGGCCCTATCCGGCAACTTCAACCCTTAACCATCAGCGCAAGCTGAAAACTTCCCAAAAGGAGACAAAACCATGAAGAAAACATTACTTGCGGTGGTCGTCCTGCTGCTCGCCGCGTCTACCGCGTTTGCGCAGTTTGGGACCACTTCGGTAACGACACTCACCCTGACCGTCGCCGCCGAAGCATCCATCCAGGCCGACTCGAGTACACCCCTCACGACCTCTGGCACTATATTCAACGATTACGGGGGCACTACGAATTTCACCTACAAAGTCCGGACGGGGACGTCGGTCAACACCGCCGGCGTAACGTTGGAAATCACCAAGGACTTCGGCAGCGCCGCCAGCGGACCCTCGGTTGCCAACTCGGGCTCAACCGGCGACACACTGAAGTACACCTGTACCGCCGCCGCTACCTCGGCTACAGCTTGTGGTAGCGCGCAGACCAGCTCGACTACTGCCGCGACGACTGTGGCGACGTTTGCCGCCAGCGCCCATTCGGTAAAGGCCGGAGACGCTGGTTCCGTTATTTGGGATCTGGTGAACGACCCAGCGTACGCGGTGGGCAGCTACACCGCCACAGCTACATTTACAATCAGCGCTACGTAGCTGGTGACGCCGTGGTAGGGAAGCGCTTCGCGCTCCCGTGGGCGGGCAGTGCCCGCCCCTACTACAGAAAGGAGGCCGGGATGCACAAATTGATCACGTTCACCACTGCTGGAGCGCTCGTGTTTGGCGCCGGGTTGGCGTGGGCTCAAAAAGCCGCAACACCACGCCAACCCACCCCGGTCATACGATCAGTAGCGCCGCAGGCCGTGGTTCCTTCGACGGCCAGCGCCTATAGTGTGACGCCGAGCACCATCACCTTCACCTCCTCCACGCCCAGCGGCAAACAGACTAACGCGACGACATTGGTTAGCTTCAGGGTCAGTGGCACCCCCACGAGCTTCCATGTCTACGCCCGGGCTGGCGCCGCGAATTTTACAGGCTGCAACACCCCGCCCGCGAGCTCCGTGACGGTTGCTTGCGGAAGTGCGAGCGGCGTCACCTGCGCGGCTTC
>Ga0208038_1001884_pt1 | contig 10616 bp, 9 predicted proteins | sample June2015DPH_16_1_FD_184714 | JGI IMG/M metagenome (GOLD analysis project Ga0208038, IMG submission 184714) | Peatland microbial communities from SPRUCE experiment site at the Marcell Experimental Forest, Minnesota, USA - June2015DPH_16_100... | ecosystem: Environmental > Terrestrial > Soil >...
TGATTCCCCGGTTGCGCAAGGCGCTGGCGCAACTGCCCTACCTCCGGCAGACCCTGTCACTGGTGTGGACTGCCGCGCGGGGCTGGACGGTCACGTGGGGGGTTCTGCTCCTGCTCCAGGGGTTGCTGCCGGTGGCCACCGTCTACGTGACGCGCTGGCTGGTGAATAGCCTGGTGGCAGCGATTCGGGGCGGGGGCTCCTGGGACCTTTTACGGCTGACCCTGCTGCTCGTGGTCCTCATGGCGGCTATCCAACTGGCCTTGCAGATTATGCGTAGCGCCACGGCCTACGTTCGCACGGCTCAGTCGGAACTGGTTCAGGACCATATCAGCTCGCTGATCCATCGGAAATCCGCCGCGGCGGATCTGGGCTTCTACGATTCGGCGGAATTTTACGACCACCTGCACCGGGCACGGAGTGAAGGATCCCATCGCCCTGTGGCGCTGGTCGAAAGCCTGGGTAGCCTGGTCCAGAATGCGATCACGCTGCTGGCCATGGGCGCGGTGCTGATTCCCTTTGGGGCTTGGCTGCCCGGCGCCCTCCTTATCGGCACGGCGCCGGCGCTCTACGTGGTGGTGCGCTACGCGCTGCTCCAGAACCAGTGGCAGCGCCAGGTCACGCCGGTCGAACGCCGCGCCTGGTATTACGACTGGCTGCTCACGACCGGCGACACGGCCTCCGAGGTCAGGCTGTTCGGCCTGGCCGGGCATTTTCGGTCCGCCTACCAAATCTTGCGCCAGCGCCTGCGCGGCGAGCGTCTGAATTTGGCTCGGAAACAGATCCTGGCGGAGTTCGGCGCGGGCAGCCTGGGGCTGATGGTCACCGGGGGCGTCCTGGCATGGATGGTCTGGAGGGCGGTACGTGGCCTCGCAACCCTGGGAGACTTGGCGATGTTCTACCAAGCTTTCCAACAGGGGCTGGGGCTGATGCGCGGTCTGCTGGAAAACCTCGGTCAGCTTTATGGCAACCTGCTGTTCTTGGGAAATCTGTACGAGTTCCTGGAACTGGAACCGCGCGTCGTGAGTCCGCCCCGGCCCTCGCCCGCGCCCCAGGCGGTCGCGAGCAGTATTAGGTTGGAGCGCGTGCGATTCCGCTATCCCGGAAGCGTGCGGCCGGTGCTGGAAGATTTCGATCTGGAGATTCCTGCCGGGCGAATAGTTGCGGTGGTGGGATCGAATGGCGCGGGTAAGAGCACGCTGATCAAGCTACTCTGCCGCTTCTACGACCCAGAGACTGGCCGCGTGGCGTTGGACGGCGTCGATCTTCGCGAGTTCAAGATCGAGGAGCTTCGCAGCCGGATCACGGTCCTCTTTCAGCAGCCCGTACATTACAACGATACAGTGCGGGAAAACATCGCCTATGGGGATTTGCACGCCCCTGCCGATTCTTTGGAAATAGCCGCGCAGGCCGCGGGCGCGGAGGAGATCATCGCGCGTCTGCCGCAGGGTTATGACAGCATGCTGGGCCGGTGGTTTGCCGACGGCACGGAGCTCAGCCTGGGTGAATGGCAGCGCATCGCCTTGGCCCGCGCTTTCCTGCGCCGCGCGCCCATCCTGATCCTCGATGAGCCCACGAGCGCCATGGACCCTTGGGCTGAAGCCGATTGGCTGGCGCGGTTCCGGAAGCTGGCAGCCGGCCGCACGGTTCTCATGATCACGCATCGCTTCTCCACGGCAATGTTTGCCGATGTGATTCACGTAATGAGCGAAGGCCACATTGTGGAATCTGGGACGCACGAGCAGTTGCTGGAAGCAGGCGGCCGCTATGCACAGGCCTGGGCTACCCTGCGGGAGAGGGCATGAGGTTCCCCCCGGAACTTCAGCTCTTGTTGCTTTGCGCGCAGCTAAGGCCGGAGGCGGAGCGCCTTCGGGAGTTAGTGGGCACGGGGGTTGACTGGCAGGCATTTCTCAATCTGTGAATTCGGGATTATTCGGCGTCTCCGGCGCGCCGGCGAAGCGCGCCCCAGAGGCTTTTTATGCCGGCTTCACCGAACCACCATGCGGTCCGGCAGGCGACGCGGAAAGGCCGCAAGGCGTAATAAAGGAAAAAGAGCGAGGCGGGGAGAGGAAGGAATTCGCAATCGGCCAGCGTTGGAATGAAGAGGTGGATGGCGAGATAATGCAGCCTTCGCGCCGGCGTTTTGAGCAACCGAAGGGAGAAGAGGATTTCGGAGACACTTGGGAATCCCAAAGGACGCGGGGCGCCGGAGCCGCTCGGCGTTTTCAAACGAAAGGCGGGGTTGACCGGTGTATCGAAAAGGGCGGCACAAGCCGCGAGGGTGGATCGAACGGCCTCCTCCCAGCCCAGCCACTTCGCTTTCTCGCTCACCTTTTTCCAGTCGATGGCGCCGCAGGAACATAACCGGTCAAGGTCGACGAGCCATTTGAGAGAAGGCCCGCCGTGCCGACTTGCATGCACCGCCAGGTATAGAAACTCCCACTCCGCGCTTAAAGCAAAGGTGGGGATTCCGTAAAAGCTCTTGCGAGCCGCATCTGACCAGATTTCCTCGAGCAACTCACGCTCGAGTGGGCCTCCCCACACCAGCCCGCAGTGGAGTTCCAGCGCGTAGGCTCGCATGCGGCCCTGTCGCGTCATCATCATGCAATCTTTGCCGTAACGCACCACAAGGTCCAGGAGACGCGGCTGGGTGAGCTCGGATTTATACCCTGAAGACGTAAGGAGGTGGAAAGCCTCGGCCACGTTTTTCGTGGGAACGAGGACGTCGATGTCGAAACATGCGCGGAGAGCGGGGTCGCCGTAGAGTGACTGTCCTAGGGCGATGCCTTTCAGCGGCATGACGGGTACTCCGGCGTCAGCGAGCAAGCGGAGGATCCTGGCCAACTCGATGGCAAGAAGCTCGTTCTGAATCGCGTTGAAGCGGAAAATTCTCGTCCATTCCGAGCGGACGGGGTCGGGGACGCCGGGAAAGTCAAGCGTGCGGAGACCCGCATAGAGCAGGGGAAAGACCTCGAATATCCTGGCGCGTTCGAGGAGAAGGGGCCACTGCAACGGGCGCGCCAGCAAGCTCAGCGTCCGCTCCCGCGCCTCGGGTGAAAGCTGGGCGCGAGCCAGCAACAAACACAGTTCATCTTCGGGAGGCATGTCCACGCGCATGATTCCTCTCCAGGACGTCGACGCGTAAATCCCTTGCTTTCAGCGGACCGGTTGCGCTGCTCAGCGTGACATCCGTGCACTCGTCTGCCATGCTGTCATCCAACCACCGACGCGCCCCCGAGACCGCCGTCGCAGCCCAGCGAACGTGCCACGGCCGCAGCCAGTGCCAATAAGCAGCAAAGGCGACCGCCCCCACGATGCTCAGTCAAGTGAATCCCCAAAATGCGCCCCCCAGCCAGTGTGCCTTGGCCACATTCGCCATTGCCGTCCAGCCTCCTCAAGGGAACGCTTCTTAGACGGAAATTCCGGTTTGGACTCGAAACCAGGCTGGAGCGTTGCTTACCGAGGCTGTCAGGACGCACGATTTAACACCTGCCGAGCACATCCTCGCGTGAGTCGCACGCTTCACTGGCTTCCCTACGGCTAGTCGAACCGCAGATGGCTTGGAGCCGGCAAAACTGTTTGCTGCGGCCGCGGGTTCGTCCTCTTCTCACGGCTGCTTCGAGCACGCGCGGTGGAATAGCCCCTCTGCGGCCCGAGCAACATTCTCAGCGGAGAGATCCTGTCCAGGCAGCTCCTCGAGGGCGATCATGCCGTCTTCGGGCCTATAGGGAAACCAATAGCAAGCAGAAGGTGTCGTAAACAGAACGATCGATCTGACACCCAATGCTGCAGCGATATGGCCGGCCCCCCCTTCGCTTGTGACAAGAAGCGCGCATCGTTCAAGGACTGCCGCATAGTGTCGGATCGGGAGCCCCGAAACCAAGGTCACGCTCCTTCCAAGTCTCCGGCGGAGCTCTTCCGCGATCGGAGTCCGATCGTAAGGACCTTGAAAGACCAGAATTGGATGGCCAAAATTCCGACGCAGTTTGTTCCCTAGGGCTACGAACTTAGCCGCGCTCCAGGGGGGTTCTGTTTGGCGCCTTCCGGGCTGTAGTGCGACCCAATGATCCTCCGGGCCGATCCCATGCTTGTGCAAGAACGCGCGTGCCATGTACCTCTCGTCATCGTCAAGAATGAGGATGGGCTTAGGCGGCGGATCGGGAAGGCCCAAGCCTCTTGTGAGACTGATGAAATGGGTGAACATGTCATCCCGTTCCGAAATCTCCGGTGCCGCTATGTTATACGGTTGTAAGCCTCCAACCGGGCGTGCGCTTCCCATACCCACCCTGTACCTGGCGCCTGAAAGTAGGCAGATCAACTGCGTCGTCTGGCTACCGAATAAATCCAAAGTCAGGTCAAACGGGCGCAACCGGGAGATGTCCTTGAAGACGCTCTTGGTGCTCAACAGGCACTCGTCTACGTCAGGATTGTTCCGTAGAATGTCGCGCGCCGACGGAGTCGCTGTGAGATAACTAATGAAAGCTTCCGGGAACGAGCTGCGCAGCGCCCGGAGCACAGGCGTCGTGAGCAACACGTCACCGACACAGGCTAGACGAATAACCAGTATCCTAGGAATGCGACCCAGGTCGATCATTGCCACCTCCCGCACTCACCCACCTCGTAGTCTAGCCCCAAATGGACCGCGAAGTTCGAGGCCGCTCGATGGAGGAGGGGTTTTACTCCAGGATTTCCGATTTGGCCCCCTCGCCACCATCGATTGTACGTCCAACCGCCTCCGCTGGAGCGTTTTTTCATCCTTTCCATCGCGAGCGACTCCGGCACGCTTGCTTGCCTTCTTTGATCCACTGCTCCGCCGTGCCCCGCCTGTTGTGAAAACGGAATACGGCCCGGCTGCCCGTCTCCAGGTTGATCACGATGAATCCGACTCGCGAGAACAGCTCCGCGAAGTGGAACTCCACCTTTGCCACCACCCGCCGTGACAGAGCTACACGCGACTAAGCGGGCTCGTCGTCGACCGCCTGCTGAATGCGCTGGAGAATTTGCGGACTAAATTCTTGCCCGCAAATCATCATGCGGGCAGCTTAGAACGTCGACACCCCCTGTGTCCCGCAAGAAATGTGGAACATGCTCAGCACCTCGGGGGGGCCCTTAGAAGTGCCCGGAGGACCTTCCCAACCGAGAAGGTCTTGGTGAGCTTTTGGATCGCGATGGCCACCTTGCTCATAGACCGTTGAAATTTCCTCCTCTTACCGGCATCCGAGCCGGGTCGCCTTGAATGAGAGAGCGGGAAGAGACCCCTCATCGCCCTCGTACTTCGGGCACCCTCTCCCCAGGGCAGACGGCATCGCGTCACTGGGGAGGTCCAGCAAGTCAACCGGGTTGGTGCAGGTGTGCGGTTGCGGAGGTACGGTTTCCCCACGCCACTCGGCGACGCGCGTTCTCACCTCGGTGATCTTCATATTCCCCGCCTTCCTCCACTGAAACAATAATATGCGAATAAAGAATAGCAATCTAAAGAACAACTCGACGAGGCCGGAAGACACCATTGTAGGCGATCACCGGGTCAGCGTAAAGAGCCAAGGCGTCGCTACGGAATAACCGTTCCGTGCTGATCGTAACCCCCTCACCCCAGCCCTCTCCCCCAAGGGGGAGAGGGGGGAGTTTATTTGTGTTTACAGCCCTCTGTCACCGCGGCAACAGAGGGGGGAGTTAATTTGTGACACGGGTGGACAGTATCTTCGAAAATCGGGAATCCGAGACATGCTGGGCCAAGCAAAGCAAAATCATCTTGACAGGACGAGACCGCAGGAACATAAAAGCAGGCTGGTAATCGGAAGCAAGCAAGAGAAGACCGGGAATCGGGAGACAACTTGGGCCTTGCGTGCTGTCCGCTGCTCGGGGGCTGTTCCGCCCGAGGCAAGGGGCGGAAGGCAGGGAGTCCGGACAAGGGTTGACAGGTGTTTTCCGCAGGAGGGTACGCATGTTTCGAAGCATCGGCTTATTTTTGATTCTGATTTTGTTTTCGTTCTTGTTCATCTCCAATCATACCCCTGCACAGGGGGGTCAAGAGCAAGGAGGCCAACTCTATACCGGCTTCCTGGATCCATCGCGAGACTACTCCGCCATGCCGTTCTGGTTTTGGAACGGCAAAATGGAGGGCCCAAAGATCCAGGAAGAAATCCGCAACATGGTCGAGCAGCACGTTTATGGGGCGTTTTTGCACGCTCGGGACGGTCTCGAAACCCCCTACCATTCCGAGGAGTGGTGGCAGGCCATTGGAGCCGGGCTCGAGCAGTCCAAGCGCAGCGGCTTCAGCTTCAACTTCGTCGACGAATACGACTGGCCCTCGGGTGAAGTCCGCAACATCTGGATGGCAGGCAATCATCAGAGCGAGGTGCTGGCGCGAAAACCCGAATACCGCATGAAGAGCCTTGGCTACAAGGCGGAAGTGGTAAAAGGACCGAAAGAGTTCTCCCTTGCCGTTCCGCCAGCCCTCCAGGCTGTGGTGGTAGCCCGCTGGCTCGGCGACAACAGGATAGATGGCGAGAGCCTGCAATTATTGGCTTCACCGGAGGAATCAGGACAATTCAAATGGGAAGCTCCCGAAGGCGACTGGGTCGTGGTGGCGTTCTACCTCGAACCTTCCCTGGGCTTTGATGGGGGTGTCGTCGACTTGATGAATTCGGATGCGATGAAATTGTTTTTTGATCTCTCCTACGGCGAATTCCACCGGCGTTTCGGCTCCTACTTTGGCAATACCATTCACTATTCCTTCGCGGACCACGAAGGTGACTACGGTTACCGTATCGCCTGGACACCGGCCCTATTTGACACCTTTGCGCAGCGAACGGTGGTCACACCGAGATCCAGATAGATGCACTGCCCAGGCTCCTTTCCGATGGCTGCCCCAGCCTCGCGCAGGATGATGGCTGTGGACCTGCCACCCCATCGCTCCAAGTTCGCCATACGTCACTCATGGCGAGACTTGAAGAGACGCTCCGTGTGGAATATGCTTCATGGGTCACGGTGAATGGAACTCCAGGAATAGGTTTGAAAGGGAATTGTATCTGATGATGTCGACACCTCAGCGCTCCGATCCTCTCTCTGAAAACCCCTCCAGCAGTGTCGGGCTGGGTCGGGGGATTCTCCTCTGGGTCCTCTTTTTCTTGATCTGCTTCGGCCTGGGGTATGCGACACTGAATCGTTACGATCCGAGGGCCACCGGCGTCTCGGATACAATCGCATATTACCAAATTGTCACCCGCGGGCCGACTGCCAACCTTGAATTCAAGCAATTCCGCGTGCTTGTCCCTTTTCTCGCACGGCCTTTCTACCGGCTGGCAGAGGGTCGCGTGGGAACGTGGGATCCCGTATTTTTCGGACTGCTGATGGCGAACTCTTTACTAGTTGCGACGACGGCGTTCCTGCTCGCGAGGATAGGGGACCAGCAGGTAGGAGATCTTCCGGTGGCCTTGCTCGGAGCGACGATATACCTGCTCAACTTCGACGTCCCGAATCTGAGGCTGGCAGGACTCATCGATGCGGGTGAAGGCTGCTTCTTAATGGTCCTCATTTGGGCTATGTTCACAGGCCGATGGTGGCTTCTCCCGTTTTGTGGAGTGCTCGGAGCATCAACAAAAGAATCGTTTGTTCCTTTGTCCACGGTTCTGGTTTGCACTTGGTGGCTTGTTTCGAGCCGTCAGCGTGTGTCCAAGGTCTCCCGGGCTTTGTGGGTTGCAGTAATGGTTCTGGCTGAGGTTGCGACTTTCATTTTCCTGCATGCATGGCTAACCGGCCACATCGTCTGGCCATGGGAGTTTGCGCCCACCCTTTCTGGAGGACCGAATTATGTCCGCCGGTTTGTGGGCGCGTTCGTGGACCGCCAGTCGTGGTACTCCTTCATGTGGTTACTGCCTTTGGGAGTGTGGCGGGTCGATCAATTGGCCCGGCCATGGGGCATGGCGTGTCTAACGACTGCCCTGATGTCCTTGTTCCTAAATGCCTATCATGTCGCGGGACCTGGTGCTTGGGGGAGAGAAGTGTTTAGCATTGCAGGTCCATTTCTCAGCTTGTGTGTCGCACTGTTGCTCTCCCGACCCGCGTGCTCCGTCGCTGGCAACCGGCGCGTGGAAGGTGACCTTTAGCTTGGAGCTTAGAGGTGGGCGCAACACTGTCCATCAGGCGTTGGCTCGGGGTTACTCTAGGGGAACAGTCTAAAGGTTAATGCCTCTCGGAGGCAACCAGAAGGTCTAAAAGTAATGGCCGCGGATTGTCACCCCCGAGTTACAGCCGTGATACCCGTCCTCAATGAGATGGCAACCATAGAGGAGATCCTTCTGCGGGTCCAAGCTGTGGGCCTCGATAAGGAGATTGTCATTGTCGACGATGGTTCGACGGATGGGACACGGGAATTTCTGACGGCTCTTGCCCAATGTGCCAAGGCTGTGCCTGCCCAAATGACACTGCCTCAAAGCGCAGGTATCCTCCGTGCAGACAACATCCGCGTGTTCTTCCAGGAAAGGAACCGAGGGAAGGGTGCGGCGCTACGACGCGGGTTTCAAGAGGCCAAGGGCGAGATCATCATCATTCAGGATGCCGATCTTGAGTACGACCCGGCCGATTACCACAAACTCATTGCGCCTATTGAGGTCGGAAGGGCCGACGTGGTCTATGGTTCGCGTTTTCTCGGGGGACCTCATCGCGTCCTATTTTTCTGGCACTACGTGGGCAACAAACTTCTGACCATCATGTCGGACATAGTGACGAATCTGAATCTCTCTGACGTGTGGACGTGCTACAAAGCCTTCAAGCGGGAAGTTCTGCAGGCGGTTGACCTGCGCGAGAATCGCTTTGGGTTTGAGCAGGAGATTACCATCAAGATCGCGCAAGCTGGCTGGCGAGTTTACGAGACGCCGATTTCTTACTACGGGAGAACCTACGCGGAGGGGAAGAAAATCACCTGGAGGGACGGGGTCCGCGCACTCTGGTGCATCTTGCGCTACGGTTTCTTGGCGCGTTCCTCGAAAACACTCCAAGCCAAGGCTGCTCCTGAGCCCGTGGATCCCCGCAGTTAAGGAAGGTCTCCGCAATGACGGAGGTATTCCACTTCCTCCCCAGCGTCTCCACGGAAGTCTGCTGCGCATAGGGGTGCGGAAGATTCTGTTTCACATGAAGCTACCCAGTCACCAATGGGTTCTCTTTATTATCTTTATGGTGACCTTGCCTTTTGTAAACCCTGGGTGCGAGGCGATGGGGTGGGCTACTACGCCTATGTAAGAGCGCTACTCGTCGAGCGCCATCTGAGCTTTGAGAATGATTGGCGCCTGGCCAACACCGAAGCCAACGCCTGGGCGGTGGGGCCGTCTCACAAGATTCTTGCCAACATCAACGTGTGCGGGCTGGAAGGTCCCGTCGAGATTGTCCCTTACACGGAACAGACGCTGGCATTGAAGCCCGGCACGGAATAATCTTCGCGCCGGGCCAGGTCAAGCGATCTTGCCCGAGGGGTCAAGGCTCAGTCAAAGTCCGAATGGTCGGGGCGGCCCCGGGAACAGCACACCCATCCCGTCCGCGCGCCTGCGGCAGAGCCACGTTGAAATGTTACGTTCCGGAAACTTTGAAGCAACCCCGCCCGAGGGGTAGCGCTGGAGAACCTCCGTGTCACTCGCCGGCCGTCAGTCGGAACGAATAGTGCCCCGAGCCGACCTGGAAGATTATGGCGCTCCCATCCTGGGTGGCGCCTGTCAGGCCCGGGTCGCCACTCATGTAGTGACCTTTACGTTCGTGGTAATGTGGAAGGCCAAATTACTTGGGAGGAGACAGTATGAATGATCTTGAACGCTTTCGCGGAACACTGCAATACGGGAAGGTTGACCGTGCCCCTCTTTATGAGTTCATGTGGCCGGCCTGGGCCGAGACCGCTGAACGCTGGGCAAAGGAAGGTGGGTACGTAGCGGGCAAGACTGATTTCGGGTGCGACAAGTGGGCCGTAGAATCCTCCTGGTTCTGGCCGCAACCGCCCTTCGCGCGGGAAATCCTCGCTGAAGATGAAGAGTACGCGACCTACGTTGACCCGCAGGGGATTGTGATGAGGGAATTCAAGAAGAATCCCTTGAGTTCTATGCCGCAATTCATTCGCTTTCCCGTCGAAACCCGAGAAGACTTCCGCAAGTACTGGCGGGAAAGGATGCGGCCGGACCTCACTCAGCGCATCGGGCCGGATTGGCGCGAAAACCTGCGCCAGCACCGTAACCGTGACTTCCCTTTCGTCGTCATTGCTGACCGCTGGGGAGGTTTCTTCGGACCGATCAGGAACCTGGTGGGCGTGGATCTCCTCTGCACACTCTTTTACGATGACCCGGCATTTGTGGAGGAGATGCTGGAGGCCGACGCCGATTTCCTAATCGGCATGCTGTCCCAGATACTGGAAGAGACAGACATTGACGTATTTGCGTTCTGGGAAGACATGGCCTATCACACTGCTCCGCTCATTTCTCCGCAACTGGCGCGCAAATTCATGCTTCCCCGGTACCGAAAGGTAGTGGACTTCGGCCGAAGCCACGGCGTGCATTTCTTTGCTCTCGATAGCGACGGCAACATCGATCCGCTCATTCCGGTCTGGATGGATTCCGGGATAGATATCCTGTACCCCTTTGAGG
>Ga0208038_1001891_pt1 | contig 10603 bp, 14 predicted proteins | sample June2015DPH_16_1_FD_184714 | JGI IMG/M metagenome (GOLD analysis project Ga0208038, IMG submission 184714) | Peatland microbial communities from SPRUCE experiment site at the Marcell Experimental Forest, Minnesota, USA - June2015DPH_16_100... | ecosystem: Environmental > Terrestrial > Soil >...
GCAACTGTTTTTGCTTTTTGTTTGGTTCGAGTTTATATTTGTATGTCAGCATTGCTCCTCCTCTCTGAGCGGTTCGCCTATACCCCATGGCTGAAGCCAGGGGCTAGCGGCTCACAAAATCTGGTCTCAAATCTTTTTCCCCCTTCCGTTCAAAACGGGCAGAGCCGCTGGACAGGCGGAATACTATCTAATCGCTCTTACCGGCGTTTTCTGAGAGCCGTCAAAACAGCCAAGGGCTCGTTTCATGGAATCCGCACTACAAGAATCGTTCCTACGAATGCGATCCCATTCAGCCCGTTCCTCTAAAGATGCCCAGAATGACGTGTCAGTAAAATTTGACCAAGCACGTCGCAGCGTACTTCTGTACGAATCTTTCCGTGCCAATCCTGCTTTATACCGGCGTCCCGATTCACCAGAGAGATAAGTGCGAAACTTAATCAGAACGTCCGATGGTATAATAAGTCCGTCTGGATATTCGGATGTAACCGAATCATCACAGATTTCTTTCATGCACAGAGAAAACCCTTCGTCACCGCCCCCTATAGTCTCCTGCTTCAATTCCCATAGATATTTTTCTTTCGTGACTGCATCGTGCTCGCGGGTTCCAGGCTTCAAGTCTTCCAGTTTCCTATCGAGTTCGGCGAATCTCTCCTGATACGGCGTAAGTACCTCAGGCTCGGCTACTGTAGGTGCGGGTGTATATTTGGATGTAACTTCCTGTTCCTTAGCCTTGATATACTTTAAGGCCAATTCCCATACGTCCTCCCGACTGGCATCGATTAGCACATCCACTGGCTGTTGCCGTAGGAATTGCGTAACAAGGGTTACGTCCTCGGGATGCTTTGCCGCAAATGATGCGGCGGCACTTTTAATAGCCTGCTCGACTTCAGTCGCAGAATTAAACCTGCCATCATAAGTCGGGGCTTGGAAATCCTGTGAAGGCTCATGCGTGAGCCGATATCGCAACTGCTGTAACTCAAATCTCAAATTCTCCGCTTCGATCTTGCCCGCATTACGTGCAAGTTCGGCTTCTAGTTTCTTTATCGGTGCGATTCTCTTAGCCTCTTGTTCCTTGTTGAAATTCTTCTCCCACTCAATCCGTTCGTTCAACCTGCTACTGTTTGTCGTAGCGGTATGGTTTCCCACATGTCCTGCCATAATCCCTCCTATCTCTTTGTGTATTTCGTCCAGCAGCCGCCATTCCGCCGTGCATGTCTTATCAACCCAAATAATTCACTGATGCATTCGGCGTACCTACCAATATTGATTATCGTTGAATCTTCCGCCGCCAGTTCTTCGGTATACAATTTCCAATCCTCATCCTTGCACTGCACATACAATTTCGCCTTATCATCTACGCCAATTTCGATTTTCGTCACCATGTTGCTACCCGCGCCATGATTTACAAGACTTGCGAGATAAATATCTTTCGTAGTCTGTTCCCCAAAGACGTTCAATTATTACTCCTCAGCCGCTTGCAGCGCCGCCAATAGATTCTCTTCTTCCGGTGTCAAAGGCATGCCTAAATTCTTGATTGTCTCCAAAGACCTAGCCTGTTCCGTCAACGAATCAAGAACTGATTGGCTGATGGTAAAAGCCTCAGCCATCAATACGATAAGCCCATTCTTGAACGACTCAAAATCGAAGCACTCACTCACACTATCGATGTCACCTAAACGCAAAACTACGTTAGACCAGATGCTTTCGAACTGGTTGACTAATATGCTCGGGAACGCTGGCGAATGGCAAATAATAGATTCTAGAACATCATCGTGGGCAATCGCGCACCATTTCTGTCTCACGGCGGTTTGCGATTCATAGGACGCTAACGAGTCCAACGGATCAAGGGTCTCAGGACATTCCAACCATCCGAAAATTCCCGGTTCACCGTTATTGCCGATGTAGGTTGGCATTGGTCTTTCTTGAATTTCGTGGTTCATTTTGAAACCTCTTCCGATTTCGAGTAAGCCTGACTCTTAAACTTTTCCCGTGCTCGTTCGAAGTTCGCATGGCACTTTTCGTCCGAGAGCCATCCCTTCGTTCTCGCATACCGCCACAATTTTGCCAGCAGATAGTCGGCATCGTCCTCAGTCTTAGTTGCATTTAAGAGTGCAATCGCCTCTGCTCTTTGTTCTGGAGTCGCATCAGAATCACGTGCTGCCAGTTTCTCAAGTTCAATTCTCGTCATTTGCTCCCCTCAATCTGCCGTCGAGCCTCTTCCAATTGTGCTTCGATCTTTGCGTGTTTCTTCGCTTTGCGTTCGGCTATGGCCTGTTTCCGTAATTCGAGTCTTGCTTTGCGTCCTTTGTCTTCGAGACGGGCTACAGACCGTTTGCGTGCAGACGATTCCGCCAGTACCGCTTTACCTAGAATCTGTTGGGCGAGAGACCCCGCAGCGAGTTTCTCGTCAACCGTCGCCGTCTCTGATAGCACGATTTTTTGAAGTTCCTCGACGATTGGCGTGATCATCGAAGCCAACTCTTTGACGACTGAATTCCCAGATTGTTTGGAATCCATGCACGCCCTCCTCACAGCCTGTTCTAAATACCAGTAGTTGCGATTGTTCTCGTCCGTGCTGGTGCCCGATTTGATTCGATTGCGGTTGATCAGGGACATCTTCCTCCGTTTCTGAATCGAGGGCGGGAACCTCTATACTGATTTGTTCAGCGTTCCCGTCACCCTCGCTCAATCTTGCTATTTCGGCTCTTGCTCTCGATTCAGCTAGTTTTGCTCGTCCCTTGGGTGTTCTTGCGATTGATTGCTCGAAATGTCTGTCATGCTCGCATTCGAGACGGACTAGATATACAACTTTCTTGTCCAATTCTTCGAATATACTAATACAGGCTGCAATGCTTTTTGGTTCCTTACATACCGGGCAAAGAATTTTGATCTTCTTTCGATTGCAAGATTCCACGAGCCCGCGTTTGGTTTCGGGCAGATGCTTGGTAGTAACTCCCATTGGTGCATAGTTCCACGGCTCCACCCGTGGGCCGAATTTATCGATCATGGTTCCCCCAATTCGCCCGCATCTACCATATCACCAGAATCGAACGGCGATTCTTCTGCAATACGCTGTTCCGTATATTCTGCTTCTGCCCGCACTTTCTGTTTCGCTAAAAGTGCCCGATATCTCGCCGCAATCGCCCGTGAATCTGGGTCTGACTGTATTGTTACACGAGGGAAGATCACCTGCGTTTTAAGTCCGGGCGAATTTGATAAGGTTCTATAAAAGTAGCCCTGCTTCCCACCCGCCAGATTTCTCTTTATGGCTTCTTGCCCGAAACGGTTGCACCACTTTTCACTATCCTTGCGAAAAATGTTGCCAAAATCATCTATCGATTCGGGCGACCAGACCCATTTGAAGAACTCGGCCCTACGCAACGGGTCGGGGTAGCAAAATCGAGCACATATCTCGAAATCACAAATGAAGTCCAAGATGCTTGGTCGTGTTCCATGAAATTTGACTATGCTGTGCCTACTCGCCCAAACGCTTTCCCGATACAGGTTGCATGCTCGAATTGCGGCTTTCCAATTCCGGTCTGCATTTTTTACGGTCTTTTTCTTCGCCAAGTCCGCTCCCTAGCGCCCCCATCAGCTCCTGCTTCTTTAGTCGTTCTGCGCGTTGTTGTTCGGCAGTTTGCCAAGAGCACCTGCTCTTACAATACATGCCAGAATCTTGCCGTCTGCCTAACGTAGTTCCTTCCGGTCGAAAGCCGCCCATATCTGCCGCAAATCTTTCGAATCCACCTACACCGAGCCAACGTTTGCAGATACCGACATCCTTGTACCACTGGTATTGCGGTTGGTTGGGATTCGTACATCGGCTCAACATCGCCCGGTAACTACGATAAATCCCTGAAGTCTTGCCATGAGCCGTATGCCCGTGCGTCCTGTTGGTCAACCCTTGGCTTCGTCCGCAACAGCGGGTGATAGGCCGTACCTTGGTTGTCAACAGAATGCCGACAATCAACTTGATGCTTTGGCAGATCGAACAGAAGCAGTAGTATTGAGTGTGACCCCACTTGTCAGGTTCCGCCGCCACTTCTAAGACTTTCAAATTCCCGAAAATCTCCCCTCGTAAATCCCTCCGTAGATATTTCACCTTTCCCCAATTCCTCGCCGTACTTTCTATTGATGTACCCAGACTTTTCCCGCTCCCACCCGTTACAAGTTTGTCCGACCCCCATGGATCATTTACGGCCTGCGTTGGACGCCCATGGCGGGCAACTCCCGTGGACTTTTTTGGGAGATATGCAAACCCCCATGATGGGGAGGGTAGGACTATGGACTATGCCGAGTGCCGCTCGGGTAGTCCGGTAGGGCATGGTGGATTCGCCGTCCACCTCCCTTCACACTTAAGGGTACTCTTTTAGCGTTTATTTTTGTAAAACAAGGTAATAACAGGCAAAACACCCATAACTATCTGTAAAAATAAATATTTCGATGGCAAAAAGTACAGCAGGGGTTCCCTAACTTGTGGCATTTTCGCCCGCATCGTTCTGCCTATATACGGGAATTTGGTATTCCACGCCATTTTCCTTTACATCGCCCCGTGAATACGCCATTTTTTCGATTAGCGGTTCTTCAGACCCATAGCCTTTCGGCTTGATTGATTTTGCATTTAGTGGGTCTGCTGTAATATGGTTCACATCAAAGACCTGATTTACACGATGGCCGTCGATTTGCATCATGCGGTCAGGTTTGTCAATATTACGCCCGTTTTCTTCGGTCAACCATTTTTCGTGGGCTTTAATATCTGCTGCTTTTTCGACTCGGATATTCGAGCGGCGGTAGTCAAGGGTATGCCCGTCGCCGTTATCACACAATGAAACCGACCAATAGTCTTCGTACTGCCCAGTAATCGCCCTTGGGAGATAATGGTCTACTTGAACCCTGCTCCCTCGCTTCGGATACCGCAACCACACTTGCTGCCCGACTAGGTATAGGTTCGACGACACCGGGAATTGGTACGAATTGTCAAGTAAAAGGGTGAACGGCTTGCCGTCGTTTAATGAATCTAGTTTTACAGCATAAAAATTGCCAAAATTCTCCGATTCCAAGGGAACGACTTGTAGTGCTTCCGGCACCTCAGGTATCATGTAAGACTGAACTTGCCTTGTGAACCACTCCTGTTTATGGTCGCCCGAAGGATCATACGTTTTCACTAAAGGTAAGGCTTGTACTATTACCGTCTCAGCGGCTAGAGCACTCTCCCAATAATCGTTCAACTGGCGTAAAGACTTAGCGGGGCGGTCGTGTTTGTATCTCACTGGGCTTTTAGCGGTCACGGGACGCTCGATTACGGGCATATGCTGCCTCCCGTGCCGTACGGATACCAATTACACCGCTGCAATATCTGACACGATCTGTTTGTGACATGGGCGAGATCAAATTCCGTTTCGCCGTCGCAACGACACCTTCCTTGATTACTTGAAGACTGTTGTTCAACGCCCAGAATTCGAACTGCTGTCTAATTGGAGTGTCGCCGATGGTTCGACTCCAGATATCCATGATGGCTTCGAGGGTTACTTGTTGCATGTGGCACCCCCCGACTTGCTGCACGCCCAACAATGTCCGTCTACACGGGCGGTGTGCATGCAACCCGAAGTCTCACATTTGACGAAGCGGTCATCCCCAGAGACGTAAACCGTGTCAGGGTCGTGGGAGACTTTGCCGCCCACCACCACTCTGCTAACGCAATACTTCTTGGGGTCGCCACGCTTACCCAAGCCTTTCGGATAAATGCGTCCCGCCTCTTCCATGGATTCGAGAAGTGGTAGCAGAGTCTTCTTCGCCATCTTCATGTGATCTGCGATAGCATCTGCCGTTAACTCACCGTCGTGCGTTGCTATTATGTTGAACAACTTGTTGAGCCGGACGGCGTATTCATCTTTCTTTTCCTCCTGCTTCACATCTTCGAATCTGACGCCCAGATGGATTGCACCCTGTGGATCACGATTGACTACCGTCTCGTCCAGTTCTCCCAGATTCTGGTCACGCTGCGTCTGGTCGGATTGCACTGTGTATGTCTTCTGCTTCTTGTACTGGCGGAAGGCGAGGATCGTGGACAGGCAACCTCGAATTGAAGTAGTGCCCAGAATGTTATCGAAGGCATCCTCTTCGCTGGTCGCCTTGCGAGCGTGGAGACTTACGACGAGAGCACCCTTGCATCCAGACTCTTTCAACTTGTCTTGGAGCAACGTGATGGCTTCCTGCATGCCGTCGTAATCCGACACGCCCTTTCTGCACCGCAGAAAGTTCGTAAACAGGTCGATGAATATCAGATTTGGTCGAAACTCTTTGACGTGACGAACCAACCAGTCGCACAGTTGTACGTTCGTCGAATTCTTCGGAACGTTCTGAGCCGTGAGGAACCGCAGACGGTCTGAGTTGTCATCTGTGACGCCAAGGTTCCGTAATTCCCGCTTCACTTGATGGGCTTGGTCCTTGCGGTCGAGGTGCAGATAGAGAACTCGCCCCGATCCTGTAGGCAACAATATCTCTCTGCCTAGGAAAGTTCCGCCCCGGATTACTGCGGCTGCGAGATTCCGAATGGCTGTAGACTTACCGGACTTCGGCTTGCCACTGAATCCGGCACTGTCATCTTCGGTGAGCAGCCCGTGGACGAGCCACTTATTATCTGTGTAATCTTTTATGTCACTCCATGCGGTGACGGTGAGGGTTGATTGTGATACTTCTTTTGGTGAAATTGCTTCTGGTGTTGCGTTCATACTTTGTTTCTCCTATGGCCTTGCGTGTTGCACTTGCTGGTTCTTGAACTCTATTTCCGCCGCTTCCATTCCCCTTCGACATGCGTTCTCAGACTCTGTAGCCCCTGACACAAGTAAAACTAGGAAATGGAAACAGAAACGTTGATCTTTTTGTTTCCTGTAAAGTGTTTCTAACTATATATCCCTAAAGGACTTACAGATTTTCTCCGTAAGTCATTGATAATCTGTTTCCTGTTTCCATTTCCAATTGAGCACCAGACAGGCGTTTCTGTTTCCACAGTTGTTGTTTCCACTCTATTGATGGGAGATTGAAGCCGCCGAAACGGAATACTTGCCCTTGCTTATAGTCACAAACGCTGTCACTCTGTCATAGGGGAGACGATTGCGTGTAAGTCTCTATTTACAAATCACTGAATTTTGACAGCATCAAATGACAGCGTTTCCTTTTATCCTATTGATTCTAGACATGTTCTTCTGGGGGGTATCTCCTCCAGAAAAGGTGACAGCGTTTCTACCATTTTCGACAATCACTTGCGAGGAAACGCTGTCACTTCCTGCTGTCACTTTGCCTTGCACCCATGCAGGCGGTTTCAATCTCCGCTTGCGTATTTGCGATTTGCTTCTCTATCTGTTTTTCGGTCATTCCTTTTCTCCTTTTGTACGGCATTTGATGCTGCGGCGACCGGGAACCGGCATACAGTGCTTGTAGGTTGGGCAGAAGACCGGCCCATTCCGAATAGGTCTGGTCTGGGTTGGCAGGAATGTAATCCAGTTGTTGACCTGAACGCTTCCACTCTTTCCATGCCCTGTAGCCTGTCAGCTCCACACTACGCATATGCGCACGGCTTTCTCAGGTAGATAGGTCGACCTATTCGGTGTTCCAGGGGTGGATAATGCCCGAAAGTCAACCGTATACCAAAACGAGGCCCTGGCGATCTTACGAAGGTAACACCCGGCTTGCACTGCGCCTTTGTCCTGCTGGAATCTCGCCGGTCTTGCCCACTTTACGCAGACTTCCCGAAAACTCACGCTGGATCGCCGTAGAAGATGAGCGAGAATTGCGATACGGTGCTAGGAAACTTGCTCAATACAGCCCTTGTGAGCGTTCGCAGGTCGAAATGGCACTAACCCACACATAGGCCGCTACCCCCATCTGAGACCCGCATAAACAAAGGGGCAAAATGACTGGTTCCTACTGAATGCCAACCATCTCAGGATTGCTAGCCTGCCAAGCCTTCTTTTTTCTACTTTTGGCTGCCTGTGCCGCTCCGCGACAGGCGGCTGAGCAGTATTTCCCTGTCCCAAATGCTGCCTTGCGGTTAGAAGCGTTGAAACACTTGCTTCCCAGAGCACAGCGAACGGTTCCCGTAGCCTGCGACTGTGACTTGGCTGGTGATTCTGCCTCGTATTCTGCTAGCCACTGGTCATAGCCTACCTTTACCATTTTCGACAGTTCGTCTTTGGACATTCCGAAGCAATCAATCCCACGATGAACTTTAAGATAAGTCAAGTATTCGTAGGTTGTCATTCGCCCCGCACGATATCTGTGGCGTAACTCTGTGAACCTTATGGGAACACCCGCAAACTCTGTGCTGGTCATTGTCATTGTTTCAGTCATATTTTCCTCTTTTCTCCTTCTTCTAAATCCGAAAGTCGTTCCTGTGCTTGTGCTGGTGTCATCCAGTCGCACGGTTTACCTTTGATGATGTCCCGGAGATTCTCCTTGTACTTGTTCCTCATCTCGAGCAACATGCTGTCTACCGCGTTATCCACACCCCCGTTCTTCTGCTTGCGTCGGTCGTAAGCCCGTTGCAACTTGGCGTTCTACTTCCTCTTCGGACATGCCCTTTGTGCGCTCTCGAAACGCTACCAATCGAGCATCATATTCTGCTCTCTCTGCCTTACGGTCTTCTAAAGTGCGCCCATATCTGTCTCGTTCGACAGGTTCGACGGTGGGCAGGTGGTAGAAACTTTTCCATCCAACGAACCTAGCCCTATGCCTTTTGAGGAGCCCACGCTTTACGAGACGGCGCAGGGCTTGTGATGCTACTGCTTTACCAACATCCCAAGCCCGGAATCTGGCAATCTGTCCGCTTGTGCTTTGACTAGCGCCCTGCTGATGATCGCCGGGTCTTTGATGACGTGCGTCACATTCGCAAATCTACCATCCTTGTTGTGCTGAATGTTTACATGCATCGTCTCGCCCACGAGCCAATGGATATTAAAATCTCTACCGTTCCGGGGCCAACCCATGTCGTCTAATAACTTGCCAAGGTGCGAACCTTTTGTTGCCTTCGCAGCGTATATCATATTGACGCGAGCGAGGTCGCCATTTGCATCAGGTTGGTTCAACATCTCAAAGGTAATCCGAACCTTCTCTTCCGACCGGAACTGACCCTTTACTATTCCCAACTCTTTCACGGCGACAATGCGGGCAGCGTGCTCGCCTTCGGTCGCCAACTCATCTAACCCAAATGTCAAATTCATTCATTTCTCCCTTATGTCGTGCATCTTGCATTTTGTCCACCTAAGGCGTTGCAGTAGCAGCTGTAGTAGATAGATTCTGTATTATCTACATTGTGGTTATATATACAGATATACAGCTACTACTGCTACTACAACGCCTTAGGTGGACATTTTCAATCTCTGTAGGTCGAACCTGTATTGATTGGGCATACAGGGTGTCTCAGGCCCGATATTCCCCTGCCCACCATGCCCCCGAATCCATGAAAGTATGCCCATTTTTGCAAATCGTTCATTAGCACGGCGCACAGACCTTTCATTGACTCCTGTAGCCTTTGCAATCGTCTTTAGCGACCGGCAGAACCTTTCTTCGTTCAACGACCGGTAGTAATCCAAAATCGCGGTCTCACTCTTCGTTAGTTTCATATACCTCATCTCTTTACAAAAATAACGGGCAGCAACCGAAGTCGTTTCACTCCAGTCACTGCCCGCAAGGTGATTCATCCCGCTTGGACGGCGAAAGGATGAATCGGTCTAAAAATTATATGGGTGCCGTCCTAGCAACCACGGGCATAGCCCGATACCTTGCGTACATTCTCCCCCCAAGCCACGGCGAAATTGTGACTATTCCGTCAACTGCGTTTGCAGTTTCGTCTACTTGGTATTGCTTGTCACTGTGATTATGGGTTTGTCGCTCTGGCGAGAAAGTTCTACTGCTCTGGCGGATTCCCTGTTGTTACTATTACCAGTATATCACGTCTGTAACCATTGTCAAGCAAAATCGTATAAGATTGAGAAATATTTTCGGGCACTTAGTAAGTAGTGTACTCGTACAGAGAAACCACTGTATGCGTACAAGGAGTCGAGCACCTATCCCTGCCCCCTATGCGCTCCTTGCGGGCAGGAATCATATCCCCTTCTTACGCCCTATTAGGAAACCAGAAAAGTAGGACCCAGAAAGTAGGACCCCTAGGGACTCCAGATTCCCAGATTCAAGGCCGTGGCTAGGCCGTGCTCCGCGAGCAGGCGACCTACCGGCGGACTCCCCCCGGCACCCCTTCGACTGGCAGTTAAGACCCCCTGTAACATCCCTAGAATCAACAATTTATATCTGAGAAATTTGAATTGAATGTTTCGCCTTCTGTTCTCTTTTGCTGACGCCCGTAATCCCTATTCTAAAGGATATTCAAACCCGTACCGATACTCGCTAAACGGACAAATCCGCTTCAAACGCCAGTAAATGCTTTGTTTTCAACAATAGACCACCGTTCAACGAACCGAGAGCTTTCGAAATGCCACGTGAGTAGTATAATCCCATCCTAAAACGCCTGCATACTTCGAAACCTGTGACATTGGTTTCCCTACTATTTCCAACTCGCCTTCCTTCCACCAAGTTTTGGTTCCTGTTT
>Ga0208038_1001897_pt1 | contig 10580 bp, 6 predicted proteins | sample June2015DPH_16_1_FD_184714 | JGI IMG/M metagenome (GOLD analysis project Ga0208038, IMG submission 184714) | Peatland microbial communities from SPRUCE experiment site at the Marcell Experimental Forest, Minnesota, USA - June2015DPH_16_100... | ecosystem: Environmental > Terrestrial > Soil >...
GCACCAAAGCGATAAATCCAAAGCCTCCCAACACCGACCCTTCATCCCTGCTACTCCTCCCCCAAAGTCCTTCCGCCTCTGGCACGCTTATTTCTCATGGCTCTTTCATAAAACTTTTGACAGAACCGTAGGGCACAGTATTCTCACCCGCCGGCTTCACCCGCAACCCTGCTTACCCACTGCGAGTGGAGATACAGGGGCAGCACGAAATAACCTGCGCGGCTATGCTTTCTTGCACAAATGCGCCAGCGTCTGCGTAAGCGAAACTTCGTCGTTCATTGAAGGGGCGAATTCGAGGCCGAAGACGCCCTGGTAGCCGAGTTGTTCTATCTGGCTCAGCACGAAAGGATAGTTCGTCTCGCCGATGAACACTTCGTGCCGTCCCGGCACGCCTGCCGAATGGAAGTGGCCGATGACGTCGATATTCCGCTTGATGTGATTGACGAGGTCGCCTTCCATAATCTGCATGTGGTAACAATCGAACAGCATTCGCAGGCGTTTGGAACCGATCCTCCGGCAGATCTCCGCGCCCAGGTCGCTGCTGGTAAGCCAGTGGCCGGGATGGTCGTACTTATCGTTCAAAGGTTCCAGGAGCAGGGTCACGCCCGCTTTCTCCGCCATATCGACGACCGGCTTGGTCCATTCGATGACCGACTCCAGCATCTGCCGGTCAGTCAAGTCCGGCACCCGATTGCCCGTCAGGAAAATGGTGTTGGAAATCTGCGCTTCTTTCGTGTAATTGATGGTCATCCGCGCACGCTCGAGCCATGCGTCCTTGCTCTTGCGCGGATCCGTCAGGCCGCTGCCCACCGAGCCATCCGGCGCGTTGATGACCGTATTCGTGATGGTGACGCCGTTGGCCTGCGCCAGCTTGGCCAACTGATCCGGAGTGCCTTTGAAAACACTGTCCACCCACCAGATTTCGACGTTCTTGAACCCCAGGCGGGCCGCGGTCTTCACACGACCTTCAAACGGCAGGCTGGTTAGAGCCATTTCCAAACATAGACCCAGTTTCATAGCGAATCCTCCTCAGCAGAAACGAATCATAAAGATGCTTCCAGGGCGGGTCTCCCCGCCCTGAACCTAGTGAAACAGGCGGCGCAGGACCTTATTAATGCCTAGCGCAATACCGTTGCAATCTTCATCCGAATAGTTATGGTTAATTTCAATGTGGATGGATCTCCCCAGCAGGTCGAGCGTGCGGGGGCACATGTCCCGGGAATACTTTGGCAGTTCGGCCTCGGGCACGGCGCTCCAGGGCAGCCCGTCTTTGGCCACACTCTTTTTGTCCAAGATATGCTCCCAATAGGTGTAGATATGCCAGTCGCGCACCTTGGAATCGTACACGCCGCCCGCCGGCACGCCTTCAGCATGCAGGGCCTCAATCGCCTTGCGAGTCACCTCGGAGTTGGGCAGGAACAGGATCAGGCAGATGGCCGTGTCGCCTTGCTCGTCGGTAAGGCGGCGGAATTGGACGCACGGGGACTTGTCAATCCCATCCCTGATCAACTTCTTGGCTCGCCGGTAACCGGCCAGCATGGCGTCGGTCTTGCGAATCTGCGCCAGGGCGACCGCGCCTTCCAGTTCGCTCATGCGGTAATTCTCGCCGGCGAAGAGCTCACCTTCACGCCGCTCGCGGGCGAAGCGGTCAGGCCGCCAGCAGGCCGCCGTGTCGTGCCAGCTCTGGGCGCGGGTGTAAAGCCACTCGTCATCGGTGGTCAAAAAGCCTCCCTCGCCGCTGACGACCACCTTGTAATAATCGAAGCTGAAGCAGCCGATCGTTCCCAGGCTTCCGAGACGCTGGCCATGGAAGGAGCCGCCCCCGGCTTGCGCCACATCTTCCAGGAGGGGTAACCCCTTGCGTTTTGCCAAGTCGAGCAAGCCATCCATCTGGGCCGGGGCGCCTCGCATGTGCACGGCGGCTATGACCTTGGTGCGGGGCGTGATAGCGCGCTCGACGGCCTCCGGATCGAGATTGAGAGAATCGTCGACTTCCACAATAACCGGGATGGCGTTCACTCCTACTACCGTGGCTGCGGTGGCGAAAAATGTGTAAGCGGGGACAATCACCTCATCACCGGCGCCGATGCCCAGTGCCCGGTAAGCCGCCACCAGCGCCGAGGTGCAGGAGTTCACGGCCAGGCAATGCTTCGCCCCGATGAGTTCCCGCATTGCCTGCTCGGCCGCCGCCACCCGGCTCGGCTTGGGATTGTAGTAGCGGAAAAGATGCGGTCCCTGAAGATTGGCGTCGCTCGCGAGAACCGCCTTGATCTTCTCTTTGTTCCCGGGACTGAAGTCCCACATGTCAATAATCTCCCAGAGTTCCTCACGGCCGATCTTGGTGGGAAACGGTCCGAGTTTGGGTACCGCCTTTGTCGTACCCTCGATAACGGATGATTCCTTTTTCATGTTCCCTCTCCTTGCTTGATGATTAGTGCAATCGTCGCTAGCGCTGACTCGGCACGCACACCCCCCTCCCGGGCCTGCCCGGCGGCGGGACTGCACGGCGCGATAGCGGACGCGGCGTACTGCAACCTTGCGCTCTGTTCCGTCGGACTCCTTTACGAAAATGACAACAACGCCATGGCGATCATGCCCAACGCCACTCCCATCCCGCTGCGGAAACTGACCTTTTGCTTCAGCAGCAAGGCGCCCAGAACAACCGCCACGGGAATAACCAAACCGTTGGTGATCGGATAAACCACCAAGCCTGCTTGCGAACTGACGCGGCCTACCACTACGAGAGCCACCATGGTGAGCGTGAGTCCCGACCAGTGCGTCACCGCCGCAGCGGCGCTGATCCCGATGAGGCCGCCTTGCTTTGGCCAGCGCCGATCCCGGGCCAGCTTGTACCCCAGCACGAGCAGGAATCCGATTCCGTAGAGATAGGCGGTAAAGAGGGGTCCGCGGCCGGCCGGGACAAACCTGAGGAGAATCACGAGCGGGGCGTTCAGAAAAAACGCCAGACTGATGTACACGAACCAGCGGGAAGCGGGCCCTGCGGCCGCCTTCCGCTGGAAGCCTCCTCCGATCAAGACAATGGACGCCAGGGTGAAGAGCACGCCCAGGCCCTTGGCAAGACTGAAGGCGTCTTTGAACCACCACACGGAGACGAGAATCGGAAGCACGACCGAGAGGTTCACGACGGTCCAGTTGGCGGCAATATCGCGTTGCCGCGACGCCTGAAGGTAGCAGGCGCCACCTCCCACGAAGGTCACCGCTCCTACGAGACCCATGCTCAGCAAGCGCAGGTTATAGAAAGGGAGGCCGAGGAACATGGTCACGGCGAGCCCGATCAGGAATCCTGTGAATTGCATGTACAAGATGACGTCCCAAATCTGGTAATGCCGCTTCGCAGCGACGTCGTAACTCAACGCGAGGAAGCCATAGACGAGCGCCGCCGCTAGGGCGAGCATGATGCCGTGGGTCATGTCAACTCCAACCAGCCTGGCCAATACCTGCTCAGGGCAGTAAGCTGGGCTTGCACGTCTTCGGGAAGGTGGTTGATGACTGGAAACACTCCGCGTATCGCACCCCGCACTGCAAGCCCCGGAAGCGCGCCACATATTCCATAAACTCGAGATAGGTCGTCCCGTACTGAGCTTTCAGCCAGCCCCCCTGGCTTTCGTGACAGGCCAACATCTTCCGTTTCACATCAAAGTTCTCGCTGATGTCCACATACTGCTCCGGCTGAAAACTGATGCCGGCGACCGTGTCCATGTAGAAAATCTCGGGGATGGTTGCGCACACGGGGTATTCGGTCTTGATATTCGGGACGGTGGTCATCACCCGAATGTCCCAACAGATCTCACCGGTCGTGCGATGGTCAGGATGATAATCCGAAGGAGCGTGGGTGATGACCACATCCGGTCGCGCCCGCCGCATCAGGTTGATAAACGCCAGCCGGGTGTCCTCCCGTGAGAAGAGAAACTCGTCCGGGTAGCCCATCCAGACGAAATCCGCTCCGATAATCGCGGCCGCCGCGGCGGCCTCCGCCTTGCGTACTGCGGCGATCTCTTCCTTCGGCAGCGTCATCGAACCCACTTCGCCGTTCGTGGCCACGGCCATCGTGACGTGGTGCCCTTGGGCGGCATACTTCGCCAGGGTTCCGCCGCACAGTATCTCCAGGTCGTCAGGATGTGCTCCAACCGCAAGTACTCGCATCTTGGTTTCCTCCTTGTACGCTTCGTAGCGTCCCGAGCGCAGCAGAGATCGGGCGCGCTCTCTAGTCCTTCTCGCCGAAAGCCAGGATAATTTCGGCATGTCCGTTGAATGGTTCGACCGTGACTGTCTCTGTATCGGGGTTGTACTTGCCACCGGTCACCGATGTCGGTCTGCGACCTTGCGGATGCGGCAGACGCAGCTCCACACGCTTGAGGCCTCGGTCCAGCCCACACTCCACCGTGGCCACGATCCGGCCGTCGCTCAGCTTCGATTCGGTCTTCAGGGAAACTGGGCCAAAGTAACTGGCGGCGTGCTTGATCTCGATGCGCTTGCCGTCCTCAAAGTAGGCGCGTGGTACGCCCGCGAGCAGTTTTAGCGTGTTGCCTTGCTCCATCCAAAGCATCCAGCGCGTCTGCATCAGGAACCAGGCCTCCTCATGCGTCTTATGAGGGCTGGCATGGAAGAAGTGCTCCCAGAAGGTGTAGGTTTGCCGGTCGGCCAGAGAGGCGACGGTGTTGTAATAGGCCTCCAGGAAGGGCTTGACCTCGCCCCGGCGCAGATGAATGACCGGATGCCGGCTGTAATACGGTTGGCTGTAGGCCACATTGCGCTTGAGCATCAGTTCGCTGTTGTAGCCCAGCAGGAAGTCCGTGGCCAACTCATGCGGTTCCAGAACTTCCTGAAAGATCAAGTAGAGAGGCCCCACCGCCGAGTCGCGCGCGACCGCGGTGCCGTGAGTGAACCAATTGCCGCCGTCGGCGTGGAGAACGAGGGCACCGCGGGACTCCGTCCAAGGAGGGACGGTCGGGCACCAGGTGCCATCTCCCAAGGGAACGACCGGCGACTTGGCCATCGCCTCCGCGAAGGCCGCGCGGATGTCGGCCTTGAAAGCACCCGCTTCGCCTTGCCATTTCCGCGCGGCCGCAGGGTCTACGTTCTGGAGCATCTCAGCCACCCGGCTCATGCCCAGGTAGGCGTAGCCATTCAACATGAATGAATGGAAGGGATCCTCGGGGTCTGCAACCTTCCCCTCCATCAGGCCGTAGCCCTTGCCGCGCAGGTCCTCGCGCTGGTTCCGCTGACGCCACTTCAGTAGATAGTCACACGCCTTGAGCAGTTTGGGCTCGATCTGCTTCACCCATTCGTCATCGCGGGTGTAGCGATAGTGTTCGCCCATGCTCCACAGCGCCGCGCCGGTCTCCAGCATGTAGCCACCGAAGTTCTGGATGAACCCATCCTCATGCTGCTTGTCCAGAAAGTACGTCAGGGCGCGGCGGGCCTCGTCATGCCATCCCATGGAATCCATGAATTGGATAATCGGCGAACTCTCGGAACCAATGGCCGTGTAGATGCCGATGGTCGGCACGAGCGTGCCATTGGGTTCCCGCCCGTAGGTCACCAAGTCCAGGTGAAGCAAGCCCGCGCGAATCATCTCCGTGATTCGCTTCTCGGGTAAGTCGATCTGGGTCGCGGCGGCCAGCTTTTCTTGCCAGTACCGGCGAGCTTGCGCGAGGCGGTCTTCAAAACTCATCGTCGCCAGTCTCGCCGCGCGCTCGGCAGGTATGGGACGGTGGGGCAGATTGATCTCCAGGGTGGCCGTCTCTCCCGGTTGCAGTTCGATGGAGACTTCTTCGCTCGCTAAGGGTTTACCATTCAGTTTGGACACCGAGAAGACCCGGCCGCTCTGGTACAATCCGAAACCCTTTGTGCCGTCGAATGACCAGGGCGCCTTGCCGCCCCAGGCAGCCCTTCCGAGATTGGGTGACGCGTTTCGAAAGAAGGCATAGCGGGGAACGGAAGCGGTGTTGATGGCGACGGCGCGCACGCAAAGCACGGTCTCCTCGGCTTTGTTCATCTCCGCCGGGAGCAAGGAATCGTATTGAGCCTGCTGTTCTTTGGTGAACATGTAACCGATACCGTGCCCATCCGCCACCAGATATTGCGTGCCCTGTACGTTCTGCGCCGTCAACGGAGTGGATTCCAAGGTCACAAAGGCTGTAAATTCGTAGGTGAGGTCGTCGTCGACCAGGGTCCCCCTTAGAATCGGCAACTCGCCTTCATCCAGGCGCCGGGTGATCTTGTCAACCACACCCCAACCCCGGCCCATCATCAGGCTGTATTGGACCGGCTCGTTTCCCCCCTCCGGCAAAGTGACCTCGTAACCGTGATCCCGCGGCTGAATCGATTCCAGCCGGGCGTCAACCTCGAAGATGCGCATGTCGCGGCCCAAGCCGAGCCAGGTGGGAACCTGCGACTCCCGCGTGTTCGCGGCGGCGTCGGCGAAGGTTTCCTCCGGCTCGTCCTCGATCTGCTGCAGTTTCGTTCGGGAGGCTCTGGCGTGGATCGCCCGCGCGATCTCGTCGTAGGTTCGCTGGTCGTCCGCCGTGGTGACGATCACCCCATATGCCGGAATGTAAATCGGGAAGTCCTTCGTGACGTCCCGCAGAAAGAAGCTGAAGGGATGCTCCTTGTCTGCCACCGTGACAATCGTCCCACCCTTGCCGTACCGGACATCTGTCCCTTTGATTTGAAGCCCCAGTCGCAAGGACCCGCCTGGCTGGCTGCTGAAACGGTCTGATCCCTGGATCTCGCCCTGGCCTCGCAGCACCTGCAATTTCTCCAAGGCGCCGTCGGATACCACGATCTGACCGGCAGGATGCACACCCTTCCACTCGATGGCGATCCGCATGTCTGCGTCGCGGGTCGTCTGTTCAGTACCTCTCAAAGCACTCGCGCGAACCAGGAATGATGCGGCCAGCCCGAGAAGCATGAACAGCAACATCCTCTGGCAAGGGGCAATCCTCCTCATGGCATGTCCTCCCGATCGAAATTCCCATCCCTCGCCGCCAGGTCCCGTTCGACCCAAGGGGCAATGGGATAGCTACATTCCGGGGACTGATGAGAGCCGCCCGGATCATGCTTCCAAGACGTCAGTAGTACGCGATCACCTTCAGCTCGCTCGTCTCCGTGGGGAGTTTGATGCACTCTCGGTCACGATCGAAATCCGTCCATACCCGTCCACCCACCGTTACGCGTTTTATGAGGCTCTGCTTGGGATGCCGCAGGCGGAGGTACAAGTCCCCCGGCGGATTGCGGCGCGGAGGCTTCACCGTGGCTTCGATACGGGCTTGGTCACTCGAAGACTCAACGCTGTAGGAGAGTTCCCCGAAGTAGGTCGCGGCGCGGTTCACCGCTATGCGCTTGCCGTGTTCCAACCACGCCCGGGGCGTTCCCCACGCCAGGTACAGGCTGTTCCCTCTTTCCATCGCCAACATGCACCGAAGCTGCTGAAAGAACCATCCCTCTTCATGCGTCTTGTGCGGCTGCCCTTCATCCATCGATTCCCGGAAAGTAAGCGTATGTGCGTCGGAGGAGGTCGCCAGGGTGTTGTAGAAGGCGCGCAGGAATTGTGGGATCTCATCGCGGCGCAGATAGGCGTCCTGACAGTGCAGATAGTAGGGCTGGAGTTTCGCAAACCCGCCTTGATTGAACCAGTCGGTGCTCAACTCGTCCAGCGGCACCATCGACTGTCCTGGAGGATGGAGCGATTCCAGGAAGAACCGGTCTTCGAGATAGTTCAACATCCAGGTCGTCTCAGGATCGTGGGGTTCAAGAACCTCGGATTTCAGCAGATGGAATGGCCCCGCCTCCACGTCGTAGCCATACCCCGCGCCGTAGCCAGGATCTGGAATGTCCTTGACATCACTCCGAAAGCCCCGTAAGCCCGGGAAGGGCGGCACCGAGGGCACCGAGCTGTCGTCGCGCAGCCGCGTGACCGGAGAAGTCCCTACACTCTCCTTCAGCGCCTTCCGAATCGCGGCGAGATAATCGGCAGCGTCGGCTTCGATACGCTTTGCATTCTCGGGGTCCACTTCTTCGAGGACCTGCGCGGATTTCTTCAGCCCCAGGTAAAAGTAGCCGTTCAGCATGAAGCTCGATTGCCAGTCACGCATATCGGCAACGCATCCGGCTGGCGCAAGGCCGTAAGAGAGCAGCCTTCGGCCTCCCGGGAGTTCTTTCTTCATGCGTTGGCGCTCGCGAGTGAGGAAGTCGCAGCCCGCTACAATCTGCGGCGCCACTTTCCGCAGCCATTCTTTGTCGCGCGTGTAGAGGTAATGCTCGGCCAGGGACCACAAGACTCCCCCCTGGTCAATCGTATAGTTCGGCCAGAAGTGGAAGAACCCTCCTTCCTTGGACCCATAATCTCCCTCGGGCTTCGAATCTCCTTGGGTGGAGAGCCACGCTTCCAGGCAACTCTTGACCCGCTCATGCAGGCCCAGCATATCCATGGCTTGCAGGACAGGGCTGCTTTCGCTTCCGATACTTCCGTACCCGAGCATGGCGGTGTTGGGATAGTACTCACCGCGCTTGGCGTCTTTGGTAAGCACCAGCAACCAGTGGTGCAGGCTGGCCTTAAAGAGGTTCTGCACCTGCGCATCGGGAACCTCGATCTGCATGCCTTCTGCCAGTCGAGCTTGCCAATACTTGGCCGTCGCATCATGCAGTGCTTCATAGGGCAGACCCTGCAGCTTGGCCCCTTCCCCTGGAACCAGCGGCAGCCCCGGAATCACATGATGAATGACGTGCTCATCGCCCGGCTCCAGCTTCACCGAATAACATGCCGCGCCGGCGGCGGGTTCCAGAGTGAGTGTCCCGCGGTCATGTGTGTCCACATAGCCGAGCGTGCGCTCACTGGCTCCATCTGAAATGACGATGTGGTTCTCCCTCACGCCCACTTGCCAGGCGTTCTTGATGTTGGCGGGCATTGGCCCGTAGTCAAGTCCTCCGTTTGCTGGCTTCCACGGCTTGATGTAGTAGAAGATGGATATGGGCGCCGGCGAGTCATTTCGAATCTTCAAGCGGGAAATCATCAGGGCCAGTTCATCGCCCCGCAGCCGGGACTCGACGAGAGGGTCCGGAGCGGAGTGGAGGACGGCGTAGTCCATTCGCTCCAAGCTCAGGTCGTTGGTGTTCCACCGCGTGGTGATGATGGGCAACCAACCCTCTTCCAACTCCTGGTGTTTCTCTGTCGCTGTGGAGAAGAGTGCGTCCGGGGTTTCGGCGGGCGTGGCGGATTCATCCGTGCTGTCAAAGTACACCGCGAACTTGGCCGTCATCGGCAGGCCGTGGCTGGGATCATTGCTCCCCACCACGAGATGTCCGTCCGGAGCGATACCGAACTTCTGATTGTTGGAATCCACGCCGATGAACGACAACGTTACGCGCTTGGGACGAATGTGCTCGTAAGCGCCCTCCAGCGCCTGCTCGGGATGTTTCGAGACGGCATCCATGATGCGGGACCGGCCAGCGTTCTGGCGGAGGTAGGAGGCGCGGTCCTGATTCGAGCCGCCCTTGCGGATGTAAAAGCCAAAGTCCGGGATGTCAATCGGCTGGTCCTCAATGGCCTCTGCGGGCAAAAACGAAAAGGTCCCCGCCTTGGTGCGCAGCGTCAGGCTGGTCCGGTCGACCGCTAGGCCGGAGGTGTACAGCACCTTGGCGACAATTCCACCGGCCTTTCCTCCGCCGGCGGTCGAGCTCCACGATAGTGGCCCGCGGAGCTGGACGTTCTCGGAAGGCTGAATCCCCATGACCTCGCCGTTATAGCATTCGATGCTGCCGTCGTAGGACCTTTCTCCCTCCCCGTACCCCCACGCGATGTGGACTTCTCCGCTCCTCCACTCAGACGGGCCATAGATTTCGAAGCCCGCGATCTCGACGTATGGTTCTTCCTGGAGCCTCAGCCGGAGCCTCGAGGTCCGCCGGAAGGCAGCTATCCAGGAACGGTTCTCCCGATTTGAAAACGCAAAGCTCCACGTCGAGCCGTCAATCTCCTGGGCCTGTCCCAGGATCTGTTCATCCTCCATCGCCGCCCACGCGCCCTGCAAAACTGAGGGGCCATTCCAATACTCCAGAAAGGCCCTGCCTCTCCGGGGGGCTTTGCCTTCTCCTGCAAATCGAATGACCACTTTCTCGACAGTGCGAAACTCGGGCCACTCAACGCCCACATCAAACTCTGAACCCTTCCAGGCCAGATGACTCAATCTCAGAACCTTTGATGTGGACCGGCCCAGAACAACCTCGCGCGGGAGCAGGGGCGTCAGCTCCGGATTGATCCAAGACTTCAATTCGCCAAAACCGGCGAGATTGGCGCGCTGTCCGGCTAACGATTCGCCAGAGGGCGCGCGCGCAGCCTGGGGGAAGGGAACAAGCCCGGCCTTGGCCAGGATGCGCCCTCCGCCCCCCAATGCCAAGCTCCCGCATCCCAAGAGGAAATTCCGCCGTCTCATGGTTCCCTCCTGTGTTCACCGGTCGTACTGTCAAAAACTTTCTTTCTTTAAGCCGATATTTTGTTGAATTCGTGGGAGAAACTGGCATTTCTGGTTTCTCCCCCCTGCGGGCGTAGTGAGCCGGGGTCG
>Ga0208038_1001903_pt1 | contig 10559 bp, 10 predicted proteins | sample June2015DPH_16_1_FD_184714 | JGI IMG/M metagenome (GOLD analysis project Ga0208038, IMG submission 184714) | Peatland microbial communities from SPRUCE experiment site at the Marcell Experimental Forest, Minnesota, USA - June2015DPH_16_100... | ecosystem: Environmental > Terrestrial > Soil >...
GGGAAGACCTTGGGTAAAGTTGGCACCAAGCTGACCGACTGCTGCACCACAAAGTAAGCGTTCAGCCGCTTTCTCACCCGCATTAGGTCTTAACCCGCCGTAGTCAAGACTCTTTCCAATTCACTCAATTTCCCTAATCACACCGGAGGTGTGTCTTGAGAACATATCAACCCGAACGTGCTTTGATCGCTCGTGAAACCCGAAAAGAGAATCGTAACGAGCTGGCCAAGATACTCGGCCAGATCGCCATGGAGCGGGCAGCTCGACTGCCACCACCCATTCCACCGGTTTCTCTTGAAGCGCAGTTTCAGATGAGCATCCACAGGACTCGTGAGGACGTCCAGCGTGCCAAGGACGTCCAGACCGCTCACATTCTGCGCTGGCTGCAAAGCTAGTCATCTGTAAGTCCGGAAAGCCCCGGCTCACTGCCGGGGAGCAAGGGGATCCCACTTTCCCCCGCACTCCGAAATCCCACCTTAGCTCCTCTCATCCGAGGGGAGATCCAACAGCGAACACTAATCCCAAGCTTGTCTGGGCCTATACCAGACAAAGGAGGTGTCTTGAACTATCAACATCTGCACTATCAGATTCCCGCTGAGCCCTTTCAGCGGTGGCATGTGATTGAGGACAGAAGCCTCCCTCACCCTCTGCGCTTCCGGCACCCCTGCAAGCCTGCTGAGAAGCCTGATCCCAAGGTGAACTTCGGGGTCTCAGAGCTGTCTGCTCGTCTCGAGCACGCCGGGGTGGAGTACATCCGCATCGCCCTCGGTAACGATGCGAAGTCGTTTGACTGGGCGTTCTGCATGATCTCAGGTCTCCTGCGTGGCGTGGAGGTTCCCGGCGACGGGCACTGGTATCCGGTCATTCCCTGGGTCCGGGACGACGGCTTCTACGCTGTGGCTATGCGCAAACCCATGCCATTCAGAGATGCCTGTCATCTGTTTGGGTTCGACATCCCGGCAGGCAAGCCCAGTGTCCCCAAGCGCATCAAGCGGGATGTTGCTCGGGGCCTTACCAGTCTGTTCGGCGAACTGGTTGAAACTCGCCAGCTCAATCAGTGGGATCTTCTCCACATCGTGATGCTTGCCGACGGGAAGACCACATTTGAAGTGGCCACCTTCACTCCCGGCAATCGCTGGCCGGACGCCTGGACTTCTGGAGCAGCGCTGGCCTCTCCCAGGGGCGGCGCCATCCTGACCGGGCATCCGGTTCAGGTGGGTGATCTGATCCAGATCACCGGCGCCATGCCCAACGGCCAGATCAAGGCGAACTGCCTGATCTGGGATATTGAACATGATCTGGTGGTCTGGGACGTCAAGCAGGAACTGCGGGCTTGGCAAGGCCAGATCTATCTCAGTGTTCTCAATGAACTCCACGGTGGCCCGGCCCACCTGGACGTCCAAACCGCTTCCAATCTCGATCTGGCCAAGGTTCGGGATCACAAACTGATCAGGTACCTTTGCCAGGAGTATGCCTGCGATGTGTTCGACCTGATGCGGGACGACGAGCGCGTCAAGGAGGAGATCGGCTTTTATAACCCTTCAAGCTGGAGCGATGAGGACGGTAATCCGGTGATGAGCGAGAATCGCTGGAAGCTCTGGAGGATGTATGCCGCAGGCCTTCCGGCGATGCAGTTCCGCAACTGCCGTGATGCCTTCTATCGCACCCAGATGGAATCCCCCGAGAACACTGATCCCGATCGCTTCCGCATTCGCTTCCGGGAACCCCAGGACCTCATGACGGTCAAGGCGGAGGAGCTGGCCGGAGCGGCCGTGCGAAGGTATCTCTTCCCCGAGCCGTTTGTCTTTGACAAGCAGGGCTATCCGCACTGGGAGCGTTCAACATTGCCCAATGTGGACTCGGTCTACCTGGGCGGGTTTGAGGGCGAGTTCATCTCGCTGAGGAACCCCAATGCCTCGCACAGGGAATCAGGCAAGCTGCGGGGCCGTCGGCTGCAGCGCTTTGCCGGGATCGACCGGGGCGCCGTCATGTTCGTGCATCTGGGCTTCGCAGCCAGTTCGGAGGGCACCCCAGGTATGGCAAAGAGCTTTAACGGCGCTGACTTTGATGATTCCGTGCTGGCCCTGCTAGACCCGGAGATCGTGAAGCACTGGAAGGCCCTGCCGGAGTATCCCTGGGTGGTGGCCACGCCTACCGAAGTAAAGGTCATCGACGATGGTGATGCCTTGTTCGACCGGCATCCCAGAGTCCAGGAGTACGACGACTATTATGTGAGCTGCATGCTCAACGACGCCAAGCGGGGTCAGACCGGCATCGGCTACGTGGTCAATGCCATCACGTGGTTCAATCTGCTCTGGCTCAATCGGGAGAGCATTGTGGCCGAACTGCGGAGGATGCCGCCGAGCTCCCAGGTCGCAGCGGCCATCCGTTGGATGGAGGAAGAGCTGCCCAGGAGCCGGATGCCGATGGTGGCCTCGCGCCTGGAGGAGATCATTGACGCCATCAAGCTGAACGGGAGCTCGATTAACTGGGCGAGCGGCGTGATTACGGAGTTCCGCAATACCTGCCCAGTAGCTCCGAAGTTCTGGTGGCAGGGCGGCTACCAAGGCCAAGGGCGCATTCCTCGTGATCGTCTCGAAAACGGCAATGCGCCTATTCCTGTCACCACGGCCATGGACGTGGCCCGGGAGGAGTGGATCCAACTCTTCCAGAAGGCACGCTGTTTTGCCGACAAGGAGAGCTGGAAACGTTGCTGGCGAGTGCCCCCGGAGATCCGCAGCTTCCCCACTCGCCCTGAGGCAGCACCTGCCGCACGGGACTTCTGGCTGTTCTATAACCGCACCCGGGAGGCTAAGAAAGTGGAATTCCTCAAGGTGGGCAAGGACCATCGCGGTAAGAAGGTCACAACCGAGCAGGAGGCCGGGATTGCCGCTTATCTCTATGCCGAGGAGGAGGTCCACAACCGGATCAAGGCCAGCGGCATGTATCTGGAGATCTATGCGGAGCTGGTCAAGCTGGTCTTTGACCGGGGGATGACCCTGGAGCCGCCTCGCAATCCCGATGGCACGGTGAAGCCCATAGCGGATGGCATCCTGGGTGGCCCTCATACCTTGGACGGGCTGCTGGATATCGCCAGAGCCTCCGGAGTGAGTCGCCACTATGTGCCCTTGACCTGGGAGTCCGAGCGAGTGCGTGCCGACTATGGCGATCTGAATCTCGACATCATCGTGGAAGACACCTTGGTGCGGATAGCGGGGAGCAGTTCAAACCCTGCCAATTGGATCGGCATCGTGGACCTGCCCGACGGCCTGTATCGGGTGGAACATGGCCTAGTGTTCACCGAGGACACGAGCGAGGGTGCGCCTAAAGGACCGGCTGTGGCTCTCCTGGCCGTGAATGGCTTCGAGCAGAGGCTGAGAGACGAGAGACTCAAGCAGGAAGACCGCCAGCAAATCGAGGCCGAACTCAAGGCCTTCCGGGCCCAGGTGTGTAATGGAGTGACCGTCAAGCCCGTCACCTATCGCAATCCCGAGACCGAGGAGGACGAGGCCGGCGCTGAGGTGTTCCTGGAAGGAACCTCCGAGCCACTCGCCTGGATCTCCCACGAGCATCTGCCCGTCGTAACGGGTGAACTCAAGGGAGTGCTGGTATCGGGCGGCCCGTACACGCTCAAGGTCCTCTGCCCGCTGCCTGAGCAAGGCGCCCACAGTTGACACAAACCATCATCACATGCGCTCCCGGGGCTTATCAGAGTCCGGGAGCCGGGAGGAAGTATGCAGAACTTCATTAGCAGGTTCTCTCCATCGAAGTCGTTCCAATTCGTGAACGAACAACTCTGCTGGGAGCGAGATAGTATTCACCGCAATGATTGTCACGGTCCACCACATGCCCCTCGCGCGGGACTTCAAGATGACAGATCCCCACCACGAAGATTGTCTGCGGTTGCAAGGTCAGACCCCTGGAAAACACCACCTGCTCAGGTGGGATTCTATGGGGATGCAACTCGGAGACGAACATTGCCTTGGGTTGTGGGGTTAGACGTCTGGAACAACAGCAGAGGCGAGGATTACCTGCCAAGGATCGGTGTGGCAAAGATCGCCATCCCGAGCATTGAACTCATCGGAAACCGGCATGCTTCAATGACGTGTTCGAGCATGTCAAAGGGATCAGAAATCCTGGTGATGACTGAGTCTGACCGACGATTGCTTCTCTCCACGGCCCGGAAGCTGATTCCAGCCTAATCGCTTATGGATGGCGAAGCATCCAATAGTAAATAGCTGCAACAACCACCGTCAAAAAGATCATAATTGACACCCAATCCAAAGTATCGAGGGATCGCAGCCATGTTTTCCAACCGGAAATGGACGAGGTTCGCATTGGTCCTAGATTTATTTTTATCACCGCTGGATTCCTCCTGCAATTCTTATCCATCCCAGCGCCTAAGACTATAGTGCAACTGCGCCAAGAATTAAAGAAAGCCCAAACGCAAAGCAAAATTGACAAGGCTAAAGGGCTTCAGTAGCGTTTTCACTGCCAATCATTTTTCAAACTGAGACACTACCGAAATCCTCTGTGTCAAATCTCAACTTTCAGCTCCGGGCTATGACCCGCGAAAGGATGTGCGTATGCCAAAGACCATCGCAGTGGTTAAACTTCCTGAGATTCTAGGGAACGGATCGAGCCATTTGGTGAAGCTTGCGGGAAAGATTGATTCCTTTTCCCTTTTACTCCGCGAGACGCCAGAGGGCGAGTTGAAACGCTCGATCGAAGTACAGTTCCACTCTATGGTGTTCGCCACCCGCAAGGAAATTCGGAAGTACTGCCCCCGCTATCGTTCTCTGCCGGGCGAAGGGATCTTGGATTTCAATACCGATTGCACCTCCGACCAACTTGAGCCGGGTGATCTCGGCCAAGCCCCGCCACCCAAGCGGGGCAGGCTCTGCGAGAAGTGCTGCTTCTTCGCAGGCATTCCCGAGGAACAATCTTTTGAAATGACGGTAAGCCCGGTGCCGCAAGACCTCGTCATGGTGGTCTGAACCCGGCCCGTCTATCCTCTGCATCCCCGCACTTGTTTTCAATCGTAAGACGCACAGCCTCTCCGGCCTCTCTCATCACAAGCCACCTCAACTCTCCAGCGCTGTTGCTTATCCGCGCGTGTGTCTCTTGAGGTGACGGTGACCGGAACGGAGCTTTCGCAGATCGAAAACAGACCAGAAAAGGAGACTCGCCTATGGACGAACCGAACGCTGAGAAAGACACGAGCTTGGAACGTACGAGCATCCCTGGCCGTTCATGGCCGGGAGCCAGTCTCTACAAATCCCTCAAGCTCGGCTGGCGCTGGCGCCGGCTGAGGTGGGCCGTCGTGGCCGCCTCCGAAGCCGCACAAGGCCACGAAGCCAATGGCCTGCCGCCAGGTTCGAGGGAATTCAAAACTCTCTTCGATGAGGTCGTCCGCAAGGTTCAGGAGTATTCCACTGAGTCCGGCGATCCTCTCGATACCCTCCAGGCCCGGCTGCCCGCGCTGTGCGCTCTGGAGCGGCTGGCGTATCCCGCTCCCATTGTGCCTCGGAACAAGGCTGGGCTGACGTTCGGCATCCTCATTGCCGCGCTTCTGGGGTCGCTCGGAATGGGTGCGCTGATTGGTCTTGGGGCCGGTATGGCCCATTGGATTGCGCGCATATTCGGATAAGGAGGTGAAGCTTGACTGGAATACTCGAACTGTTTGCTCTCGTCGAGATGGGCAGCGGAATCGGCTTCCTGCTCAGGTGGCGTAACCGGCTCCTGGCCAGCAAGGTCAACTATTTCCGCCCGCCGCACAACAGAAAGTCTCCCTTCGATAAGCTGGTGCGTGCCCAGACCAGGCCCGTAATCACCCGGCAGGACCAACTCTGCGTGAAGCTGGCCGACGGCCTTACCGTCCTCGTTCGCAGGCTTGTCATGCTCGATGCTTTCCGCCAGCTCATGCGGGCTTTGGCTCTGCCCCATTCACCGCTGCGCCGCAGGTTGCGTGGCCAAAGGAGGCTGTTATGAAGTGGAGGAAGTATCTGCCGCTGGTTGCATTGGTTCTCATCCCAGGTGGGTGGATAATCCTACTCGCCTGGGCTTTCGTATGGGCTGTTCGTTACGGTGACCAACTGGCTGCGTACTCCAGAGCAAGCTATGCTGAGTTCTGCAAACGGCAAGAACAGGAGGCCAAGAAATGACCTTTACACCGTCCGCCACCAGTTCATTCTCCGCCGGGGCGGTCTTCTGGGGAATGGTTTGGGCCACGCTGAGCAAACTCAATGAGCTGGCCCATTTCGTGGGCTTCAAGAAGTCCAATCCCCGCCAGAGCGTGCTGCGCTGGATCAATGCTCACAAGGTCGTCACCATCACCCTGACCGAAGCGGTCAATTACTCCGTGCACGGCATTTCCAGTCCGCTGGGAGTTACCTTCGCCCTGGGCGGAACCCTAGTAAACCTCTGCATGGTCACGTTCATCGTGCCCATCTGGTGCCGGCTGTCGAAGCTGGAAAGTCGCTGATCGTCCCTGATCTCTGTCCCCGACAAGAAACTATCACCTCAATCCCAAGGAGGCAATCGAATCATGAAGACCCTCATTATCACTCTCTCTGCGGCGTGTGCCGTGGTCGCCTATTACTTCGGTCTCCGCTACTTCAGTGGTCGGGATCTTGGCTTCACGCCGGCCAGGAAGTACGTCCAAAGCCTGGCGAAGAACCTGCTTCACACCGAAGTCACCGCTGCGCGCGAAGCCGGTGCGACTTCCGCGACAACGACCGAACAAGCGGCCTAGCAATCTGTCCCGCTGATGTTGGTTGCCGCAACTCTCAGAGATGTCAAAGGAGAGGCTGCATGTCACTCGTAACCCGTTACCGGCTCTTCTGGGCTGCCTTGATGGCAGCCCTCTTGGGCCTGGCCTTTTGGAAGAACTCGCGAAGCTATCCCCGCAAGTCCCCGATCTGGAGAATCGGCAAGGCCGTCATCGACACTGGGCTGGTGGTGCTCATGGTCATTTACGCTCCGGCTCTGCTTCTCATGTACGTGGTCATCTGGCTGACCAGCCCGTTCCGGAACAAGATCATCCAGGTCAGTGCGGCCTTCGCTTCCATCCTGGCTATCACTCATCTGGCGGGAGTGGTCTTCGAAGCTGTCGCCGTGCTGGGTGTGTTCGCCGTGGACCTGCTAACCGGCCAGGTCGTGGCCCGGATGGACAAGCGCGAGAGAAACAAGCTGGCAAAGGCTGCGTAAGGAACCGATGAGCACGAACCGCTGACCTCACTGACGGAGGCCTGATGCGCTACGCTTGCTTCCGGACGCCACGCGCGCGTTGACTTGCCGGTACACGCGGCGTATGCTGACGCGAATGGAAGCTCGCCTGCATATTGCTGTGAGGCGATCGTCTCATGATTGGCAAGAGCGTTTCCCACTATCGCATCGTTGAGAAGCTGGGCGGCGGAGGCATGGGTGTCGTCTATAAGGCCCAAGACACCAAGCTCAAGCGCACCGTCGCCTTGAAGTTCCTGCCTGAAGAACTCTCCAGGGACCATCAAGCACTAGAGCGGTTTCAGCGCGAGGCCCAAGCCGCCTCCGCACTCGACCACCCGAATATCTGCACGATTTACGAGATCGGAGAGCACGAGGGCGAACCCTTCATCGCCATGCAGTATCTGGAGGGCCAGACCCTGAAGCAGCGCCTTGCCGGGAAACTGCTCAAGACGGACGAACTGCTGGACCTGGCCATCCAGATCGCCGATGCGCTGGACACTGCCCACTCGAAGGGCATCATCCATCGGGACATCAAGCCAGCGAACATCTTCGTCACGACACGTGGCCAGGCGAAGGTTCTGGACTTTGGCTTGGCGAAGCTCGCGCCGAAGCCCAGGCGGGCGGCGGAAACGGTGGGATTCTCTGCGCTGCCCACCGCCTCCATCGAGCCCGAGCAGCTCACCAGCCCCGGCGAGGTGATGGGAACGGTGGCCTACATGTCGCCCGAGCAGGCACGGGGCGAGGAGGTCGACGCGAGAACGGACTTGTTCAGTTTCGGGGCGGTGCTCTATGAGATGGCCACGGGCAGGCAGCCCTTCACGGGGAACACTCCCCCGATGATTTTCACGGCCATCCTCACCCAGGCCCCGACTCCACCGGTGCGGTTGAATCCCGACTGTCCTGCCGAGTTGGAACGCATCATCAACAAGGCGCTGGAGAAAGACTGGGAGACGCGCTATCAGACGGCCTCTGACCTGCGGGCTGACCTGAAGCGCCTGAAGCGCGACACGGAGAGCGGGCCCCGCCCGGAGGCGGCGCTCGTCACCGCGGCTCCCCGGCGGTTCCCCCGTTGGGTGTGGGCGGCGGGCGCAGTGGTTCTGCTATCCCTCGCCGCCGGCCTGTATCTGCTGCGCGGCGGACGGCCGGCAACCGAGTCGCTGGCCGTGTTGCCGTTCGCGAGCACCGGCGCCGATCCAAACACAGAATACCTCAGCGATGGTCTGGCCGAACAGCTCATCAACAGCCTCTCGCAGCTTCCCAATCTCAGGGTGATTGCCCGCACCACGGCGTTCACCTACAAGGGCAAGCCGATCGACCTGGCAAAGGTGGGAAAGTATCTGCGGGTGCGCACCGCGCTAATGGGCAAAGTGGTGGAGCGGGGCGACAGCTTGATCGTCCAGGTCGACCTGGTCAGCACGGAGGATGGCTCCGAGATTTGGGGGCAGCAGTTCTATCGCAAGTCGAGCGACTTGGAGGCGGTCGAGGAGGAGATCGCACGGCAGGTCAGTGATAAGCTGCGGGTCAAGCTGACCGGGGAAGAAGAAAAGCGGCTGGGGAAACGCTACACGGAGAACCCGGAAGCCTACAACCTCTACCTACAGGGCCGCTACCTGCTGGACGACTCTGCGCCGGAGGCGGGGGTCAAGAGCCGGGCTTATTTCGAGCAGGCCATTGCCAAGGATCCGAATTACGCGCTGGCGCATGCGGGGCTGGCCGACTCGTACACCTACGCCTGGATCAATTACCTTGAACCTCCCGACAAAACAATCCCGAAGGCCCGGGAGGAGGCTCTAAAAGCGATCCAGATCGACAGTTCGGCGGGTGAAGGGCACATTTCCCTCGGCATCATTAAGTTGGTCCATGATTGGGATTGGGCAGGCGCTGAGCAGGAGTTGCGCCGGGGCGGCGAGCTTAGCCCGAACAGCGCCTACGTGCGTCACTGGTATGCGCATTATCTGGAATGCACCGGGAGGCTGCCGGAGGCCAATGCACGCATGCTCGAGGTGCTCGATGCCGACCCGCTCTCCCCGATGCTCCTGGAGGACGTATATCAGGAATACATTTTCATGCATCAATGGGACCAGGCGCTCCGCATCCTTCAGAGATTGGCGCCGCTCTACCCAGACGACCCAACTGCCCTACAGTGGAACCCCCTACTCTACGAGCGGCTGGGGCGACACGCGGAGGCCTTAAGCGCCCTGGAGAAGCTGCGCGCTGCTCCTGGGTTTTTCAACAGCGTATTCGTGGGTGTTTCTCTGGCCAAGCTGGGGAAGCGAGCTGAGGCGGAGAAGGTCCTGGCCGGTCTGAATGAGGCGCCAAAGAAGGAGCCTTTCCCAGATTACGTAGTCGTGGCGTACCTCTGCTTCGCGCTGGGAGACCAAGACCAAGGGTTCGCCTACCTTGACAAAGCTTATCAGGCACGCGACCAAGGCCAAAACCGAATGGAACTGGCATTCATGAACGCTGTCTGGTGGTTGGAGGATTCGCGCCATGACCCGCGTTTTGCGGCGCTCCTGAAGAAAATCGGATTGCCGGCTGCCGCCATCCACTGAGCCCCGCCCCGCAGGGGGCTGGAGGGGAAGTCACCCCCGCGGCCCGAGCCTGCCGGCCGCAGGCCGAGTTACGAGCTAAGCCTCAACCACATGCTTACAGCTTCGGCGGCTTCCCCATAATGCTCCTGCGCTCCGACCCACGCTTCCAGGACCTCCTGCGCCGCATGAATTTCCCGCCGTAGCGGGCGTAGCGCATACCTCCGCCGTTGGGGTTTGCGGCTTGAGCAGTCATCTCACCGACAGTGCTGTACCCCAGCCACGTGTCGCGGCTGCGTCCCTTTTTTCTTTCCAATCCATCCTTCCTCTTCGCGGAGCAGAATTCCGCTCCTTACCCCCTATGGAGGTCGAAGATGAATCCTCTGGCGAACCTAGTTCTCAGCGTAGGAGAAACACTCGTTCATGAAGCTGGAAGGCTGCTGTTCGGAATTGCTCTCGGCAGGGCGAAGGTACTTCTGGGTGCGCCCCAGCCCCTCGGAACCCGGCAACTGGCCTTGAATCGTGCCTTGCAGAAGAAAGCAGTGGATGGCGCTCTGCTGGCAGGTCCGCGGACTGGGGAGGAATACGCCAAGTTCACGCTGAAGAAAGGCCTGCCCACCGACCAGCGCCCCAGAACCTTGGCGCTTGAGAATCAGCCTCACTCCGTAGACGATTTCAACGGAGTCATAAAGGAAGGCTACGGGAAAGGTGAAAAGAGGCTTATCTACTCCGGCACGGGCGTCATCAAGGTTGGTGGAAGCTGCCAGCTTGGGAAGATCAATGTTCACGAACACGATGCCGAGA
>Ga0208038_1001907_pt1 | contig 10516 bp, 12 predicted proteins | sample June2015DPH_16_1_FD_184714 | JGI IMG/M metagenome (GOLD analysis project Ga0208038, IMG submission 184714) | Peatland microbial communities from SPRUCE experiment site at the Marcell Experimental Forest, Minnesota, USA - June2015DPH_16_100... | ecosystem: Environmental > Terrestrial > Soil >...
GCACCGGTGCCTGCTGGTCATCATTCACCTGTGATCCCCCCGAAACTGAGCCCGCGGGCCACGTAACGCTGCAGGAACGGGAACAGCACCAGCATCGGCAGGACAGAGACGAGCGAGCCCAGGATTATCTCGGGGTAGATGGGCTGGGCACCGACCGAGCTGATGCTGCTCACCCAAGCGGACAGGCCGACCGTGAGCGGGAAGCGGCTCTCCGTTCCGAGCAGTACGAGCGGTAAGAAGTAATTGTTCCAAGTGCCTATGAAGGACAGGAGAAAGAGGGTCACAATGCCGGGCATCAGCAGTGGCCGGCTGATTTGCCAGAGCGTGCGCAGCTCGCCGGCGCCGTCCACACGGGACGAGTCGATGAGGCCGTCGGGCACGGCCTCGGCGGAGAAGATCGACATGAAGTAGACCCCAAAGGGGTAGACGAGCAGCGGCAGTATCACTCCCTGGTAGGTGTCGGTAAGGCCCATGAAGTGCTCGAGGAGGAAAAGCGGCACGACGAGCGCAGTCGCTGGCACCATCAGGGAGCCGACCACCAGCACGAAGATCACCCGCCTGCCCCGGAACCTGTACTTGGCGAGGCCATAGCCGCACAGGGTCGACATGACCGCCGCCAGCGTCGCTGTCACTGACGAGTAGATGAAGGAGTTGAGCAGCCACCAGCGGAAGTCACCGTTCTCGAAGGTGAACAGGCCCTTGAAGTTGGACGCCCAGGACAGGTGCGCCGGCGGGAGGAAGGTCTGGGTGGAGAAGAGCTGGCTCTGGCTCTTGGAGGAGGCGACAACGAGCCAGTAGATCGGCACGAGCACGTAGACGGCAGCGAGAGCCAAGAAAGCGGTGGTGCCGGTCGTCTTGGCCCGCCGGGCAAAAGCGGTACCGGACCCCCCGAAGACAGGCCCGCGCAGCCGCCCGCCGGCGCTCACTTGACCACCGCCCTCGTCGCCGCGAAGGGGTCCATCCTTCGGCGCACGATGCCGTAGAACGCGACCGTGGCGACGATCGTGACAGCGGCGAGGACGACCGACTGGGCCGCCGCCAGCTCCTCGTTCCCAAAGGCGAACGCCGTGGTGTAGATGATCTGGTTGGGCGTGAAGGTGCTGCCGATCGAGGCGATCTCGTTCAGGATCACCGGCTCGTTGAAGAGCTGGAGAGTACCTATGATCGACAGGACCACCACGAATATGACCGTGCGGCGGACCATGGGCAGCTTTATCCTGGCGGCTATCGACAGCTCCGAGGCCCCGTCCACCTTGGCGGCCTCGAGCACCTCGTGCGGCACGTTGGTCAAGCTCGTGAGCAGGATCGTCATGTTGTAGCCGGTCCACTCCCAGGTCACGATCAGCATGATCGCGTAGAGCGCGAGGCGGTAGTCGAGCGGCTGTAGGGGCCCACTCGTGAGCCCGAGCCGGTGCGGCACCCCGAGCGCACTGTCGAGGTCGGGCTCCAAGAGGTAGCCCCACATGATGGCCGCTATCACCCCGGGCACTGCGTAGGGGAGGAAGTACACGAGGGCGAAGACCTTCTTCCCCCGGCAGTACGGGCTGTCAAGCAAGAGGGCCAAGACGATCGCGAGGCCAATCATGACCGTCACCTGGACCAGCCCGAAGTAGCCCATGCGTACGACCGCGTTCCAGTAGGAGGCATCGGAGAGGACCGTGCGGTAGTTCAACAACCCCGTGTAAGCGCCGGTCAGCGGGGAGCGCAACGACAGCACTATCGAGTAGATGAGCGGCCCGGCGAAGAAAACCGCGAACAGAGCCAGGAACGGGCTGCTCATGATGAGCCCCGAGCGGCCGTGCGCCGCACGCAGTCGGCGTCGCCTGGACCTGGTGTTCCCTCTGGGCGTCATCGCCCGAAACGGCAGCGAGGTCGCGCGGCCTCCTGCCTGTACCGCCATCACCTCTCCTCTCGTACTCCCCCCGGGAGTTCGGGACGGCGGGGGAAGAGCGGGCAGCGGCCCTTCCCCCGCCGTTACGGTTCAGCTAGCTCTCGACCGAGTAGCCCGCCGACTTGGCGTAGCTGACCAGCTGGGACTCGACCGACTGCAAGGCCTGGCTCCAGGTCTGCTTGCCCGCGATCGCACTCGCCAACTCAGTGCTCATGAAGCTGCGGAACTCGGCGTCGAATGGGCTCCACACCCAATTCGTTACCACCTGCGCGGCGTACTGGCTGTACAGAGCGTTGATGTTGCCCGAGAAGTGCGGCACCGAGGCCTTGAACTGCGGGACGCTCGCACGGGCGCTCGCCGCCGGGAAGAGCCCACGGCCGCCTTGGGTACCGGGCTCCTCGTCGATCGCGATGCCGCTCTTGGAGGTGTTGATATAAGCAGCGAACAGAGCAGCGTCCTTCACGTCCTGGGAGGGGCAGTCCTTGGTCACCGCGTTGGTGGAGCCGCCCCAGTTTGCGGTTGCATGGGCGCCGGCGGTCCACTGTGGCAGCTGCGTCACGGCCCACTCCTCGGTGGAGTTACTTGCCAGGTTCGACGAGATCACGTAGTCCGGTCCCCACGCAGCACCAACCATCGCCGCGTACTTGTCCTGGGCGATGTGGTGAGTCCAGTCGGTCGTGAAGTCGTTGTCCACCGGGGCAAGTCCCTGCTTGACGAGCTTGGCCCAGAAGTTGGTGACCTGCTGTTCGATGGTGCCGGCCACGTCGATCTTCCAGGTCCCGTTGGACAGAAGCTGGAAAGGCCGCGCTCCGGCCTGCCACCACAGCGATTCCAAGATGGAGGGATCATTGAGCACGAAAGGCTCGAGGTACATGCTCGGGTTGGCCTTGTGCAGGGCAGCCGCGTCCGAGGCGAACTGGCTCCAAGTGGCCGGCACGGGCAGGTTGTACTTCTTGAGAACGGCCGGCTGGTACATGAGCCCTATCGGGCCAATGTCCTCGGGCACCGCGTAGACCGCGCTGCCCTGGGAGACCTGCTGCCAGACCCAGGCCGGGAAGTCCTTCCGGTAGCTGGAGACGTACTGGGCGATGTTGACCAGGTCGTGTGCCGCGATGTATTGGGGCAGCTCCGAATACTCAACTTGGGTTACGCAAGGGCCTGTGCCGCCGGCAACGGCGGTCGTGAGCTTGGCGTAGAACGTTGAGCCGGAGCCGTATACCGGCGGAACCGGGACCGAGATGTTCGGATACGCCTTCTCGAAGTTCGCGATTACGGTCTTCGGGTTGGACGTCCAGGTCCACCATGTGATCGTGGTCTTGGCATTGGTGCTCGCCGACACGGCGGCTGGCGAGCCGAGCATTGCGGTGCCGAGCATTGCGGTGACGGCAAGTGCCGCCCCGGCAAGCGCGACCGCAGAGCGCGTTCTTTTCATCTACCCACTTCCTTTCTTCTTGTCCTGCCTCTTCCTCTTGTCAAGTTGTCTTGTCCCGTTCCCTTCGCCTCTCGCCCGGTCACGAACTAGCAACGGGTCCCCGGTGTTGTCACTTGGGATCGATCCCAAACGGGACTTTATAGCAGCCTTGCACGCTTCGCAAGGAGGGCGCGCGTGCCTTGGCCTGGGCGTCGTGCCTGCTAATGTCGCTGGTCGTGGCTTTGCCGTCCCAAAGATCCACCAGTCCGCCCGGGCCGGTCGACAGCGGCCTGAGGATGGCCGCAGTCGCTGCCCGGCCCCGAGCACGGCGTCCGACCATCATGGACGTTGCTCGGGTCGCCGGCGTGTCACGAGGCACGGTCTCACGAGTCCTCAACGGCGGCCATAGTGTGCGGGACTCGAAGATGGCCGTGGTGCTTGACGCGGTCGACGCCCTTGGCTACTCGGTCAACTTGACTGCTCGCCAGCTGCGCAAGGGCCACACGGGCTCGGTCGCGTTCGTCATCTCCGAGGAGCACGAGCACCTGTTCGAGGATCCCAACTTCGGGATCCGAGTAAAAGCGTTCACTCGCCAGCTTGAAGCGGCCGGCCTCCATCTTTTGATCAGCATCGTCGAAGACACCAGAGAGGACGCCTTTCTCGGTAACTACTTGACGGCCGGGCACGTCGACGGGGTATTGCTTGCCATGCTGCGGGAGGGCGATCCGTTGCTGGAATTGCTGGGTTCCGAAGTGCCCGTAGTGGTGCTCGGGCGCCCCCCAGGAGGGCTGGAGAAGTCCGTCTCATGGGCCGGGATGGACGACGAGAACGCTGCCTACGACGCGACACGGTTTCTTGTCGCCCAGGGTCGCAAGCGTGTCGGCACAATCACCGGGCCGCTCGATGACACCGCCGGGCAGGACCGGCTCCAGGGCTACCGTGCAGCGCTGGACCGCGCGTATCGCAGAGGGCTGGTGTCAGAGGGCGACTGGTCCCTGGAGAGCGGCAGACTCGGAGCGGAAGTGCTCATCGAGCGGTACCCGGACATCGACGGGTTGTTCGTGGCGTCGGACCTCATGGCCGCCGGAGCGATGAAGTCCTTGAGACGGGCTGGTCGGCGCGTGCCCGAAGACGTGGCCATAGTCGGCTGCGACGACTCCCCTGCAGCGCTGACGACCGACCCCGCTCTGACCACGATGCGCAACCCTTTCGAGGAGACAGCCGAGGCAGCAGTCCAACTGCTCCACGACCTGATCTCGGGCCGTTCGTTGGAACCAAGCCACATCGTGCTCCCATCGCAGCTGGTGCAGCGAGGCTCCGCGTAAAGGTTGCGGCCAGCCCCGCTCAGTGATCGACGGGGCTCGCCCTCCAAATCGCGTACGGCAAGGCCAGCGAGCTCACCCGGACGGAACGTGAGAATCACGAGGTCACTACGTTGGTGTAGGCGCCAAAACGTCGATCGGGCCTTGAGCTGGCCTTCTTCACCGCCGTCAACCATCATCAGTTATGGCCCTCCGCCTCTGCTACTTCTCACGTGCCGGATCCTTGGCCTGCTGGGATCTTGAGCCGACGGACAGCTTTGGACAAGGACATCGAGCTGACGGTGCTTCGCCACGAGGTCCGCGTGCGCAAGCGGCAGCTCCATGGTCGCGTTCGTTACCGACCCGCTCGCTGTGCTCAGCCGAGTAGTTCCAGGGTGGCGCTGGGGTTGTTTTCTCGTCACGCCCGGGGCTCTGCCTAGCTGATATCGGGAGTTCTCGCGTCGCAAGTGGAAACGTTGGCGAGCCTGGCAAGGTCCTGGACGTCCTCCGCTCAACGAGGAGCTCGTCGATCTCATTATCCGCCTCGGCCGGGAGAACCGCCGCTGGATTTGTTCGTATTCACGGCGAGCTTCGCGGGCTAGTGGTCCGTCTGTGAAATGCCGTAGTCCGACCTCGGAACGTGCGGATGGCCTCGTTCAGGTAGTCCCCACCGAGTCAGAAGACTCCGTCGGCTGCATGTGAAACGTGAACATTCGATCAGCCTCAATGCGTGCATAGAGCGGCCCCGAGTCGAGGAACACCTCCCACTCGGCTCCGTAGCGGGGCACGTACGTATCCAGGAGAGTCCTGCGGAAGCCTGCATGCTCAGTGCTTCGTAAGTCGATGGGAAGAGCCCGACCGTGCACCGTCACCGCGAGGTGTTCACCGGGAAGATGAGTGGCACTGACGTATGGACGGAGCCGAATGTGGCGAAATCTCACTGAGTCCGGCGACGAGCCGAAGTAGAAGACTCCACGGTAGAAGATGCCGTCGACCGGCCCTACCAGTGGTCGACCATCTGCGGTCACCGTGGCCAGCGCCAATAGACACATTCCCGTCAGTCGAGAACAGACGTCCGGGGCGCGCAAACGTCGGTCGGGCGTAATGATGCTTTGCATGTGGATCCCTGCGGTGCTGGCGCTGCGGTCCAGGAGTTCCTGGAGGACAGCAAGGTCGTCGGACGTCTCGTGCATGGCACCATTATCCCGACCCGGCAGGGGGATGCTATTTCGCAGACAGACCACTAGGGTCCGCATCTCGGCGAGCTCGATCCGCTGGGTCCTTAGTAGCCACGGTCTCGGAACAGCTCCGCGCAGTGGACCGACCTGGAAGGAGTTCCTCGCCGTCCAAGCTCGCGAAACCGATCCGCTTCCTCGCTCACGACCGCGACAAGCGCTTCGGAGCGTGCTTCGACGAGGTCTTAAATGCCGAGGGGATCGAGATCGTCCGCACTCGACCGGCTGTTACCGGCGCACGTTCGTGGGGGCGTAGGGGCCAGAGCCGGCGGGGGTAATTGAGACTGGACTTGGCGATTGGCACTGATGCATCGGTGGTTGGGGTGCGGTGCAATGGTGTGGCTTGCGCGTGTTGGATGAATCTCGTTTGTGGCGCGGTAGAGGGTGCCGACTTCGGATCGCTGGTGCGTTAGCCCGGCAGCGAACCACTCGAACCTCCTCCTGACGGCCTCGTGGCGACGGTACATCCACAACCTCTGGCTTAGTTCCCGGGCTCTGCTCACGAGCCGTCGCGCAGATCGCCCAGACGCTCGCGCGTGAAGCGGATGTCGTCGAAGGTGACGACGCACCCGTCGCCGGTCGGCGACTGCGCCTCGAAGCCGATCGCGTCGGACCTGGACGTGCCGTCGATGGTGAAGAAGCGGATCATCCGCCAGGACTTCCCGTCGAGGGAGGCGTGGTAGGCGAAGGCGTGGTCGATCCGGGCGACCCGAAGCCACACCGTCCGGCCGTCGACGACCAAGGCGTTGGCGTCATCGGAGACGCCGCGGGTGACCACGGAGACAATCATCGGCTCGCCGTCGGGGGAGAACTCGAAGCAGAGCTTGCCCCAGTGGCGATCGTCGATCCACAAGAGCAGCACCCCTGCGTCATAGGTCGATACGAACTCCACGCTGACGCGGACGCTGAACTGGAAGTCACCGTCTGGGGGGACGCCGAGAAGGGTCGCCGCGTTGAGCATCGACTCGGCGTTGAGCTGGGTGTCTGCTCCCGGGTCGATGAAGATGTCGCTGTGAGGGGCCGCCGAGGCCGTCACCGTGGCGGGCGCCTCGGCGATCGTCCACGCCGACTCGGGGGACGGCGAGAGCGTGAAGGGCAGGCCTGGCACGTTCCAAGCGATGGTCATATCGTCTCCATCTGTCGTCGGATCATTGCGCTGTGTCGTCGTGCGGGGTCCGATGTGCCGTCCGGTTTGTCGTCGGAAATAAGGTGGTGGAGCGTGCGGCGGACGACGTCCTCGATGAACTCCTCCGGCAGGAAGTACCGCTGCAGGCCGATACCCCCTGGACCGCGTCGAGGACGTGCCCGCTGACGCCGTGGACGTGGCGGGCGGCGGCGTCCTTGGCGCGGCACATCCACTGCCGCACCAGCTCGGCGTAGCTCTCGTCGCGAATCGCCAGGACCTGACAGCTCGGCTCGCTGGTTATTGATCGCGGCCCCGGCACCTACCTCACCTCCTCCGGCGTCATTGTTAGCCTATGTGTGAGGCACGTCTGAGGCACGAGGGAGGTGAGCGGCAGGATCGACCTCGGGGCACGTCTAGGACATGCGCTAACGGCTTGCATCGGCGTCACAACAGGGGGCGTCCGGGCATCACACGTGATGCACAGGGTGCCAGGCCGGCGGCGGCGGTCGGCGCGGACGTTCGAGCCTTCCGGCACTTACGATCGCGCCGTGTTCGCGGAGCATAGTCACTCACGAGGACTTTCCGTCGCTCGACACCGGCCGTAGAGCCGGATTCTGGCGGTCGGCTTGTCGACCAGTCACCATTCCGCGCCAAGGGCCTCGGCGAGGTGAAGAAGCGTCTTCTCGTTCGGGAAGATCGAGCCACGCTCGATCCTGTCGATGTCGCCCTCGTCGATGCCGGTCTTCTCGGCAAGCTCGATCTGGGTGAGGCCGAGGAGCTCCCGTCGCTCCATCACCTGAACTGCGAACCTGTAGGTCTGTTCGAAGACCGCCCTGTCACTTCGCGTTTCGGCCGGCAGGCGCGCACGGCGCGTCGCCGAAGCCTCTTCATAGCTACGAGCCATATCGCCCCTTGGGATCATTATGGGTTTTCACCCATAGCACGCCAGATGCGATCGTGGCCGTGCGCCGGGCCGTCAACGACGATGGGAGCGACGCCGCCACGCGCGTCGTTCCGACCGAGCCCCTTCCACTCACAGGGCCGTGACCTGGATCTGTGAGTGTTCCTGTGAGTGTTCCTGTGAGTGTTGCTGTGAGCTGCCGGGCCGCGCAGAGCCGCACTACGGGATGGCCGAACCGAAGAAACCTTCCCGCGATCTCGTCTGTGAGCTCTGCTGTGAGTGTTCCTGTGAGTGTTGCTGTGAGCTGCCGGGCCGCGCAGAGCCGCACTACGGGATGGCCGAACCGAAGAAACCTTCCCGCGATCTCGTCTGTGAGCTCTGCTGTGAGTGTTCCTGTGAGAGGTGCTGTGAGTCGATCGGCGCACGATCGCGGAATGACTCGGTTCCGCTTCCGTTCATCGCGTGTCCACCGGTACGAGAACCCTGCTCCTCGAATCTGCGTCCTCGTCGCAGTCCGCGGTGGCCGGAAGACAACCGGCGGGGTCGCAACCAGCAATGAGGGACTGCTGTGCATGACCGAGGGGGGTTGACCCCTGCACAACGATCCCTTCGCTCCCGCTTGGCTGCTTACAGCCTCCACGCCAAGCGTGACCCCAAAGAGACGACCCAAGCGGCCCGTGCCGCGTTCCTGAACCGTTTCGAGCGTGAAGTAGACCCCGATGGCTCTCTGCCGTCTCCCGAGCGTGCCAGGCGCGCACAGGCAGCCCTGAGGGCGCACATGACTCGATTGGCCTTGGCGTCGTCGCGGGCGAGGTCGAGAACAACGTGACGCAACCGGTGCTGGGGGCCTTTCGCCAGTGCCGCGAGGACAGATACGGCCAATCGCGACGCACACACCGAAACACGCTCCGGGGCACAGTGGCCTCGTTCTAGAGGCGGTCGCCCGGGGCGATTCGTCGGTGAGCGTCTCGTGCTCGCTCGTCGGCGGCGCTCGCGCCGTACCTGTTCAGCATCTGGCGAGACCGCCAGCCGAACAGGCGCATGGCGTCACCTTCTCCCCCACCCTGGGCCATCCAGACATGAGCCGCGGTGTGCCGCAGTTGATGTGGATGGACCTTCTCGATGCCAGCTTGTAGGCACCGCCGCTCAAGCATCTGGGCGATGCCTGAGTCGGTGAGCCCGCCCTTCGGCCCCAACCACAGCGCGGGATTGTCGGCCTGCGAGTGCCGCAGCCGCAGGCGCAAGTACCGATCAATCGCTACGCCGGTCTTTGCTCCGAAAGGCACGGCTCGGGGCCTGCGACCCTCGCCGGTCACGTGAAGGACTTCCTCCTGTAGGTCGACATCCTCGCGCCTCAGCCCTGAGCATTCGGCCAGCCTGATCCCAGTGTCGATGAACACGCGCAGGATCGCGAGGTCCCGCTTGTCCTCGAGGGTCTTGCCGTTGCAGGTCCGGAGCAGCTTCTTGAGGTCGTCGTCCGATACGACCGGCACCGGGACCTCTGGCACGATCGGCGGCTTCATGCGCGCCATCGGGTCGGCCGTGATCTCCCCTTCCTCGAGGAGCCACTTGAACAACTGCTGTAGGCAGCGGTAGCGGACGCTGGCCGTCGTGGGCTTCCAGCGGGCGAGCTGATCGGCGATGAACGTCTCGACGGACTCGCGGGTCATCTTGTTAACCGCTGTCACGTCAAGCTCTTCGCGGGCGAAGACCTCGAACTGGCGTGCGCTGTCACCGTAGGCCCTGATCGTCTTGGGTGACTTGTTGCCAGCGCGAAGGCTGCGCTCCCAGCTTGGAATCAGCGTCTCCAGGGTGCCGAACTCGGTGGCCTCGGCGAGCTTGGCGGGCATCGAAACCTCCTCGGCGGGCGCGCCTTGCACCTTTTGCTAGAAGAAAGATTAGACGGTCTCGATACGCTGTGCAATAGCGCGTACCCTACAATTAGAACTCCTCGCCCTGGTGGCGCCCCCGGGAGGACTCGAACCTCCGACCGTCTGCTTAGAAGGCAGCTGCTCTATTCCGCTGAGCTACGGGGGCCTCGGCTGACATGGGAATCTCCCTCCGCAAGCGTAGGGGATGCTGGCACCTACTCTGGGAGAGTTGGCCCAACGAACTGAACGTCGTGAGCTGACCTTCAGGTTCGGAGACGAGAGGAGCCTTGCCGATGGCGGTCCGCATCGAGATCGGGATCGACAGTGTCATGCCCGAGACGCTCGCTCCCTTCTGGGCTGCGGCATTGGGATACACGGTCGGAGACATGGACCGAGCCGGAACCTACCTCGATCTCGTGCCACCGGATCCGGTCTTGCCCGTCGTGTACCTGCAGCGAGTCCCAGAGCCGAAGAGAGTCAAAAACCGCGTGCACCTCGATATTCTGACAACCGAAGCGGAGGAGACCATCGGGCGGCTCACCGCGCTTGGGGCAAGGACCATCGGGACCGCGATGTCTGGAAGCGAAGGGGGCTGGTGGCAGGTCATGGCGGACCCGGAAGGAAACGAGTTCTGCGTCTGCCGCACCGAGTAGCCGGGCCACCGGCAGACCGGTTCGGGTTGTCACGTCGACTGTGCCATGCTTTAGGTGAATCTGGGGCTAATGCCCCAAGGTCGTGGTGGCCGTAGCTCAGTTGGTTAGAGCGCCAGGTTGTGGCCCT
>Ga0208038_1001910_pt1 | contig 10504 bp, 4 predicted proteins | sample June2015DPH_16_1_FD_184714 | JGI IMG/M metagenome (GOLD analysis project Ga0208038, IMG submission 184714) | Peatland microbial communities from SPRUCE experiment site at the Marcell Experimental Forest, Minnesota, USA - June2015DPH_16_100... | ecosystem: Environmental > Terrestrial > Soil >...
TGCGCCCGAACTTCTTCTTACAAACTTCGGGGAAGCGGTCGAGATAACTCCTCAGGTCAAAACCCGCCACGATTACCTCTTCTCCACTCTACCTAACATTTTACCGAGGTTGCCATTCAAAGCAAGTCTTTCGTTCCCGTATGCGGCAAGTATCGCCAGTTCGCGGGGTGAAGCATATCACTGCTTTGGCGGGACATGCGTCAGCGGCTGAAATCTCTATTTGATTGCGTTGGCACGGGCAGCCTGCGCCTGAGTACGCCCGGGATCCACGGCGAGTCGGAGCCGTCGCCATACTACAAGAGAAGAACCTGGACGAAACCGTCACAGGCCGAGGCAGGCTGCCCCCGCTTCAAGGAAAGACATCCCCCGGCGGGCCGAAGCGGACACTATGTCTCTTGAAGGGACATATAGGGAATTTTGTGGCAATGTCACGTGGCAGCGCCCGCCAATACCCGACGCCTCCGCCGACGATGAAAAGGTATCTGCAATTCCAGCTTCTAACGTGTCGTATTCGATCCTCGAGGCGCTTGGCTTGGCCGAAATCGGCCACCCTCGGTTGAATTCGGCCAAGCTAAGTTCGTTCTTTGAGTAGCAGCTCTTTTGCCCAGTGCCTTTAACTATTTGTGTTTCAATAAGATGCCTCACCTTACTTTAGCCGGGAGCTTTGGCGACCTACATGCCTTAAGCAAGGTGGAGGTTGAAATGAGGTTTAACAGCCAAACAGGTGGGAGGTGGGCCATGAAAAGCCGAAAACTTTGGTATGTGATTGCGCTCAGCACGCTGTGTCTTTTGGCAGCAAGGATTGCTGTGGCCCAGGAGCAAGCGCCCCCGCCGGACGCTGCGGCTCAGGAGCAAGTGCCTCCGCCTCCGCCGGACGCTGCGACTCGGGAGCAAGCGTCTCCGGCGCCGGGCGCTGCGGCCCAGGAGCAGGGACCCGCGCCGGGCGCCGCCCGCATCAGCGCAGTAAATGGCGAAGTTTCTACCATGCGCGGGGATAGCAGCGAGTGGGTGGCGGCCATTGTGAACGCGCCGGTGGTGGGCGGCGATACGATGGCGACGGCCGCGGGCGCGCGCGCTGAAGTCCAACTTGACTACGCGAACGTTCTGCGCATGGACCAGAATTCCGACGTGAAAATCGCCGACCTCACGCAAAAGCACATTCAACTTCAGGTGGCCAGCGGCATCATCGACTACACGGTGTTCAAGGGCACGGAAGCGGACGCGGAAATCGACACACCCAACATGGCCATACGTCCCCTGGGCGAGGGCGTCTACCGCATCCAGATCGACGCGGATTCGCAGACGGAACTCACCGTCCGCAAAGGCAAGGCGGAGGTTTCAACCCCGCAGGGCAGCACCACCGTGGAAAAAGGCCAGGTCATCTACGTTCGAGGCACGGACAATCCCGAATACCAGACCGCCGAAGCCGCGCCCAATGACGAATGGGATAGATGGAATAACGATCGCGACCGCGCCATCGAGAAAGCCCAAAGCTGGCAGTACGCGAACCGCTATTACACTGGCGCCCAGGACCTTGATGCGTACGGTCAGTGGGAAAATACGCCCGACTACGGTTATGTCTGGGCTCCGAATGTTGGGCCGGACTGGGTACCCTATTATGATGGCAGTTGGGCGTGGGAGCCTTATTGGGGATGGACCTGGGTTTCCTATGAGCCCTGGGGCTGGGCGCCATACCACTACGGCCGTTGGTTCTGGGGGGGCCGCCGATGGTGCTGGTGGCCGGGCAACACATATTGGGGTGCCCGGCCGTTTTGGGCGCCGGCTTACGTCTCATTTCTCGGGTTCGGAGGCCGCAACCGGGGCTTCGGCTTGGGCTTTGGTTTCGGTTCGATTGGCTGGTGCCCGCTCGGGCCCTTTGATAGAGCCTTTCCGTGGTGGGGACATCGCAACGGTTACAACGCGGTGGGTATTGCAAATATAACTAACATCAACAATTTCAATCGTGGGCTCCGCCCGTTGGGGAATACGTCTCTGCGTTACACTTCCAATCTCCAGGGGGCACTTAACAACCCCAACATCCGGCGCGCCATCACCACCATGCCTGCGGACCAGTTTGGGAAGGGCATGGTTAGAGGATTCGGGCGCGGTGTGGATGCGGCCACGCTGCGGCAGGGCCAGATGGTGCAGGGAACTCTGCCCGTCGTTCCCACGCGCGCGAGCTTGATGCCGGGTAATCGTTTGGCCAGCCCGTCCGCAATTCCGTCGCGGGGCGTCAATAACACGCGTTTCTACAGTAAGAGTCCTGCTCCTGCTGCTCGTGAGTCCTTCAATCAGCGGGCTGCACAGATTCAGCAGATGGTCCAGCAGCACAACCCCGCTGCCGCCTCGAACCTTGGCGCACGGCAGGGCGCGAATTCCACTGGAAGGTTTGGGAACGCGGGAGGCGCCGCAGGCACAGGCTTTGGAAACGCGAACCGTCCCGGATACGCGAACACGAGGCCGATGGCGCCTTCCACTCAGGGTCAATCTGGCAACTCGGGCTGGCGAGGGTTTAGTTCACGCTCGCCTTCTTCATCGCCGGCACAAGGCGGCCAGGCGCCTCGTAGCTTCACCAATAGCGCGCCCTACAACGCAACGCGGCCTCAATCGGCGCCTACTGGCAGGAGCTTCCAGCCGCGTTATGCAACTCCACAGCAGGGGAGTAACCAAGGCGGCTGGCAGAGATTCTCGAGGCAAAGCCAGCCGGCGCCTTCCACCAGGAGCGGGGGGTGGAATGCTCCCGCCCCGCGCTCGCAGTACTCAGCCCCGAGTTGGGGCCGATCCTCGTCCAGCCCAGGGGGGCAATCCTATGGCGGGTATGGTAGTCGTCCCTCGTTGAACATCCGTAAGCCGATTGTAGTTGAACGGTCCACGGCCCCGCGCTCCTATGGAGGCGGCGGTGGCCGCGGATATTCCGCTCCGTCCGGTGGCGGGCGTGGAAATGCCGCTCCGTCCGGCGGCGGTGGCCATAGCGCACCCTCTCCTTCCCACGGTGGGGGAGGTGGCGGCGGTTCGCACGGCAGGCGGTGAAAGAAGGTGTCAGGTGCCAGGTGTCAGGTTTCAGGTGTCAGGGCACCTGGCAACCGGCGCCTGACACCTGAAACCTGACACCTGAAACCCGGCACCTGATACCTGGCACCTGACACCCGAAACAGTCCTCGTATACAATAGTCTAGATATGCTGCGACAAAACGATTTGCAGGCTTCCACAACCGCGCCACTCGAAGAGCTTGAATCGATTCTGAAGGCCGAACACTCGGACCCGTTCCACGTTCTCGGCGCGCATATCGTGGAGTGGGAAGGCAAGCCAGCCGTTGCCATCCGCTGCTACCTGCCGGGAGCCAAACAGGTTTGGGTGTGCCGCGACTCGGGCGTCTTTCCTTCGCAACGCATCCATGCGGACGGATTCTTTGAGGCCGCGTTCCCGAACGAGGCGCAGGTTTTCCGCTATCGGCTTCGCGCCCGTTACGGGGAGGGTAACGAGATTGAGTTCGAAGACCCTTACCGCTTTTCCCCGATCCTCCCTGACTTCGACCTCTACCTTCTAGGTGAGGGCACACACTACAAGTCTTACGAGAAACTCGGCGCTCACGTGATGGACGTTGAGGGAGTTCGCGGCGTGACTTTTGCCGTGTGGGCTCCGAACGCGCAACGGGTGAGCGTGGTGGGGAATTTCAATAACTGGGACGGCCGCCGTCATCCCATGCGCGTGCGCGGAAGTAGTGGTATCTGGGAGCTGTTCGTTCCAGGCCTGGTGGAAGGCGAGATCTACAAGTATGAGATCAAGGGCCACAACGATTATCTGGGCTTGAAGGCAGACCCGTTCGCCTTCTATGCAGAACTCCGGCCTAACAATGCTTCCATCGTACATGACATCAATGATTATGCCTGGCACGACCAGGCATGGATGGAAGCGCGCGCGCAACGGCAGTCCCTCAAGGCGCCGCTTGCCATCTACGAAGTTCACCTCGGGTCCTGGCGACGCGGCGAAGGCAACTGCCTGCTCAGCTACCGCGAACTCGCCGAACAACTGGTCGACTACGTCTGCGAAATGGGCTTCACGCACGTCGAACTGCTGCCCGTGATGGAGCATCCGCTGGATGAGTCCTGGGGGTATGAGACAGTCGGTTACTTCGCAGCGACCAGCCGCCACGGCGCGCCTGAAGACTTCATGTATTTCGTCGATTACTGCCACCAGCACGGAGTCGGCGTGATCCTGGACTGGGTGCCGGCGCACTTTCCCGCCGATGCCCACGGCTTGGCGTATTTCGACGGCACGTACCTTTACGAGCATGCGGACCCGCGCTTGCGCGAGCAACCTGACTGGGGCACGCGAATTTTCAATTACGGCCGCGCGGAAGTCCGGAACTTCCTCTTGACCGGCGCGCTCTTCTGGCTGGAAAAATACCACGCCGACGGGTTGCGCGTGGACGCCGTGGCGTCAATGCTCTACCTGGATTATTCGCGCAAGTCCGGAGAATGGCTCCCCAACCGCTACGGCAGCAACGAGAACCTGGAGGCCATCGATTTCATCAAGCGGTTCAACGAACTCGCTCACCAGGACCGTCCCGGCTTGCTGACCATCGCAGAAGAGTCCACCGCCTGGCCGGCGGTTTCACGCCCCACGCACCTGGGTGGCCTGGGGTTCAGCCTGAAGTGGAACATGGGCTGGATGCACGATATACTCCTTTACTTTTCCAAGGACCCCATCCACCGCAAGTACCACCACCACCACCTCACCTTTTCGCTCCTTTATGCCTTCACTGAGAATTTTGTGCTGGTGCTTTCCCATGATGAAGTGGTCCACGGCAAACGCTCACTGCTTTCGAAAATGCCCGGCGACACGTGGCAGCAGTTTGCGAACTTGCGCTTGCTTTATGCCTTCCAATTCGCTCACCCTGGCAAGAAGATGCTCTTCATGGGCGGGGAGTTCGGCCAGTGGATCGAGTGGAATCCAAGCCAGGCCCTTGACTGGAACCTGCTTGACTACCAACCCCATCGCCAGGTAAAGCAACTGGTTGCGGACCTGAACCGCCTTTACAAGGCTGAGCCCTCACTGCACGAAGTCGATTTTGAATGGCAGGGTTTTGAATGGATCGATTTCCACGATGCCGACAACTCGGTGGTTGCTTTCCTGCGCCGCGCTCGTGACCCCAACAATCACCTGGTTGTGGTCTGCAACTTCACCCCACTCTCCCACACCGGCTACCGCATCGGCGTGCCGGAACCGTGTTTCTATCGCGAGGTCCTCAATACAAACGATGCGAAATATGGCGGCAGCGGCGTTACCAACGCGCCCGGCCGGCAGGCCGTGCCGGTGCCCTGGCAGAATCAACCTTGCCATATCGAGACGACCTTGCCGCCTCTCGGCGTCGCCATTTTCAAGCCGGAACGCTAGCCTTGGTTCCTGTCACGGAATTTAAATTTAACTTTCAGGGAATCGTCTGGCAACGTAAAATGTAACCCGTCGTCTTGGCGCGAAGCTGCCGCCTTTTCCGGATCGCATTTTGTGGCCGGCCACGCTCAGGTCGATGCCGAGTTTGACAGCGTGGGCTCAATAACTCCACGAGCTCCGTCGTTCGGAGAGGCGAAGCCTTTCCGAATAGCAGGGCTGCGGAGCCGCAGGGTTTCACGCAAGCCCTGTGACCCGCGTTCGAGGCTGTCGATCAGGGGCGAGATGGAATTTGCTAAGAGAGTTTTTAGCGCTTGGTTTTTCCCTGTGATCCTGGCCGCGCTTCTGGGGCTCGACGTGACGGCTCCGACGGCCACTGCGCAGACATACCTTTACAACCGTGCAGACTTTACTACCGGCGCCGCCCCAACGTGCGTAGTCACGGGGGACTTCAACGGCGACGGTATACCGGACTTGGCTGTTGTCAATTCTCAGGCGAACACGGTTTCCATTCTGCTCGGCCAGCCAAATGGGTTTTTCGGGCCCAAGACCGATTTCCCAGCCGGAAACCTCCCAACCGTAGCAGTAACCGGAGACTTCAACCATGATGGCAAGCTTGACCTCGCAATCATTAGCGGGGGCCAGTCTTCCGGTGTCGTTTCGGTACTATTGGGACGGGGAGACGGTTCGTTCGAGGCTCCGACTGCCTATCCGGTGGGCACCGGGCCGGCCTCGATTGTCGCCGGGGATTTCAACTCCGACGGCAACCTCGATCTTGCCGTTGCCAACGCTAACTGCACCTTCAACTCTTGCGGACCGGGCACAGTTTCGGTCCTGCTCGGTAACGGCGATGGCACTTTCAAGGCCCAGCAGACATTCGACACGGGTACAGAACCCGGCGGAATCATCGCGGCCGACGTTAACCAAGACGGGATACTGGATCTGATCACCGCCAACGGGAACTGTCCCACCGGCACTTGCGGCCAGGGTTCGGTATCCGTACTGTTGGGCAAGGGGGATGGAACCTTTCAGACGCATGTGGACTACGCGGCGGGCACATGGCCTGAGTCCGTTGCTGCGGCTGACTTCAACGGCGATGGCAAGCTCGATCTGGCGGTGTCCAATGCAGAAAGCCTGACGATTTCTATCCTGCTTGGCAATGGAGATGGGACGTTCCAGGCTCACCAGGATATGTCGTCCGACTATGGGTCGGGGTTGATCGTGGCCGCCGACTTCAATGGAGATGGAAAGCGCGATCTAGTGATCACAGACAACTTCGCTGGCGGCGTGGCCGTCTTTTTGGGGAACGGCGACGGAACTTTTCAGCCTGCCCAAACTTACTCGGGAGGCAGCTACCCCAGCTCAGTCGCCATCGCTGACTTGAATGGTGACGGCAAGATTGATCTGGCTATATCAAACCAATATTCCAACTCGGTTACCGTGCTGCTGGGGAACGGCGACGGGACCTTCAGCCCGGCAGTGAGTTTGCCACAGGTTTTCTCAGACACAGGTCAACCGGCCCAGTCTTATGCCGCTGTGATTGGAGATTTTAACGGCGACGGGATACCGGACCTCGCGGTTGCAGAGGGAAACGATGTCGGGGATATCTCCGTTCTTCTCGGAAAGGGCGGCGGGTCCTTTCAGCCGTTCATCAACACCGCTTCCGGCGCCGCCGGCGCCATCGCGGCCGCCGACTTCAACCGCGACGGCAAACTCGATGTCGCTTTTGCAGACGTAAACGGCGCCGCGGTCGCGCTGGGCAATGGTGATGGTACATTCGGCGCGCCGCTTCAGGTGGTGACAAGCCCCGGCGCGGTTCCGGCTTGGGGCGTGTTGACGGGTGACTTTAACAACGATGGCAAACAAGACTTGGTGGTGCTCCAGAACGGGTTTTTTACGCCCAATCCTGTCTTCGTGCTGCTCGGCAACGGCGACGGCACTTTTCAACCCGCCAAGCAATTCGGAGGGTCAAACTTGGTGGCGGAAGGAATCGCCGCCGGTGATTTCAATCGCGACGGGAAACTTGACTTGGTGGTGGCGGTCAACCCAAACGGCATCGGGGTGATGCTGGGGAACGGGGACGGCACATTCCAAAACCCAGTGATGTACGCTACTGATGACTTGCCAAACGCCTTGACCGTAGCTGACCTCAACGGCGATGGCATTCCCGATATCATCGCCACTGCAGATAAGGTGGACGTCTTCCTAGGCAAAGGGGACGGAACCTTTGCTCCGGCTGTGACCTACAGCGCCGGCGCCTTCCCATCCGCTGTTGCCACTGGCGACTTTAATGCTGATGGAAAGATAGATGTGGCCGTGGCGACTATGGCCAGTGTGAGCGCCCTCTCCATCCTGCTTGGCAACGGCGACGGAACTCTTAAGCCTCCCGTACTGATTGCGGCCGGCGGAATTCCACACTTTCTCACGGTCGGCGACCTGAATGGGGATGGGATCGCTGACGTCGTATTTCCGGGCAATCCCGGCCTCATGTTTCTTAGCTCTCCCATCGCTACGCTGTCCCCCACCAGCCTGAACTTTGGTGACATCGCCTCGGGGAGCCTGAGTTCGCCGCAGTCTGTAATGCTCACCAACAGTGGCAATGCGCCGTTGGTTCTCAGCGGCGCGACGGCGACTGGAGAGTATACCGTTAGCAATGGCTGCGGCGGCTCCATTGCGATAGGGGCGACGTGTAGCGTAGACATCTCGTTCGCGCCGACCACCGTTGGTCCTGGCGTCGGCGCACTCACCCTCAGCGACAATGCTAGGAGCAGCCCTCAAACTGTCGCATTGAGTGGCACCGGCACGAACGAAGACTTCACGCTGACCGTGCCTTCGGGATCTTCCTCCACGGCCAGCATAAATCCGGGCCAAGCGGCAACCTACTCGCTCAGCCTCAGCGGGCTCGGCGGCTTCAGCCAAACCGTCAATTTCACTTGCACGGGAGCGCCCTCCGAGGCCACCTGCTCGGTCAATCCCTCGTCGGCGGCACCCAGCGCATCCGGACCGGTTGCAATTACCGTTACTGTCACCACCACAGCTCCTACCGTCGTGGTGCCCAAGCCCCGCCGCACGCCGCCGCTCGGTCCCGGAATGGATGTGCGGCTCATCGCCTGGCTACTCTTGGGATTGCTGACGCTGGCGTCGTTGGCATTCGGGTTCGTGGGCAGGCAGCCACACGGCAAGAAACTCGGTTGGGGATTTGGGATGGCTGCATTTGCCGTGCTTGCCTTGGCAATGACGGCCTGCGGCGGGGGCGGGGGAGGAAGCCACGATCCCGGAACTCCTGCCGGGACGTATACCCTGACCGTCACCGGAACCGCATCGGGGTCGGCCAACCTGCAACACACTACGACCCTCACCCTAAAGGTGGTCTGATGCAGTCTCCTGCAGTTAGGTCGAAAGTGGAGTGCTGCTCCCCGCGCCGCAGGACACTACATCCCCAGGACTAGCCGGTCGACTCGCTGGCCTACGTCTCGCAAATAGGCTTCATCCCCGCCCTCGAGCTCGGTTGTGGCATAGCCAGTGTAGCCAACGTCCGCGAAGGCCTTGCGGACCGCCGGCCAGTCGATATCGCCCTCTCCCAGGTTGACCCAGCGGTAGCCATCCTCGAGTCGCTTGAAGTCTTTGAGATGGACTTTGGCGATGCGCTTGCCCAGGTTGCGAATCCAATCCTGCGGATAACCGTAAAGCACCACGTTGCCGACGTCGAAATACGCCTTAACCCAGGGGCTCTGAAACTCATCCACGTACTTTGGGAACTCGAGCGGGCTGAGGAGGAATTTGTTCCAGACCTCCTCGAGGGCGATGATGACCTTCAGCTCCTCGGCCAGTGGGATTAACTTTCGGATCTGCTTCTGGGAGCGCGTCCACGCCTCGCGGTAGCTTGTCTGCGGGTTGACGACGGCTGGTACCAACAATACCGTCTCTGCCCCCCAAAGCTTGGCGTTGCGGAGCGAAGTTCGCATCCCCTCAAGGCTCTTCTCCACCACCGCAGGATCGCTGGAGGAGAGCGGATTGTCCCAATGTGCCATGTTCATCACGGAATGGATTCTGACCTTGGCGTCATCCGCCGCCTGCTTGATTTCCTGGGCTTCGTGCTCGTCGCTTACCGTCTGGCCCTCCACAGCCTCGAAACCCACTTCCCGCACCAGCTTGAATCGCTCCGCGTAGCTCAACTGTTTCGGCAACATGCTGATCTGGAGGGCCTTTCGCATGTGATTGGACTCTGGGGACGGAGACGCCGAAGGAACCCCCGGCCCGTAACTCAGCGCAGCCCACGGCGCCGCGCCAGCGGCAACCGAAGCCTTTAAGAAATCTCGTCGAGATCTTCCACTTTTCATTTCTACCTCCCCTTTCCTCCAGCAGGTGGCTGATATACTTTTCAGCCTCCTGCCGAGCGTGGATTAAGTTTACGCAAACTTGGAGATATCGATATTCGGATCGTACACCTCTTCGGACTTCATCAATTCATCCCACGTAACTACCTTACCCGTGTATGCGGCCGTGCGTCCCAGCATGGCGCTTAGCGCGGACTCTGCGCCCTGTGCTGCCTGGTTGTGGAATTCCCCGCCGGTGATGCTCTCCACAAACCACTTTTGCTTTTCCGCATCGGATTGGTCCAGTGAGCCTTTGAACGTCCCCGCCGCCGAGAACTGGCTGCTTCCTTGGGCAGGGCCAAGCCCCGCGTCCCACGGCTCGGCTCCGACGATGCTGACCCGATAGTCGTAGTGCACCTCCGAGCTGCCCTTAGTGCCGAAAAACCGTGCGGCAGCGTCAAAGGCCGGGTCGTCAAACTGCGTGGATCCAAAACTGACCTGCACATGCTCCGGATAAGTGAAGACCACATTGAAATTGTCCCAGCAGTCCCCCGCGTCCGTACGCAGCTTGCGTCCGCCCCCGCCCACGGCATATTCAGGATGCCCCTGTAGAGTCCAGTTGCACATATCAATAACGTGGATGTTCTGCTCGACGATGATGTCTCCCGAGAGTGTGCGGTCCCACACCCAGTTTCGAAGCCTTTTCTCTTCCGGAGAAGCACTCGGCCACTCGGGACGGTCGATGTGGCCGCAGTAGTAGTAGGCCAAGCCGCAACCGATCTTGCCCAAGGCGCCT
>Ga0208038_1001922_pt1 | contig 10454 bp, 15 predicted proteins | sample June2015DPH_16_1_FD_184714 | JGI IMG/M metagenome (GOLD analysis project Ga0208038, IMG submission 184714) | Peatland microbial communities from SPRUCE experiment site at the Marcell Experimental Forest, Minnesota, USA - June2015DPH_16_100... | ecosystem: Environmental > Terrestrial > Soil >...
CCCCAACCTGCCGCCGGGCACCATCCTCTTCCGGTGCGAGCGGATTCCCTACCCGCTCACCGACGTCACCAACATCATCCAGGTGAAGACGCGGCGGGAATACTACCAGATCGAATGGCCGCTGCGGACCCGGAAATGGGAGAGCGGGGTCTATTACTCCGGCGTGCTCCAGAACTACTTCCCGCCGGCCTTCGGGGCGATTTTCAATATCGCCAACGGCTAAAAAGGAGGGGTAAAAGGGTAAAGGGGTAAGAGGGCAAAAGGGTTTTTTTGCTTTTCCTTTTCCCCATTTTCCCTTTTCCCCTTTTCCCCTTAAGGAGAATCCAATGGTGCGATTAAAGGCTGACCCAAACGTGGGCGGCGTGAGCTACGACGGCCAGGAGTATCCCATGGTCAAGGGCTGCATAGAAGTGCCTGACGAGGCGGCCAAGGTGCTGCTCGCCTTGGGCTGCGGGTTTACCCTGGCCTCCCGGCAGCCGGCCCCGGAAGCGCCCGAGGGGGGCGACGGCGAGCCTGACCCGGAAGAGGCTGCCCCCAAAGGCAAAAAGTAGGGGCGGCTTCCAGCCGCCCATGTAGGGCGGGAAAGCGTAGCGCATCCCGCCTTCAGGGGAAAGCGTAGCGCATCCCGCCTTCAGGGGAAAGCGTAGCGCATCCCGCCATTGAGGTAGAGAAATGGCTTTATCCTCGGAAGCGCAAAGGATGGTTCGCGACCCCAAGTACCGCAAAGTCGACCCGGCTGCGAAGTGCAGCCAGATCATCGAGGCGGCGCTCAAGGAATACGGCTGTATCTTTGAAGTGATTATGGTCCCCCAGGTGAAGGTGATCCTGAAACCAAAACCGTAGGGGCGGCAGCTACAAAAAAGCCGCCCGGGGCGGGTAGAACCCGCCCCTACAGAGGCATAAATGGACCTGACCACCCTGGCGAACGCCAAGCAATGGCTCGGGATTTCGAGCGACACCGACGACGCGCTGCTGACGCGCCTGATCACCGCGGCCAGCTTCTTCATCGAGACCTACCTGAGCCGCCGCCTGGCGAGCCAGACCTATGCCGAGATCCGGGACGGCACCGGCGGCCATGTCATGAACTTTAGGGACTACCCGGTAACCGCGGTGGCCCGGGTCACGGTGAACGGCGTTGCCATCCCCCTGGCGCCGGACACCGTGACTCCGGGGTATCGCTTCACCCGGACCCAGATCATCTTGCAGGGCCATCGTTTCACCTTGGGCTATGCCAACGTCAGCCTGATCTACACCGCGGGCTATGAGACCGCGCCCGAGGACCTGGAGCAGGCGTGCATCGAACTGGCCTCCTGGCGATATAACGAGCGCCAGCACATCGGCCAGAGCGGCAAATCCCTGGAAGGGGCCAACGTCACCTACAGCGTCCAGGACCTGCCCCCGGACGTCAAAACGGTGCTGGACCGCCACCGCCGCGTGGTCCCGGTGTAGCGAGTGAGCAGTGAACAGTGAGCAGTGAGCAGTTGTAGGGGCGGGGTCTCCCCGCCCAGGGCGGCAAGATGCCGCCCCTACGGAGAGGCTCATCGAGATGGAAGAACCGACCTTGAATTTGAATCTCACGAGCGGCTGGATTGCGGAAATGCGAAGGATCGCCAGGGCCCTGGGCATTGCCGGAATTCCCTGGCAGAAGATCTTCGCGGTCCTCCATGCGCAGCTAACCGGGGATAACTGATGATTCGCGCCTGGATCGTCGGAGACGACGCGGTGATCGCCCGCCTGGACGCCATTCCGGGCAGCGTGGCCGCGGCCGTGCGCCGGGCGGTGGAGGGCCAGGCCATCGCCCTGACGCGCTACGTCAAGGGAAGCAAACTCTCCGGCCAGGTCCTGCGGAACCGCAGCGGCCACCTCCGGGCCAGCATCAGTTACGCCTTGATGATCGCGGATCAGGGGCTCACCGCCCAGGTGGGCGCCAATGTCGAATACGCCCACGTCCACGAATATGGCGGCGATTTTGCCATCAAGGCTCATCAGCGGATGATGACCCAGGCCTTCGGGCGGCCGGTGGCCATCCCTCGGATGATCAGCGTGCGGGCCCATGACGCCCATTACCCGGAGCGCTCCTTCCTGCGCTCTTCGCTGGAAGAGAACGCCGCCTCCATCCGGGCAGCCATCGAGGCCGCGGTGGCTGAAGGAATTAAGGCGTAGGGCGGGAAAGCGCAGCGCATCCCGCCTTCAATATTACCAAGAAAGGCTAATATGAAAATTCTCCTACTGGTAGTGGCAGTATTTGGCTTAGGATTTTTATTCGGGATACAGGTACGCCTATGAACCGCGAACCCATCTACAGCGCCTTATTCGCCCTGCTCTGCGCCATCCCGGGGATCATCACTTTCTCGCGGCGCATGCGCCATTGGACCGACGTCCCCGTGGTGGAGCAGCCGGCCCTCTTCCAGGCGCAGATGGAAGAGGAACCCCATTATCCCGGGCGGGCCTTCCCGGCCAAATGGACCCTGAACGTGAATCTCTTTCTCTACGTCAATGTGGGCAATGATCCCCAGGCCGCGCCCTCGATGGTGCTCAACCCCCTGCTGGACGCGGTGCTGGCCATGCTTTCGCCGGGTCCCGCCCAGGAGGAGCAGACCCTGGGCGCCCTCGTGTCCCATTGCCGCCTGAGCGGCAAGGTGCTCATCGCCGAAGGCAGCTCGCTCGGCCCCCAGGCCGCGGCCCTGATCCCGGTGGAGATTGTCGTCTCGTAGGGGCGGCTTCTATCCGCCCGGGGCGGGTAAAACCCGCCCCTACAATAGAAATGGAAATCCCGGAGGCCATCATGACTGACGAACCGCAGGAAAAACCCCAGGAACAACCGGCGCCCGAGGCCGCGCCGCAGGCTGCGCCCGCACCGGCGCCTGCGCCCGCACCGGCGCCTGCGCCCGAACCCGCGCCTGCGCCCGAACCCGCGCCTGCGCCCGAACCCGCGCCCGCGCCGCACCTTCCGACCCCGCCTGACCACCTCATATTGAAGGTGGAGCGCTGGTGGCAGGATTGGTTTCCCAATTCCCCGGTAAGCCGGGACACCGCGGCCTGGAACCATGCCCATAAGGCCAAGGAAGACCTGAAAGACAGGATGTTCTTCCTTTAAGGAGATCTAATTAAGGACTGAAGAAGCTTCTTAATGGCGGGATGCGCTACGCTTTCCCGCCCTACACCTTGAAGGCGGGATGCGCTACGCTTTCCCGCCCTACAATTAACTAACAACAGGAGGCCGTCATGCCCAGGCAATTCTTCTTCGGGGCCGGGGCCCTTTACGGGCTGGACAATTCCACCCCGACTCCCACCCCCGTCAAATTCGGCACCTTGCAGGACGTCTCGGTGGAATTCTCCGCGGATGTCAAGGAACTCTACGGCGCCAACCAGTTTCCCGCCCACATCGGCCGGGGCAAGAACAAGATCACCTGCAAGGCCAAATCCGGCCAGATCGCGGGCGCCCTGCTCAACACCCTTTATTTCGCCATGACCCAGACTGCCGGCGAGCTGCTGTCGGCCGGGGGCGAAGCGGGCACGATTCCGCCCACCGCTTCCCTGAAGGAAGGGGGAGGGGAGAAAGTCACCCAGCCTCCCTATGTGGTCGTCGTAGCCAACGGCGCCAATTTCGCCCAGGATCTAGGGGTGGTTTACGCCAAAAACGGCGTTCCCTTCGTGCAAGTGCCCACCGGCGAAGGCGCCCCCGCGGTGGCCGTGGGGCAATACACCCTGAACCCGACCACCGGGACCTATACCTTCGCCGCGGCCGACAACGGCGTCAAGGTCCTCATCGACTACCTCTATAAATCGAGCGCCACCGGGAGCAGCATCGCCATCACCAATCTGCCGATGGGCCTGGCGCCCACCTTCCAGGCGGTGCTCTCCGGCGTCACCGACGGCAAGACCATGACCCTGATCCTCAATCAGTGCATCGCCAGCAAATTGACCATCCCCACCAAGAACGAGGATCACGTCATCGTGGAGTTCGATTTTTCGGCGATGGCGGACGACAACGACCAGGTGGGCACCCTGACGGTGACGGAGTAGGGGCGGCTTCTAGCCGCCCCGGCGATAATGGCGGGATGCGCTTCGCTTTCCCGCCCTACGGGAGCGACTATGGAACCAAAACTTGAAGGCGTCCCGCTGCGCCTGGGAAGCACCGATTACATCCTGCCCCCCCTGAACCTGGCGGCCCTGGAGAAATACTGGCCGGTGATCGAATCCTGGGCGGAGCCCCCGGCATCCCTGGTAGAGCGCCTCTCGGAAGGAGCGGAGCTGCTGCACGCGGCCCTGGAGCGCAATTATCCGGAGCTCACCCTGGCCGACGTCAAGGAGGGCCTTGACCTGGCCTCCTTTCCCGGCGCCCTGGCCGCGCTCCTGGAGGTTTCGGGCCTGGCGAGGGGCGAACCGGGGGAACCGGGGGCGGGGAGCGTCCCGACTGGGGCTATCTCTATTCCCGGACCATCGCCCAAACGGGCTGGACCTGGGAGTACGTCGGGCAGGAAATGACGCTGCCCCGCCTTTACGAGATGCAGCGCTATTGGGAACATCATCCCCCGGTGGGCGACCTGGTGGCCGCCTACCTGGGCTATAAGGGGCCTGTCGGGGCGGCCGTAGGGGCGGCTTCCAGCCGCCCAGGGCGGGTAAAACCCGCCCCTACATATGGCTCCCCCGAGGAGCTGATGGCCGCCTTCGGCGCCGTGGGCGGCAAGGTGACCAAAGGAACGTAGGGGCGGCTTCCAGCCGCCCCTCAGGGCGGGTGAAACCCGCCCCTACAGAGAACTGGCAACTGGCAACTGGTAACTGGCAACTAAGGATTTTTCATGGCTGACAGCCAAGTCAAAGTAATATTCGGGGCCGACACCGACGACCTCAAGGCCGGCCTGGACCAGACCAGGGGGGACGTTTCTTCGTGGACCGCCGGGGTTAGTTCTGATTGCAACGCCCTGCTAAATGCGCTCAATACCCAAACCGAACAGATGGTGGCGGCCCTCAAAAAACCCGGGACCGCAGCCAAAGAAAGCGCCGCCGATAGTAAAAACGCCTTTGAATCTTGGGCCGACAGTTTCAAATCCAATGGGGCAAAAATAATAGCCCAGGGCGCCGCGGTGATGGGCGTTTTAGCCGGCATCGGCGCCGCATTCGTCTCCGCCGCCAAGGATCAGGATGAGTGGACCCGGAGTGCCCTGCAAATAGGGCGCGTCTTTGGCATAACTGCCCAAGACGCCTCGGTCCTCATGGTGGCGATGGATGAATTGGCAGCTAAGAACCTGGCCGCCGGCGTCAATATCGAACTCTTGGAGCGCGCCTATATCATTTTCCAGAATAAACTTGCCGAAAACAGCGAGGAGGTCAAGAAATGGGGCGTCACCTGGCAAGGCACCGGGATGACTACGTTCATGGCGGCCATTGCCAAATTCCAGGCACTTACCTCGTCCGCGGATAAGGCCCAATTCGCCTCGGATATGTTCACCCGGCGAATCGCCGTGGGACTCCTCCCCGCTTTACAATTTCTAACAAAAGAGGGCCTGGAGAAGTCCCGGACCAAGTCCGAGGAGTTAGGGCGCCAAGTCGGCGTGGAGAATGTTGCCGCCTCCCAGAAGCTGGCCGCCGCCGAACTCCTTCTTCATCAGAACGAGCAGAAGCTCCACACCCACATAGCCGCGGTGGGTATCCCGGCCTGGGCGTCATATAAGCGTGGGCTGGCCGCGATCGTGGGCATTGCTGACCTGGCGGCCAGAGCCGTGGCGGGATTGGCCTATTGGATTGACCGCGTCGATAGCGCCGCTAAAACCTCTCATGGGATATTATACCCATATTTGGGGAAGAAGCCTTCCCTAGTCGGCTATGGCACTGAAGGCGGCACTGAAGAGGAGTTAGCCGCCGAGGCCATCATGCCCAAAAAGGACCAGCCGGGAGCGGCGCCTGAGAAGCTCGGTGCGGGCGGCGGGGGCGCGGATAAAAGCCGCATGGAGGCATGGCGCCAGGAACTGGAGGATATCCAGGAAGAGGGCAAGCTGCTAGAGAAATCCACCGCCCAGGAGCGCGCCTTCTGGCAGGAGAAGCTGGCCATCTGCCAGGAAGGCTCCGCCGAATACCTCCAGGTGAAGCACCGGCTCTACGAGCTGGACGTCACCGACGCCAAACAGGCGGTGAACCTGCAAATCGCCGCCATCAAGCAGCAGCAGGCCAGCGAAAAAGAAAACGCGGCCCAGCGCCTGGCGGACCAGGACCGCATCGTCTCCCTCAATCTCCAGTATTACGGCAAGGATTCGATGAATTATCAAAACGCCGTCCTGGAGAAAAAGAAGATGCAGGCGGACGCCGACAAGAGCGACCGGGAGCTGGCCGAACAGAAGCTGGCGAACTCGCTGAAATTGGCCCAGATGGACGTGGAGGCCCAGAGGCAGAAATTGAGCCAGGAAAAATCTCTCGGGATCATCTCCGCCGGCGAGGAGTTGGCCCAGCTCAAGGCCCTGAAAGAGCAGGAGCTCGCCCTGGAGAAGCAAAACTTCGAGCAGCGCCAGGCCATCTGGGCCCAGTACCCCAAGAAGATGCAGGAGATCCTCCAGGAGGTCGCGGTCGCCGAAAAGAAGAACGCCCTGGAGATCCAGAAGTCCGAGGCCCAGGCGGCCCAGGCCGTGGCGGATAAGTGGAAGGCGGCCATGGCCCCCATCGATTCGGCCATGAGCACCGCCATCAACGGCATGATCCAGGGCACCCAGAATATGAAGCAGATGCTGGACCATATCCTCTCGGGCATCCTCACCTCCTACCTCAACCTGGCCGCCAAGAGCCTCCAGAACTGGATCGCCGCCGAGGCGGCTAAATTGCTCTCCAGCCAGGCCACCGCCGCCCAGGTGGTTGCGGTGGAGGCCGCGGCCATCCCGGAGGCCGACGCGGCCCAGGCCCTGGCCGATATTCAGGCGATTCAGGGCTCCGCGGCCCAGGGTGCCGCGGCCGCCTACGCGGCCATGGCTGGCATCCCGGTGGTGGGGCCGGAAATGGGGGCCGCGGCCGCGGCCGAAACCTACGCGGCTATCATGGGCTTCGCGGCTATGGTCCCCGCGGCCGCGGGCGGCTGGGACGTGCCCCGGGACTCCCTGGCCTACGTCCACAAACAGGAGATGATCCTCCCCGCCTCCTTGGCCGGCGGCGTCCGGGACATGGTGGCCGGCGGCGGCAGGGGGGGCGCCGGGGGCGACACCCACGTCCATTTCAGTTTCGGCGGCTCAATGGACAAGAGCTGGTTCAAGAACAACCGGGGCCACATTATGGAAGCCATCAAATCCGGGGTGCGGGACGGCCGCCGCTTTAAATAATGTAGGGCGGGAAAGCGAAGCGCATCCCGCCTTCAGGGGAAAGCGAAGCGCATCCCGCCTTCAGGGGAAAGCGAAGCGCATCCCGCCTTCAGGGGAAAGCGAAGCGCATCCCGCCTTCAGGGGAAAGCGAAGCGCATCCCGCCTTTAGGGGAAAGCGAAGCGCATGCCGCCTTTAGGGGAAAGCGAAGCGCATGCCGCCTTTAGCGGTGTATGTCAAAAATTAACGTACAGGAGGGGAATATGAAAAGATTCGGCTTACTATGGCTCTGCATAATCCTGTTGCTGGGGAGCTCCCAGGCGCTGGCGCAAACCGATACCGTGGTCATGAAGGCCCCGCCCGGAATTTCAGAGATCGTCACCGGGGGGACTGCGTTCTACCCGGACGCCCACGGAAATGTCGCTGTCCCGGTGGTTTACGTACAGGCGTGCCAGAGCGTAGGATTTCGCTTCTATGACCAGTATATTCTTCAGCAGGCGCTCGCTGGCGACTTGGTCTTCGTGGTCTCGCCGGGTGAATTGACCACGGCCCACGGCTCGGCGGCCAACCGCACGGTGACCGTCACCCTCCAGGATGCCGCGGGGGAAACTCATACCTGGTTTAATGACGTGGTGGCCAGCGGGGTCAGCATCGCCAAGTCGTCCAGCGCCGGGACCGCCACCATCGCTTCCACCACCCTGACTTTTGTGGCTGGCGTGGCCACGGTGGCGATCACCGAGGGGGGCACCTGGGCTGCCGCCGACACCGACACCCTGACCGTCGCTCCGGAGACGCTCTTCGGGGGCACTGTGTACGGCCCCACCAGCACCGAGACCATGAACTGATCCCTTGACTACGTAGGGCGGGAAAGCGTAGCGCGGGAAAGCGTAGGGCGGGAAAGCGAAGCGCATCCCGCCATTTGGCCTGAATAAGAAACAAATTTTCTATGAGCCATGCGGTTGACGATGAAATAAGAAATGGAAGAGCTCTTTGAAAACTGCGGCGCGGGCGCCTTGGACCCTCCTGCCAGGCCGAATCAGCCAGATGATCTGCTGCGGTTATATTTGCAAGAAATAACATCGTTAGCGGCAAAGGCTAAAGCTCAGGGCGACGAAGATAAAAGTAGGCGCCTGGAGGCCCATCTCCCCCTGGTGGTAGCCATTGCCCGGCGATTTAATAGACCGACTAATCATTTGAGGCTTCTGGACCTGATCCAGGAAGGCAATCTCGCCCTGATGCAGGCTGTGGAAAGCTATGATGAAAGCGAGCCGCGTTGCCCCTTCATCGCCCATGCCTATCAGCAAATCCGCTACCGCATATGGCAGGCCATCGCCGAAAAGAACCGCACCGTGCGCCTCACCAGGCATATCGCGGCTTACCTTCCCCAATTACGCCGGGCCGCTCGTTCGATAGCCCGCGAATTCGGACGAAGAGCCACTCCCGCAGAGATTGCCGAAAAGATGGGATTACCGCTGGATAAGGTGCAAAGATTACTAATAATTGATATGGAGCCTCTGTCTTTGGACATTCCTTTTAATGGGGAAGGTCCCCTGGCCGATTTCATCGAAGACGATAAGATTCCCTCCCCATTCGAGGCGGCGGCCTCCCGCAACGTGACCGATCAATTGTTCATCCTGACCCCTCGGGAGCAAGAAATGGTGCGGATGCGTTTTGGCATCGGCGAGCACACTGAGCACTCAATAGCAGAACTGGCAGCTCATCTGGGATTTTGCCGGGAGTATGTCGGCGAGATCCTTTCCCAGGCGCTATCAAAACTGCGCCATCACTGCTTACAGGGCTTTTATTGAGGAGTGCCTGTGCCGGGTGCGGTCCGCCGCAAATAACATAAGTCACATAAGTAACATCGCCAGGGGATCTAAGAATGGAAGGCAAAATGCAGAGAGGAAAAAGCGAAGCACAGAGGCCCAAACCTTCTCAAGGCGATGCTGCCTTTTGCTTGGGGCTGCGGTACGGTATGGCTCCTAAAGTGATCTCTAAATGGGGCCAGAAGCATGGCCATGACCTGATCGATTTTTTAAACATACCGCCCGCCAGTGAGTACGCCAGCCTTTTCGTTGCCTGCGTCCTGGCAGATAATCCCTATGAAGGTATACTCTTTGCGCGGCTGGCGCCGTGGATTGATCCCGAAAGGAAATTGATATTCGGGAATTACCCCACTGTTAAAGAATGAGGGCCAAAATGCCGATAAGGTTTGGTTGGGAGGAACAGCCATGTCAAAACTTGTTCCTTACTTGGGCGGCAAGAAACTCCTAACCAAAACTATCCTATCCCTCCTTCCCGAGCACCGCCTCTATTGCGAGCCCTTCGCCGGCTCAGCCACCATCCTCCTGGAAAAGGTACCGAGCCCGGCAGAGGTGATTAATGATATCAACGGGGAGATCGTCAATCTCTTTCGCATTGTGCAAACCCACCAGGAGGAATTTTTGCGGTGCATCCGCTGGAATCTCAGGAGCAGGCAAGAGTTTCTGAGGTTGAAGAATTCTCTCCCGGCGATGCTCACCGATATCCAGCGCGCCGCGCGCCTCTATTATCTAATGAGGGCGGGCTACAGTGGCATAGGCAAATATTTTAGCGGAAAAATCATTGGCTCCCATCGGCCCTTCTCCATTTACCGCATAGAGGAGACGCTGTATGAGATCCACCTGCGCCTTGAAAATGTTACCATTGAGCATCTTCCTTATGCCGACTGCATCGGCCGCTATGATGGCCCGGATGCGCTTTTTTACCTTGACCCGCCTTATTATGGCTGCGAGAATTATTATGGCGCTGGCATCTTCGCCCGAGAGGATTTCACCAGCCTGGCGGCGCTCCTGCGTCAGATCTCCGGCCGCTTCCTCCTGAGCCTTAACGACACCCCTGAAGTGCGCCTCCTCTTTGCGGGTTTCCCCTTCCTGGAGGTTTCTACGAGCTATACCAGCGGCACGCACTGCGGCCATGACAAGAAGGCTCGGGAGCTTCTGATCGCCAATTATGACCTCTCTCAGGCTTCCCAAAAGGCAACTTGAAGCCCTTGCTCCTCCCTAAAAATGGGCGCCCCAACGCCCTCATTGTCCCCAATTTCAAATGATCGTTTGATTTTCGCCCCCCACTTTTTAAAGCCATTTCTCGCGTTTTTGCCCCTCATTTCTGGCGTCCCGCTTTAAGGAGCGTACGAT
>Ga0208038_1001925_pt1 | contig 10442 bp, 7 predicted proteins | sample June2015DPH_16_1_FD_184714 | JGI IMG/M metagenome (GOLD analysis project Ga0208038, IMG submission 184714) | Peatland microbial communities from SPRUCE experiment site at the Marcell Experimental Forest, Minnesota, USA - June2015DPH_16_100... | ecosystem: Environmental > Terrestrial > Soil >...
CTGTCGACGCTGTTGAAAGAGGCGATCTTCGTCAGCGACAAGATGGCCTCCGGGATGCCCGTGCTCGCCGGGGCCCCGACGGGCCTGTCGGCAGGGCCGATGTCATCGGCCTCGGGCGTGACCGAAACCTGCACCGAGTCGTGATGGCCGTGGTAGCAGCCCTCGACCTTGATGATCAAGTCCCGACCGGTGATCGCCCGCATGAGATGAACTGCGTCCATGGTCGCCTCAGTGCCCGAGTTGGTGAAGCGCCACAAGGGCAGGTCGAAACGGTTCCCCAGCTCCTCGGCGACGATGACCGCGTCCTCTGTCGGTTGGGCGAAATGGGTCCCCATCGCAACTCTGCGGCGCACGGCCTCTACGATCGCCGGATGGGCGTGCCCTGCCAGGCCCGCACCGTAACCGCCGTGCATGTCGACGTACTCGGTGCCGTCGACGTCGTAGATCTTCGAACCGATGCCGTGGCTTATCCACACCGTTTGAGGACGGGTTATCTGCCAGCTCGAGGTCACACCGCCGGCGAGCGCCCGGACTGCACGTTCGCTCAGCTGCCTGGACCGGGGCTGGCGGCAGCGGAATATCTCCTCCTGCTCGGCGACGACGGCGTCCAGCCGTCTATCGACCTCCTTGCTGGTCGCTCGCGTGGACTTGGGCAATTGGACTGCCATTGCTATCTCTCCGTTCGCGCGGCACCGGTGTCCGTCCGGCGCCGTCGCCTCTCAGCTGTTGACTACACACACCCGGCTTCGAACGGCCACGCTTCGCCAACTCCTGGCGGCGCAGCACGCGGCCTCGAGCACATCGGCGTGTACGGCACTCTCGTCTGAGCCTATCTTGCGGAGGGTCCTCAACTCTTGTGAGTCGACGCCGACGCGCTCACCGGCACCTGGGTTCCCGGCTCGCTGCCCCGCCGGAACTGGCACGACCGCCGCGATCCGTCGGATGTGAACTAGATTTAGTGGACCGTGAACTCGGCGAGTGGCGAGTGTCTGGGAAGGCTTTGGCGCACCTGAATCCGGCAGACGAACGCTTCGGGGACCGGCTCCTGGCCGGACTACTCGACGATCTTCCGGACGCGGTGATCGTCCTTGATCCGCAGGGCCTGCTGCAGTGGGGAAACCGCGCAGCAGAACGCTTGTTCGGTCGGTCGCTGGACACCTCTGTCGGACTGCCTGCACTCGAGCTTGTCCACCCCGAGGACATCGAGCTCGTCCTGCGGTCGCTGACCAGCGTGCAGGGCAAGAAAACGGGCACGCTCATCGAGGTTCGGGCCAAGACCGCGATCGGGTGGCGACTTCTGGAGGTGATCGGCTCACCCATCGCGTGGTTCGAAGGCCACGCAGTGCTCTTCTGCCTCCGGGACCTGACAGAACGACGCCGGTTTGAAGTCGCGCACAACGAAGAAGCGCGCCTCCGGTCCCTCGTGCAGAACGCCGCAGCGGTGACGATGCTGGTTTCGCCGTCGGGGCTGGTGGACTCCGTCTCCGGAGCGCTCAACCGGGTGTTGGGACACGATCCTGAGCTCGTGGAAAGCCGGCCCCTCGCTGACCTCGTAAGCGAGCCTGATCGTCCTGATCTCCTGGACGCGTTCGAACGTGCCTCGCGCGGGGCATCCGCTTTGAACCCGGTAACGGTTACGGTGCGGCTCCTCCGCCACGCAAGCACTGAGACGGTGCCGTTCGAGCTCTCGCTTGTGAACTTGATCGATGATCCCACCGTTGGGGGCTTTGTGGTCTCTGCTCACGACATCACGGCCAGAGTCGCTGCCGAGCTGGAGCTGCGCGAGACACTGTCACTGCTCACCGCGACGCTGGATTCCACCGCCGACGGCATTCTCGTCGTCGACACCGCCGGCCGGATTACCAGCCTCAACCGGCGATTCGCCGCAATGTGGCGTGTGCCGGACGCGATTCTGGCTGCGCGAGATGACGCTGCCGCGATCGCATCCGTCATAGACCAGTTGGCCAATCCGGAGGCGTTCCAGGCAAAGGTGCACGAGCTGTACGCCGACCCCGCAGCCGAGAGCAGTGACACGTTGGTGTTCAAGGACGGCCGAGTCTTCGAGCGCTACTCGAAGCCGCAATACGTTGACGGCGTAGCCGTCGGGCGCGTGTGGAGCTTCCGTGACGTGACCGCGCCCAAGCGTACCGAGGAGGAACTGCGCGAGAGCGAGCAGAAGTTCCGTCAGGTCTTCAATCAAGGACCGCTCGGGATCGCCCTTGTCGATCTCGATTCACGGATCATGGACGCGAACCGCGCCCTGTGCCGTTTCGTGGGGCGTACGAAGAAGGAGCTCGTGGGTGCAGTCTTCTCATCCTTCGCCCACCCCGAGGACGCGGACAAGGAGTCCGAACTCGCCCGGCAGATCTCAGCGGAGCTGATCTCCAGCTATCAGACAGAAACGCGCTTTGTCACAGATGTCGGTGACGTGGTCTTCGGAAGCGTGACCGCCTCGGTCATTCGCGGCGAGCAGGGTACGCCGATATACGGCTTGCGCATCGTGGAGGACATCACCAAACGTAAGCGCCTCGAACGCGAACTCGTGGCGCACGCGACGACCGCAGGGAAGCTCCTCGCGAGCTTCACGGCAAGGGAGACCGAAATCCTCGCCTTGCTGTGCGACGGTTACACGGCGCCGAGAATCGCCGAGCGCCTGTCGCTCTCTGTCCGGACCGTGGAGTCGCACCTCGCGAACGGCTATCGAAAGCTCGGAGTGCGCACGAGGGAGGACGCAGTGGCCGAGTTCGCGCGTTTGAACCTGGCGGTCAACGACCTCAAGAAAGGGCTCCCAGGGAGTGCCTCCGCGGAAGAGTACGTAGAAGAAATCAGTACATTACTGGCCAAATTCCCGTACGCAGGAGCCTAAAGGACCTGCAAATCCCGTCGAAATTTCCAATGTCAGCGCTTCGACAAAGAGCGCGTCCAGGCTTGGAACGGGAGGTTCGTGATGTCTGTCACAGATTCGGGAGCTGAAGGCGGCTCGCTTCACGGCAGTGGGAAGCGCAGCTGGTCCCGATTCCGGTTGAGCCGCAAGGCCAAGGTGGCCACTGCCATAGTCGGTGCCCTGCTCGCAGGAGGCGGCGCCTACGCGGCGACGAACTGGACCGTCGGTCTCGCCGGCGGCTCGAGCGGCGAGGCCCAGTCGGCGAGCGTGTCCAACCTGACCATCACCGCGGTCGCAACCCCGTCTGCACAAAACGTGCTGTACCCCGGCGGCAACGGCGACGTCGTGTTGACGATCTCCAACCCGAACGCCTTCCCCGTCACCATCACCGCCGTGAACCTGCCGGCCAACACGAGCTATGCAGCCGGGTACTCCAACAGCTCGCTGTCGACGGCCCAGACGGGCTGCTCGTCGACGACGAGCGACGTGTCGTGGAACTACGCGACCGGCACGAGCGGCAGCTCGCACACATTGACGACCCCGCTCACAGTCGCCGCCTACAACGCGACGGGCAACCCCTTGACGGTCACTTTGACCAACGACGCCACGATGGCGCTCGCCGCCCCGGCGGCGTGCGAGAGCACCTACTTCTCGATGCCGTCGTTCACCGCTCTGAGCGCCACCGGTGGCGCCGCCACCGCTACGACCAGCCCGGCCGCCGACAGCTGGACGAGCTGACCGTAAAGCAGGCAGCGGCGCGAGCAAGGACCACGAACGTTGGCCCACACGCCACTCGCGCCGCTGTCTGCTGGGATCGTCGTAGCGACCCTATTGGCCCTGGTCGCCCCCGCCGCGGGGTCGTCCAACTGGACGCTCGCGCTCAACACCGGGAGCAAAGCGGAGGCCCAGGCCCAGCCCGGGCCTTCCCCGCCCGGTGGGGTCTCAGACGCCTGCGTGTCGTCGAGTGGACGTACCGTGACGGTCTCTTGGAACGCGGTCGCGGACGCCTCGAGCTACACGATCTTCAAGTCGACGACGTCGTCTTCGAGCGGGTTCAGCTCCACGAAGACAGGTGAGACCGCCACCTCGTGGACGAGCGGGACCTTGGCGGCGGACAACTACTGGTTCACCGTCGAGGCCCTGGTGGGCACCAAGTGGGTGAGCGTGCAGTCGGCCGCGACCGGTGAGACCACGATCGCAACCTCGGGGACGGAGTGCCAACAGCCATGAAAGGCGAAAGTGAGCGGTCAAGCCCCAACGCCGGTGAGGTGACAACCCTGACTGGCTTGCCGGTGTCAGCGCCGCGCACGTCGGGAACGTGAGGATCATGAAACCCTTCCAGCTCGAGCACAACACACGGACGAACAGCGAACCGGGCATCGCCCCAGAAGAGCCGAACGACTGCAGGGCGCTGTCCTTCCAGGCGGAAGCCGATCGGGACATTTCGCGCGCCGAGCTCGCCGGGGCCCTTGAACAGGTGGGGTACTGGCGCACGCTCGCCGAATACCGTAGGAATCGGCTGATGGAACGGCAAGACAGGTCGGGCGGCGAAGCGGACCGCTGCTAGGAACCCGACGCTGGTCCACCGGTCGCTGCAATCCATCTGGACGCTTCTCCCGTACTACCTCCCGACCAGACCTAGACGTGGGGGAGGAAAGCGCGTGGATACAAGCTCGTCGCACTCATCAACAAGACGACGCCGGCGCCTCGCAGTAGCAGGCGTGCTCGCCGCGGCCGCGGTCGGAGGGACCATCTCCGCGCCGTTGTTCGCCGGTGCGCAACCAGCCACGCAGTTGGGCGCGAAGTCGACGCTCCAAGAGGTGAAGATCGTCAAGTATGGCGAGGTATTGGCCAACTCCGCCGGCTACTCGCTGTACGTCCTCAGCACCGAGTCGAAGGGCACGCTGCACTGCACTTCCAGCGCGTGCCTCGCGGATTGGCCGCCGCTTCTCGTAGCCAAGAACTCCATGATCAGTACCGGTCCCGGGGTCAAAGGCAAAATCTCCCATGTCACAAGGGGATCCCGGTGGCAAGTCACTTTCAACGGATGGCCGGTCTACACCTTCGTCGGCGACTCAGGTCCTGGAAAGTCGAGCGGCGAGAACTTCGTCGCCTTCAGTGGTACCTGGTACCTCGTGCATGCGGCGGCGACGACCAACTCCGGCACTCCCATAAAAGCAGCTGCCAGCAGCGGCACGACGAGTGGCGGGGGCACGACCACAACGACGATGGCCGGCTACGGCTACTAGCGCGACCGCTCAAGTGTGAGTCAGGCAACGTCTGGGAGACACATCACAGCACAGGTTCGCATCCTGACTCACACAGGCGGTCGTCCACTCAGGTTCGCGCGGGAATGACTGGACGCGGTTGTCAACGCCGCTCAGCGCTGACCGTGCCAGTGCGAAAGTGGGCCATCTCGAGCCTGGGAGTCAGGTGACCCTCGGGCGGTCTTGCACCACGTCCACGCCGGCTTGGAGAACCTCGGCCATCCGCTGCACGGCGTCGAACACGTCCACGAAGCGCGTATAGAGCGGCGCTGGGCCAAGCCTCATCACGTCTGGTGGCCGGAAATCTCCTATGACCAGCTGACGGTCGATCAAAGCCTTGCACAATGGCCACGCCCCGGGGTGAGCGACTGATACGTGAGCTCCTCTCCGACCCGGATCGGTCGGAGAGGCCAAGGTCGCACCAAGCGGCTCAAGTTCGCTGTGCACGAGATCCACCAACATTGCCGTGAGTCGCTGCGACTTAGCCCACAGTGCGGCTACGCCGGCCGATTCCACGGTCCGGGCCGCGGCATCGACGGCCAACAGTCCGAGCACAGGCGGAGTACCTGCGAGAAAACGACCCATTCCGGCCGTTGGAACGTAACTAGGACCCATGGCGAACTGGTCCTCCTGTCCGAACCAACCCCACACCGGTTGGCGAAGCCGGACCTGCAGGTCACGCCTCACGTACGCGAAGGCGGGCGAACCGGGGCCTCCGTTCAGGTACTTGTAGGTGCAGCCGACAGCGAGATCGGCTTCGGCCTCGTCCAAGCCGACTGGAATCGCGCCGGCACTGTGACACAGGTCCCACAAGACGAGTGCGCCATGGCGATGGGCTGCCTCGGTGATGGCTGGGAGGTCCAGTCGGGCGCCCGAGCGGAAGTTGACGTGCGACAGGCATACCAGTGCCGTGCTCGCGTCAATTGCCGAGTCCACGACTTCGGTGTCCAGGCCGTCGACTGCACTGCCATGCAGAAGGCGCAACTCACGGCCGCTGGCTTCAGCGAGCCCCTGCAGCACATATCGGTCCGTTGGGAAGTCGTCCGCGTCGGCCAGAATTACCTGCCGGTCGCACTGGTCAGCCAGGGCGGCCGCGGCCAGTTTGTAGAGATTGACAGTAGTGCTGTCACAAACAACGACCTGTCCGGAACCTGCGCCGACCAGGCGGCCGACCCGGTCACCCACCGCAGCAGGCAGGTCCATCCACCTGGACCACCCACCAACCAGGTTCTCCGACCAGTCGCGCACCGCCACTGCCAGTCCCTCGACGACAGAAGCAGATGGACGACCCAAGGAGTTGCCGTCGAGATAGATAGGTCCTTCCGCGGTGAACTGGCTCCGGTAGGACGCCAAGGGGTCTTCAAGGTCCATGATCACAGCAGCGGCGCGGTCCACCGTCTCATTCTGCCGCCTCCAGGCAACCGGATCGTCCCGATGATGCTGCTCCTGACAAGCAAGGTGGCCGCGAGCCCCGACTCCCAGACCCCTCTCGGTCCGCGCCGTCTTGTCAGCCGCGACACAGGCTCTCACCGTTCGTTGCAACCTTCGTCGACACGAACGGTCCCGAGAATCTTCACGCCCGCGCGCTGTCGGGCACGCTACTGTCTGCGGGCGCTCCCCGTCGTGGCGCAAGCGAGCGAGAGCAACGACCTAAGGGGCCAACGAGCGCCATCTGAGATGCTCTCGAGACGACGGCCAACGTCAAAGAGACTTTCGGCCCTAGCTCCCGTGACAGCCGTCGGCCAACGTGAAGGCATGGGCGGTCCGAAGCTCGAAGAGTTGTCGCGCGGCGAGTGTTTGCGCCTGCTGGCCAGCGTGTCCGTAGGGCGGGTAGGCCTCAGCATCAAAGCACTTCCAGCGGTATTACCAGTCAACTTCGCTCTCTTGGACGGCGAAGTCGTGTTTCGCACCGTGGAAGGCACAAAGTTCCACGCCGCCGCCGCCGGCAGAGTCCTCGCCTTTGAAGCCGACGGCTATGAGGCTGACGGCCTGAGTGGCTGGAGTGTTCTTGTCCAGGGCGTGTCGAGGGTTGTCACCGAAGCGACGGAGCTGTATCGGGCCCAACAGCTGACGGTAGAGGCCTGGGGAGTCGACCGAGCAGCCGACCGAGTCGTCCGAATCACCTCCACGCTTATCAGCGGACGCCGGTTCCAGAGGACACCGCGATAGAAGGTCGTTGCCCGGCTCGCCACATTCACACAGCCTGCTAACGCCTGCAGGCCGTCCTCGACCCGCCCCGGTCCTTTGGACGACTCCCCGGTCCTCGACCTGTCCGCGCGGCTTTGGGTCTCGACTTCGGTGCCCTGTCCCGGTCTGCGTCGTCCGCTCTCTTTGGTCGGAACGCGCTTCGACCGTGGAGTAGCGGTTCACCTGTCGTCCATACGGGCATCTTTGACGGGCTGAGTTCAGGTTCGTCCTTTCCGCACTCCCACTTGGGACAAGGTGAGCGCTCGCGTAAACGAGACACTCCAGTGCAGCGTCGCCGAAGAGTCCCTCGTCAACCTCTCAGTCGATGCGTAAACGGCATGGCCGGAGAGAACAGCGGGACTCTTGGAGGGTCTGAAACGCAGCGCGCATTTCCAGGAGCAAATCAAAGGAACTGAACGGGCCCTCAGCGTTCCTGGTACTTCCCGAGGCGCCTTGCCTGCCGGAAGGAGCGAGCACGTCAAGTCGGCTTGGGGCACACAGGTAGCATCGAGACCGAGAACCGATCGTCACGCCGTCGACCGAGCAGCAAGTTGCGCCAATGTCCAACCTAGAAGGTGAACGGCAACGCCAGCAGACCAGCTATCGAGGCGCGCCGCGGGATAGCCGGACGGTGGGTAAGCCTGTACCCCGTTGGCGCAGAGCGCTCGCAGTCGCCGGCAGCCTGGCGCTGCTGGTTCTCATGTTTGTCGGAGTGATCCCGCGGTTCACGAGCTACTCAGATACTTGGGCCCATATGGCCGGCCTCAGCCCTCTGTGGTGGGCGGCGATCGCCGTGGCAACCACGGTCAATCAGATCTCCATCGTTTGGCCCTACCAGGCTGTCCTGCCTGGGCTCCGGTTCCGGCTCGGCTTTCTCGAGACCGAGACCACCTCCGCAATCTCAAGCACCGTGCCTGCCGGCGGCGCTGTGGCGATCGGGATGACCTACAGAATGTTCTCGTCCTTCGGCTTCACCGACCTCGACATCTCCACAGCGGTCGTCATAACAGGCGTCTGGAACCTGGCAGCCAAGCTCGGTCTGCCGATCGCCGCGGTCGCTCTGTTGGCGGTGACGGCACACCCGCCTCAAGGTGCCCTGGCAGCCGCCGCCCTGGGCATGGTCGTCCTCATAGTCGCGGGAGTGGCACTGTGGCTGGTTTTCCGGTCCGAGACAAGCGCCCGCTGGCTAGGTCATCTCGCCGATCGGATTGTGAACTGGGTACTCCACTTCTTCCACAAGGTGGAGGTGGATCGGACCGAGCAGGCAGTGTTGCACTTCCGAAGCCAGACCGTCGACACAGCCTACCGTCGTGGCTGGCGTCTCACCTGGGCCGTGCTGGCCAGTCAGCTCGCGGTCTTGCTTCTGGTCCTTATCATCGTGCGGGCCGTCGGTGTCACGTCTGCCCAGGTCGGCTTCCCCGCGGTGCTCACCTCGTTCGCAGTGGCCCGGCTGGCTGGCGCGGTGCCGATCGCTCCGGGTGGCCTTGGAACAGTCGACGCTGCGTTCGTTGCCATGATGACGGCGTTCGGGACGAACGCATCCCATGCTTTGGCGGCGGACTTCGTCTGGCGGCTGACGACCTATGCGCCGCCGCTGATTCTTGGCGTGGTGACCTATCTCATCTGGATCCGCCGCGCGGAGCGTGCGTCAATGCCGCCGGCGTGAATTCGACGCTGCTTGGTCGAGGTTGAACCCAAAGAGCAGCACTGGTCAAGGGTGAGCCGGGCGCCCACTTGCACCAACGGTTTCAAAGCGGAAGTTCAGCTCTCGCAACAACCGCGCGATGAGGGGCCTCAGTTGATGGAATCGTAGGCGATCGGTCGTTGCTCGAAGAACTTGCTCGTGCTCCTCTGTCGCGCAACGACCACCAGCGGGACTCCTAGGGCGTAAGCCACAAGGACCGGAGCCGACGCGCTGAGGCCCGACTGCCTGACCACTTCGTACCCGACCCAGAAGCAGAAGAGCCCGGCCAGGAATGGGAGGAGGATCCCCGTGAAGAAGAAGCTCGCCTTCTTGAACATAACCGTGCGGTAGGACCAGGCACACGCCAGACCCGTAGCTCCGTAATAGAACGCGACGAGCACACCGATGTTGTCGATGAGATTGCCGTACACCGAGTTGACCGTCGGGGACCCTGCTCTGACCAGAATGCCGAGCTGTGCCACGAACGCGAGGATGAGCGTCCCGATCATCGGCGTCTGGAACTCGCCGTGGATGACGCCGAAGACGCGCGGGAAGACTCCGTCCCTCGCCATAGACAAAGTGACACGCGCTGCCGGCAGCAGTGTGGTCTGAGTGTCGGCCACCGTGGAGGACAGCACGGCGATGATCATCAGGTAGCCCATCCAGGGACCACCGGCGCGTTGCGCGAAGTAGAAGAGCACATCCGGGCCCTGGCTGGAAAACTCCTTGGCGGGAAGCAGCATCTGGGCAGACACGATGTTCAAGACGAAAATGAACAACAAGAGGAACATTGAGATGATGCCCGCCTGACCTGGAGTCTTTGTCGAGCTCTTCGACTCTTCGTTCAAGTTGACGGCGGTGTCCCATCCCCAGAAGAAGAACAGGCCGAGCACGCATCCGACGGCCAGCCCCTTGTAACCATGGATCGAGAGCGGGTCGAGCCACGACCAACGGAACCCAGTAGACCCCACAGGATGGTCGGCAGCTACCTTGACTATCCCCCAAATGGAAGCGCCGAGCAGAGCCACATACTGGATGAGCAGGAAGAACCATTGGCTGTTGGCGGTCCAGCGGATCCCGTAGATGGTGATGAACGTGATGACGGCGAGCCACAGCGCCCCGACCATCACCGTCAGCCATGTATTGCCGGCGGTGCGCGCGTTGATCCAGCCGACCGTGTGCATGAATTGGAGCGTGTATCCGCCGGCCAGGATCGGCGCCGCCACACAGAACAACACGCTCGCCGCCACCTGCACCCAGCCGCTGAACCAACCGACGGAAGGGCTCACGAGCTTGGAAAGCCACGCGTAGCAGGCGCCGCAATTGGGGTCCCTGCGGTTGAGGTAGAAGTACGCGACGGCGATGAACAGCACCGGGATGAAGCTGACGATGATCACCGCCGGCCCCGCGTAGGCGACGG
>Ga0208038_1001926_pt1 | contig 10440 bp, 12 predicted proteins | sample June2015DPH_16_1_FD_184714 | JGI IMG/M metagenome (GOLD analysis project Ga0208038, IMG submission 184714) | Peatland microbial communities from SPRUCE experiment site at the Marcell Experimental Forest, Minnesota, USA - June2015DPH_16_100... | ecosystem: Environmental > Terrestrial > Soil >...
CATCCCTGTGGCGAACCCTCTTGTAAGCACGATTGCGAAGCCTGTAAGGATATTGCAGCTAACCCAAAGAGTAATAAAGCCCAGAAGACAGTAAAGTAGTAAAGGAATCTTTATGGCACAACCTAACCAATACGAGGGAGAATGGACTACCCTCGAAAAGAACATTCTTAAGAAGAGTTATCCTCTTTTGGGCGTTAAAGTGGTTCAATTACTTCCTAATCGGACAGCAGACGCCTGTGAAAGACAGGCTCGTAAGCTCGGAATCAAATACGGACTCTTTCCACTCGGGGAAGAAGCCTATTTGGACATTGAAACTACTAACTTTAACGCTGACATAGCTTATATGCTCAGTTATGCGTTTAAAGTGAGAGGAATGGACACTGTTTATTCATCAAAAATCACTAAACAAGAGATATTTAGTGGTAAATTCGATGAAAGACTCGTAAAAGATTGCATTCGAGACTTAAAACGCTTCAAAAGAATCTACACTTACTACGGTACAGGCTTCGACATACCATTTCTCAGGACAAGAGCCTTAGAAATGCACATAGACTTCCCTGTATTCGGGTCTATTCAACACCAAGACATCTACTACCTTGTTAGGAATAAGCTGAAACTTTGCAGAAACAGGCTTGAGAACGTAACACGGCTCTTGGGGATAGACGATAAGACACACTTAGAGCTTAAGATTTGGCGCATGGCAGCAATCGGTGACGAAAAGGCACTTCAATACGTCTACGATCACAACGTCATAGACACAAAGATTCTGGAAGCAGCGCATGAAGAGATCAAGACCTTTGCGGGGGTAACTAAGGGGTCTATTTAGTGCCTCTCTTCTGTGCAATCATAGCAAGGGATTGCGTTAACGAATCTCTCTCTTGCAACGAATGTGAACATTACAAGGAGAGTAGGAAACATCCGAGCAGAAATAAGTGGATGGGTAAACCAAGGCGAAGAAGTAAAGCGAACCATCCCGACTAAGTGTCCTGTCTGTGGTGGAAAGGTACACAAGACAGACGCTTCGAGACTATGCGGTATCATCTTCGTATATTGTGATGCTACCAAAATGAGAATACCTCATTGGGGGAGAGAATACGAACCTTAAAAAACGAATCATGGGTATCTTTAAAAGAAAGAAACACAGTCTAATATTTGAGAGAGTCAAAACAATGTCAAAAGTAAAAGAATCAGACCTTATTATTAAGGTACATTTGTGTCCACAGCATAAGGACAGTCTTACCTTCGATGGTAAGTTAGCTACGGGCTACATGCCTATGATGTTTAGGAATATAGCCAATTGTCAATCAGGCTGCAAGGTGGAATACGTTTAATGCCTCAAGATACACGGGTTAACTTTCCACTCGAAATAGTAGAGAAGACCCTTGTTAAGCAAGGAAGATGCTGTGCAAAGTGTGGGCTACCATTAACTTACGGTTACGAAGTTCATCACGCTAACGGCGTAAACTCTGACGTTTCAGAGGATAACTGCCAGCTTCTTCATCCACGTTGCCACGCTTCTGAGCAGTATGCAACACTTAAGGCGCAGCGTGAGGGCGTGATCAAAACCATTGAAGGTACTCTCACAGCAGCACTTTCACCAGCGGGGATGTCTGGGGCTACACTCAAAGAAATGGCTGGTCTAATAGACAAACAGTTGTCATTGATCAATCAGGTTCACGGGATAGAACACTTCGATCTACCACTTACAGAGCGCCAAGAGTACGCAGAGAACTTAGCGAGAGTACAGTTAGAGTCCTATCAAGAAGGATACTTAGACTGCTTGAAGGGAGCAATCCCGAGTCTCGCAGAAGGCAAAGTTCCCCTTCCTATTCAGGTGAAGAAACTTGCCAAGCAGTAAAGTTGGTCAGATAGCTCTCATAATGGGAGAGATAGTAACAGACACCGAACAATGCTACGGTGTTCTTCCAGAGAAACTTAAGACAATATGGCTTAAGCAACTCACTGAGTATTCTAAGCGATTAGACGCCTTGGTAGAGGAAACAGAGAAGACAGCGTTCAACCGAGGATTCGATTCAGCTAAGGGCGTTCCTCTTGTTGGATACGAAGAGAAGTTCAGACAAGTTCCTTGGGAAGTAAAGCCTAAGAGCCAGCGATTAGTTCCCGATGTCCCTGTCAAAAATAAAGACCTTGAACAAATGGAGAAATAAACAAATGTGTAAACATACAAAAAATACAGATAATCCACATCACTATTTCTTTGAAAGCGGGTGTACAGATAACCATGCTTATCTCGTTTGTGATATTTGCGGGTATATAGAAGATGTAGGTAATTTGGATGCCACAAAGCGCCTTTAGAAACTTAGTTGATACACAGTACCCAATTCAGAATACTAACGCTCGGGGTAAACGAGTTAAGGGTACACATCTCGTTGCCAAGGCTTTCCTCACCTACGAGGAAGTTCTGAGACAAATGGAAATGAACTTCTGTGACGAGGAAGCTAACACATTCATAGCCTATCTCTCAGCGATTAAGTTTCCTACTCGGGCAGAACAGATCAGACGAGCTTACCTTAAAGAGAAGATAGCTAAAGCAAAAGCAGCACGATACGCTAAGCTACATCCCTTGCCTACTCGGGAAGAGATTGCAGCAGCTAATCACATTAATCCCGAGGATTATGCTAAGGGACCACCGAGACTGTGGAACGGTGGAAACTTAGAGAAATTAACAGAGAAGACAGCCACAGAAAAGAAATTATTAAGGGTTAATGAAAAATGACCGAAACAAGAAAGTACACCTGTATCTATTGCGATAAGGAGTTTACCCTTGTCGAGTTAGAGGCACACGAACCTCTATGCAAACAGAACCCAGATAACAAGACAGCAGTCTTTGAACCTGTTCCCCTTGAAGAAGCAGCAAAGAGCAAGGTGAATCTTGAGAAACACATTGGTCACAAGATCGAACAGGCAGAGAAGTTCTTATTGTTACCCGTTCCAGACGAGGACGGTAAGTTAGTGCTGCGCTTGATTCTTACGCCCGAAGACCCAGAAGCTAAAGCGATCTGGATAGACTTTAGATACTTAATGTTAGAAGTAGCTAAGTACAAGAAAGAGTTAGACTCTAAGATGGGTATATCACCTAAATCTAAGATCACTCCGAAGGTTACTGATTATGTCCGTTAATAAAAAGAAAGTATTAACTATTGCAACTGCTCGTCCTGATCTTGCTTCTCAGGGACCAGAACCTTCAATGGAAATGATTAACAATTACATTGACGTTGATAAGAGGACAGGGACCAGCGCAGAAGCAGATAACGCTCCTTCACCAGAAGCAGTAATAGATGAAGAAGACGAAGACTGTTCAGTTAAACGCTTGGAGGACATCTCAGGTATTGGACCCGCAGCAGCAGCGAAACTCAGGCTCTTAGGTTACACAGTTATGGGACTTGCAACCGCTCGACCAGACGTTGTAGCGGGAGAAATGGGAATCTCACAGACAATAGCTAAGGTCTGGTGTTCGGTAGCTCGGGATGCAGCACTCGCAAAGATGGATGTCTACACAGCAGAGGAATATGATGAGGAACAGAAAGCAAAGCAGATTCATATTAAGACAGGTTCTAACGAATTTAATCTTATGCTTGACGGTGGCATTCCTACAATGTCTATCACAGGCTCTTCGGCTCGGTTCTCTTCTGGTAAAACACAAATAGAGTACGATGCAATCTTAGATGTTTTAGCAAACATAATAGTTTGTAGCAAGCCTAAGTGCAGATGTAAACTTGAGAAGCTCGGGGAGAAATGCAAAGAAGTTGATAAGAAAGGTCACGCTTGCGAAGGCATTGGAGTACACGCTAAGGCAGCACTCATAGAGACAGAACCAGATACTTTCCACTTGTCACGGTTGCAGCAGATCGCTCGGGAACGAGGATGGATGAATATTATCTGGAAGAACCTTTACATCTTCCCAGCTAAACAGATTCCAACAGCCAAGGCTCAATTCCTACAATACAAAGTTATTCAACGTCTACTCGAAGGCACAGCAGCTAAACCAGCAATAGAAGAAAAACATAATGCACAGGGACTCATTACTCAGCGAGGGCAGAAAGCGGTTGAAGGTAAAGAACCAGAACCAATCATCTTTGTAGCCATTGACAGTATGAACGCTAAGTTTCGTGATGGGTGGTCAGATTCTCAGAACCTTCCTTTGAGAACAAGAGAGTTAGCAGCACACTTCTCACTCATGGAATACCTCGCCAGCACTTACAACGTTGCCTTCTACCTTACTCATCAAGTCATAGCTCCTGTCCGACCAGAACAAGGACTAAAGATGAAAGTAAAGTTCCTTGACGAGTTCTACCCTGTAGGTGGAGACTTCATACTTCACTCAGTCAACAATTGGATAGCTCTCGCTTCGGTAGGTGGAGATGTAGAGGAAGCATACCTTTACGATAGCTCTTACCTTCCAAAAAGTAATTGCTACTTTAAGCTGACCGCTAAAGGATTAGTTGACGCTGGTGCAGACATCAAGAAGAAAGAAGATGCTAAGAAAGCAGCAGCCGAGAAAGAGAAGGTTACAGGACCAGCAATCAATATCAATGGGAATGTGAAGTAATGCACACACCTAACTTTGAACACAAATGTATGCTAATACTAAACGATTGTAGGACTCCAAGGACTTTACACTACGTTAAGGACAAGTACAACTTTAACAATAAACAAGTGATCTACGCTCTCGAATACTTACAGTTTTCTGGGTTCATTACGATCTCTACTGTTCCTCGGGATGGTCGGGGAACTAAAGCAATCAGCACTACCGATAAGGGTAAGGAAATGCTTACAGCTATGGGATTGAAATACTAATGCCGATCTTTATTGATAATCGGGGGGATGGGGAGAAGGCTGTTGCTGATATACTACAGAGAAAGAAATACCCTGTAGTCATTCAGCACATTGAATCAGGGGACTACGTCTTTGAGGATGTCGGTATAGAACGCAAGACGATCAACGATCTTCTTAATACATTAATGTCTAAAGAGAAAGGACACGATCTCTGGACACAGATACAGACCCTCAAGGATACCTACAAGAAGCCAGCAGTCCTAATCGAAGGATTCATTGATTGGCATGATAGGCAAGTATCAGGCGTACTCCTTGGCATAACAAACGGTTACGGGATACCTTATTACAACAGTCTCAACCACGAACAGAGCGCAGACATTATAGGACGAGTTTGGGAGCGGTACGGGGTAGCCCGCACAGCACATCAACCACCAGCAGCGGTTAAACGAGGGTTTACACCGAAACAGATTCAGTGGTGTATGCTTCAAACTATTCCTCATATCGGGGGAGTAATGGCATCCAAGATTCTTGAATTGAATCCCTACATCTTTACGGATACAAGTCATGTCTACAACTTCAATATTAAGGGATTCAACAAAGATTCCAAAGACCTTTTATTGAGGGTCTTACATCAATAGTAGAGTGTGAGTGTGAGAGAGTGAAGATTAGTCTCGATAAAGAATCCAATTCAGTAATTGTAGAACCAAGCAATCCCTGTGAATTTAGGGTGTTCCTCACTTGCGGGCTTTGCATCTTCGAATCAGTTTGCACTTGGAGAAAGGCGAATCCAGAATGAGTATTGAAGCCTCAGATGAAGGAGCAGTTAGACGCCGAAGAGAACGCACAATGGAATTAGCAGCCATGTTCAAAGAAGAAATGAAAGGCTCTGCTAAAGCTCTTGGCGTAATAATCGCTAAGTTTCAAATGCAAGAAGGCGTTAGAAAGTCTACCGCTCTTGACTACTACAACTGCCTTTGCAACGCTGGTCTGGTTAAGATCAGTAGAGGAAAGAAAAGCTGGCACTACGAACCGAAAGCGGAATGGGACCTATTTAAAGTAGAGATTTAATGCTATTAATAGCATCGCTCTCACTGAACCATATGCTACTAGTAGCATCGGTAGATAATTGACGGTAATAGAAAAAGAAGGTTAAATCATGCCTAAAAAAGAAAAGACTAAAAAGGAAGAACCTAAAGTGCTTGGTTCAGTTGAACAAGCTATGGGTACTTATCAGGAAGGTACACCTGTAAAGATGGTTACTTTCGGTGATGGTACTACCTTGGAACTAAGCAAGTTCAATCCAACAAGGTTGAATCCCAGATCAACAGTTACCATAGATGGTAAGGTAATGATCAAATGTCCTTACTGTTTAGGAAGCAAGTTGGTCTATAATGCAACCTGTCCAAAGTGTAAGGGCGTAGGCGTTTGCGAACGATACTAAACCCTTATATAGAATCCCGAGAACAAGGTAATGAGAGAGACAATGGTGGTGAATTAACTTGGTAAAGAAATCTAAATCAGAACAGATAATGGATGCAATTCCATTGAACGAAGATGTTCCTAATGTTTCTCTTCCCGAGGCATTAACTCCTTTTCTGGATAGCCATACGGAATCAGAACTACAGGAACTTTTAGGTGTTCAAGTTGCTAAACTCGAAAACAAAGTTCCAGCAGCTTCACTTGAAGAATTTGCAATTGCAGCAGTGATTAACGAAATGCGAAAAGAAAAGAAACACGCAGAGTTTCTAAAACAACCTAAGAAAGAAGCTACTCAATTCGTAGGCTTCATAATGGGTGACGGTGGCACATGGGACAAGATCGCAAACATGATCAGCGCAGCGCAGAGCTACGTTAAGAAACACTCGATTGGTGAAGCTATTGCTAATGGCTACATCAACGGTGACGGTGCAATCCTTGATACCAGAGCAAAGATATTCGGGAAACCGAATGGTAACTACGGCAAACCTTTGAAAGAAAAGGTTACAGATGCTTCACGCACAATGTACTTGATTGGTAGGCTTGGAGAAGACCAGACCTTTAAATACGGTACGATCACGACAAACGATGCTGCTCTTTGCAGAGGATGGTCCAGCGCCAGCGCACATCAATACATGCCTTGCACAACCTTTGGCATAGTCAAAGAAAACACTAAAGACACGTTCAAACTCAATGCGAGTTTGGCAGAAGACACAACCTCAGTGTTCAAAGCAATCAACGAAGATATGGACTGCGGTAAAATCTTCATGGATGTCGTTACTCCACAGATCACTGAAATACTCAATGTTGAGCGGATGTACGAGCTAACTAAAGAAGCATGGGACCGACTAATGTTCGTCAGAGGACGAGTCAGTTGGATAGCCCGTGACAGAGAAAGCTACTTCCACACAATCAAAATGGGTATCATGGATGCCTCTGGAAACGAATTGGTCGTTGAACTTCCCGAGCAAGTCAGCAAAGACTACGGCGAACTTAGCGATATTATCGTGATAGGAAAGCCTGATCGCAGTGACCTTAAAGTGGTAGACGAATCAACAGGCAAAGCAACCTACGAAAAAGGTAAAGGACCCGTAATACTGAAAGCAGTAGGGGTCTACGTTGTGAAAGCAACTCCGACAAATGTCTTCTCCGCAGAAGGCGAAGGCGAAGTCAAGAACATAGAAGGATGGGTTTCTTAAACCCCATTCATTTTTTATTGATAACTTAGGTGATAACTATGACTCTACAAGCAGTTAAAATGAGTATTGTAACAGCAGAAGCCTGTACTGTAGAGTCAGACCACAGACAAATACCCTGTGTAATGCTTATTGGTCGGGGAGAAGACCTTAAGCGATTGAAACGCAGAGTACCATTCTATCCTTACTTTTACCTTCTTGAAGAGGACTACAAGGCTCTTAAAGCAGCTAAGTTCTTCGATCAGATGCACGTTGTTGCAGTAGAGGGTAGCCCAACAAGAAGCATAATGAAACGCTTACTCACCAAGATTACCGTTGAGGACGGTGGTAGAATAGGCGATAGTATTCACATGGTTAACAAAGCCAGCAAGCAGAAAACCCTCGGGTTCAATGCTCTGGACGATAGAACGATCTTCACTTATGAAGCAGACCTTGGCAAGAGCGATCTCTTACCTTTACGCTGGATGGTTGACAACGAGATTAAATGCGGGGTAGAGATCACAGGGAACACCTATAAGCCTATTGATTTTAGTGTTGCTCTACGCAAGTGGTATCTCGACTTTGAAGCCTACACGCTCAGAGAATACACCAGCGGAATGAATCAAGAGGACTACTTGATAATGGTCAGTGTATATGATAGTTACAATCAGACCATGTACACTTACTACGTTATTAATGAGCATTGGAAGCCTTCCTTGCAGCTACAGGCTCAGGCTAAGGCAGACATCTTCCTTTCTAAATCACAATGTCCCAAACATGTGATAAAGTCATTTAAATCAGAAAGTCAATTCCTCGATGCTCTCATGGACCTAAAGGTTGAATTAGACCCAGACGTTATGATTGCTTGGAACTTAAACAGATACGACATCGAGAAGTGGAAGCAACGGGTAGATGCTAACGGTAAGAAGTGCTTACACCTTTTCAGAGACATCTCACCGATGCTAAGTGTTCTGTGGCATAGCCGACCACACAGGGTTAAGGGAATGGTACTGTTCGATCTAATGGTTGCATTCAAGCAATTTACAGACGCCGAGTTAGATGCTTACTCCTTAGGATTTGTTACCGAGAAGGAACACTTAGGAGTAGAGAAGATACCATTCACAGGGTCTTCGGGTAACACATGGGATAACTACCCAGAGACTATGTTCAGGCGTAATGTAGCAGACGTTCTTATTATGAAAGCTCTCGATGATAAGTACGGTCTGGTTGAAACTTACGATGAGTCCCGTAAGGAATTTGGCTGCCTTTGGCATGAGTCATTCGTTAGGAACAGAGTAATAGACTCCGCACTCCTACGCATGACTCATGGCAAAGTAGTTCTCGGGACACCAAGATACGGTCAGGATACAGGCGAGAAGCTCAAGGGCGCAATCGTTATAGAGCCTAAGCTCGGGGATAACTATTGGATAGCGGGATTAGACCTTTCAAGAGACTACCCGAGTATCATTAAAGGATTCAACATTAGCCCAGAGACTTACAGGGAGACAGAACCCAAAGCTCCACACTACACACTTCATTACTCTTGGAAGGATGCTAATGGTGTAACTAAGGATTTTACAGCTTACTTCCTTAAGCAACCAACAGGGTTACTTCCACAGTTAATTCTAACATTCGATGCTATGCGAACACGATACCAAAAGGAGATGTCTAAGGCAATAGCGAATCACGAACCAGAGAGTGTTATTAAGAAGTGGGAGCGCCGACAGTACAACATTAAGAAGACCACAAACGCAATTTACGGAGTAATGGACTTTGCGGGCTTCCGACTAATGAGGAAAGAATGTACTCAGGCAGTAGCAATCTTAGGCAGAATAACGATTGAAGAAATGGTGCGATACTTAGACACTATAAAATATTCTCTTCTCTATGGAGATACTGATTCGACCTTCGTGCAGCTACACAGTAGTACACCAGAGGAATGCCTCAAGGAAGCTCAGGAGCTACAGAAGAATGTTAACGATCACCTTACAGCATTCTTTCTTGAGAAGTACGGGGCTACTGCACACGCAGAGTTAGGACTCAAAGCGGTCTACAAGAAGGTTAGGTTCCTTGCTAAGAAACTCTACGCTGGTAAGGTACTCTGGGATGAGAAGAAGAGTTGGATAGCAAACGATAGTGACGATAGCTACGATATTAAAGGAGTATCAAGTGTTCGAAGTGATGCCAGCGCCCTTGAGAAGATAGCAGTCAAGGAAGTTCTAAAGATGAGCCTCGATGATAAAGAAGACCAGATCGAAGCTTACAAAGTAGAACTACTAAAGGACTTTGACGCCCGAGCATACGGTCCAATGGATATAGCTTACCCAATGCAACTCAAGGATAGAATGTGGAACGACCCAAAGAAAGGGTGGTGTACTGATGCTGCTGGGTTAGACAAGAACGGGAGACTAAGCTTTCCAAGTCACGCTCGCTCAGCGATCTACGATAACATGTTCCTTAACACAGACTTCACCGAGGGTGACAAGCCAAGGCGATTACCGATCAAGTTCCTCAAAGTATCCAAAGTATCCAAGACACAGACAACGCTTTTCGGTCAGAAGTTACCACAACCAAAGTACCCGAGTGAATGGATTTACAGGGGAAGGACTAACGGTATCAAGGCAGATGTAGTAATCCCTGTCAAGGACATCTCTATAGTAGAAGACTTTAGAATACCAGATTACTTCCTTGATCTAATAGATTGGGACCGCATTAGGAAACGGTTAGTCAATAAGCTTAATAAGCTAAGTGACCCTTCTATAGAAGTGAGAGATGAAGAAGATTGCCAACTTGTAAATGTGGAAGAGAACTCTTCGGTCCAATAACCCAATGTATAGAGTGTCAGGTCTGTTTCTATAGTGGGACTTGTCCTTATGTTGGTAAAGATTGTACCAAAGCAAAACAGGCTACATGCGAAATCTTAGAGGAATAAGCATGAAGGTCTGTGATGGTCACAGGAAAACAGCGGGGTTTCCACTCAGACAGTTAGAGA
>Ga0208038_1001927_pt1 | contig 10439 bp, 8 predicted proteins | sample June2015DPH_16_1_FD_184714 | JGI IMG/M metagenome (GOLD analysis project Ga0208038, IMG submission 184714) | Peatland microbial communities from SPRUCE experiment site at the Marcell Experimental Forest, Minnesota, USA - June2015DPH_16_100... | ecosystem: Environmental > Terrestrial > Soil >...
GCGCCAGCGGCGCACGCGGCAGGAATGCCTCGTAACCGCTGCCGTAGAGCACCGGCCGCGGATTGTCGGACATGCCGCCGTCGACCGCGACATAACAGCGCAGACCGGGGAGATGTTTGATCGTGCCTACCTGGTAGAGCGTCACGGCCGCGTCCGCGACTATGGCCCGACCCGGCTCGGCCGTCAGGCGCACCATCGGGGGGAGTCCCGCCGCCTGTGCGGCCGCGTGCGCAGCCTGCGCCCATTCAGCGATGGAGGGCGCGACTTCCCCTTCGACGTAGGCGACACCGAGACCACCGCCGATACAGCATTCCGAGAACCGGTTCTCGACCACGAACGGCACAAGGGCGGCAATCTCCTCGACGAAGGCGGAGACCTCGAAGATCTGGCTCCCGATGTGCGCGTGCACGCCGACGAGGTCGAAGTCCGCCAAGCTCCTGAGCGCGTCAACTGCTTCTGCAGCCGCCCCCGAGGCCAGTGAGAAACCGAACTTCGTGTCCTCCTGCCCGGTCTTGACGAACTCGTGGGTGTGCGCCTCGATACCGGGCGTGACGCGGACCAAAAGCCGCGTACGGCGACCTGCCGAGCCCGACACCACGTCCTCAACGGCGAAGGCGCGCAACCGGTCGATCTCGTCGAACGAGTCGACGACGATCCGGGCCACACCGGCACGCAATGCGGCCGCGATCTCCTCGGAGGACTTGTTGTTGCCATGGAACACGAGATTCTCTCCGGTCGCCCCTCCCGCCAGCGCGACGGCCATCTCCCCACCGGTCGAGACGTCGAGCGCCATCTTCTCCTCGATGGCGAGCGAAGCCATCGCCTTGCACAAGAAGGCCTTGGTCGCGTAGGCGACGCCTTCTCCGAAACCCGCAACAGCTTCGCGGCAGCGGTGGCGAACGTGGTCCTCGTCGTAGACGAACACCGGCGTGCCGACGTCCTCCGCGAGCTGCAACAGGTCGACCCCGCCGACGCTCAGGTGACCGTCAGCGGTGACGGCGGCGGTGTCGGGAAGCAGGTTCCGAAGGATCGGTCCCTCGGATGGCGACGCTGAAGGCAACTCCGACGCGGGCGTCCCGGGCGAGGACTGGGCGCCGGTCACATCGCCTCAGGTGCCCGGACCCCGAGCAAGTTGAGAGCGATCGCGAGACCGATCTGGACTCCTTCAACCAACCACAATCGCGCCTGGGTGAGGTCAGGCGGCACCTCGTCGGAAAGGACGCGACAGTCGTGGTAGAAGCCGTGGAACTCGCCCGCGAGCAAGCGGACCCAGTTCGTCACCTTGTGTGGCGCGCGGTCCTTGGCGGCTTCGGCGACCACACGGGGCAGGTCGACCAGGCAGCGCATCAGCTCGAGCTCCCGGTCGTGCACGAGCAGCGCCAGATTGGCCTGCGAGATCGGGACGCGCTCGATTCCGCGCTCGGCCCGCTTGCGGTCGATCGAGGCGATCCGAGCATGTGCGTACTGCACGTAGAAGACGGGGTTCTCCATCGACTGACGCTTCATGAGGTCGAGGTCGAGCGTGGTGGACTGGTCGATCGAGTTGAGGAGCGACAAGAGCCGCGTCGCGTCGGCCCCCATCTCGTCTATGACCGAGTCGAGCTCGATGAAGTTCCCGGCGCGCTTGGACATCCGGGCACCGACGAGGTTGACCAGCTGGCCGAGTCTTATCTCCAGCCTGTCGGCCTCGACACCTAGTGCCGCGACACCGGCTTTCAGGCTGGCAACCTGACCGTGGTGGTCCGCGCCGAAAATGTCGATCACTCGATCGAACTTGCGAACCAGGAACTTGTCACGGTGGTACGCGAGATCGCCTGCGAGGTAGGTGAGATCGCCGTTGGACCTGATCAGAACGCGGTCGCGGCTGTCGCCGACCTCTGTGGACCGCAACCAGATAGCCCCGTCCGCCTCGTAAACAAGATCACGCTCGCGGAAGAACTCGATCGTCTCGGCTACCTGGCCGCTCTCCTCGATCGAAGCCTGCGAGTACCACTCGTCGAAATGGATGTCGAGCCGGTCAAGCGTCGTCCTTATGTTCGCGAGGATCGCCTCGCTCGCGAACCGGCCAGCTTCGACGACGTCCTCGGGCCCCTCGTACTCGTGCGCGAGCTTGGAGACGTACTCGCCTTGATAGCCCTCCTCCGGCACCACATCGCCCCGACGCCGGGCAAGCAGGCTCTCGCCGAGAAGGCGGATCTGGCCGCCCGTGTCGTTCACGTAGTACTCCCGTTTCACGTCCCAGCCGCAGCGGCTCATCACGCGCCCGAGAGCGTCGCCGTAGGAGCCGAGCCAGCCGTTGCCCACATGCAGCGGGCCCGTCGGGTTAGCGGACACGAACTCGATCTGCACCCGCTCGCCCCCTCCGAGCTCTGGGGTCGCGTAGCGATCCGTGCCGGCGTCGACGACGTCGGTCAGGGCACGGTGCAACCACGAGTTCGCAAGCCTGAAATTGACGAACCCGGGCCCCGCGACCTCGACTGCGAGCAAATCAGCTATCGATGCGGTCTGCAGCGAAGCGACCAGGTCGTTGGCAATGTCACGCGGCGCTCGACCAACGGACTTCGCAACTACGAGTGCGACATTCGTGGACCAGTCGCCGTGCTCCGGGCGTGCCGGGCGAACGAGCTGGACCTCCAGAGGGTCGATCGGGATGCCAAGGTTCGCGAGAGCCGCGACGATCCCGTCGGTCAGAGCTCGTTCGGTGGTCATTGGAGTCTGAGGATGGCCGAAGTCCCGCTAGCATGCAACATGCACTCAAGTGAGCCCTCGTAGCTCAGGGGATAGAGCATCGGCCTCCGGAGCCGGGTGCGCAGGTTCGAATCCTGCCGAGGGCGCCGATCCTGGTCGTGCCTGAAGCCCGCCGCGTGCAGGTGCTCAGCTCCATCGAGTGGTGTCGTCGGGCGTTTCGCCGTGTTTTCCTTTTCTCCTGCGTGTACGTACCTGTCAGCGATTGCCGGCGATCGTCCGGCTGCGTTGCTCGACACCTGGTCGGCCGTACGGATAGTCGGCGGCTCCAGGGTCGCTGGCCGCGTCGAGCTGTTCGGTCTCCGCCGGCGAAAGGTGGAGGTCTGCTGCCCCGAGATTGTCCTCGAGCTGCTCGAGCGTGCGCGCCCCGAGGATCACCGAGGTGACGGCGGGGCGGTCGACCAGCCATGCCAATGCCACTTGAGCCATGGAGGAGCCGCGGGCCTCGGCGATCTGACGCACCGCTGCGATCACGTCCCAAGTGCGTTCCACGCGGCTCCTGCGGTCGTACGCCTCCACGCCTCTGTTGGGGTTCTCACCCAACCTGGTGGCGCCCTTCGGGGGCTCGTCCCTGCGGTACTTCCCAGTGAGCCAACCGCCGCCAAGGGGCGACCACGGCAACAGACCCAGGCCTTCGACACTGCAGGCCGGGATGATCTCCCACTCGATCTCTCGCACCAGGAGGTTGTACTGCGGCTGCAGCGTGACCGGCCTGGTCAAGCTCCTGGCGTCGGCCACGTCGACGGCCTTCTGCAGCTGCCAGGCTGTGAAATTGGAGAGACCGACGTAGTGGATCTTGCCGACGCGCACCGCATCGTCGAGGAACCTCAGCGTCTCCTCGATGGGCGTCCAGGGATCGTGCGCGTGGACCTGGTAGAGGTCGATCGTCTCGACGTTGAGGCGGCGGAGCGAGTCCTCGAGCGCGCATGCGAGGTGTATGCGCGATAGCCCGGCGTTGTTCGCCCCGGCACCCATCGCGAACCGCCCCTTGGTGGCGAGCACGACCTGGCGACGGACATCTGTCGGACGCGCGGCGAGCCAGCGCCCGATGATCTCCTCTGATGCCCCGGCGCTGTACACGTCCGCGGTGTCAACCAAGGCGCCCCCTACTTCCACGAACCGGTCTAACTGTGCCCAAGCAGTGGCTTCGTCAGTCTCCCTGCCGAAGGTCATCGTTCCCAACGCCAAAGTCGACACGGCGCAGCCACTCCGACCGAGCATGCGGTACTCCATCTTTGACAAGTCCTTTCGTGACACGACTACAGGTTGCAGAAGAACGCGCCGCGGACATGCCCGTTCTGCGTGTCAACGCCGGTCCGAGTCCTCCATCGACGGGGACAGGCTCCAGCCGCCCGCCCGGCCACGCCGTCAGCTCCAGATGGCCGACCCGTTCTCGTAGTCGAAGAAGTTGAGCCGCTCGGTGTCGACGGCAAAGGTGGCACGTGATCCGGCCCTGAGCTCGCTCCGGGGAGAGACCCGGGCGACGCCGGCGGCCCTGACGCCTCCGGTCTGGAGCGTCTGGAGCCCTTCGAGCTCACGGGTCTCGGCCGCGGCCTGGGCGTCTTCCGAGCGGACGCGCGTGGCGTCGAGCAAGAAGTGCACCTGCAGCTCGTTGCCGAGGGCCTCGATGAGCTCCACGTCGGCGCTGAGGGTGGTGCCCGGTGCTGTTGGCGGTGCCAAGGCGGCGTCTGTCAGGTGCTCGGGGCGGATGCCTAAGACCACCTTGCGGTCCTTGTAGTTACGAAGCGCCGGGCGGGCGGCCAAGAGGGCGTCGGACAAGTTGAGCGACTGCGAGCCCACCTTTACCGCTGTCGCGTCAGAAGAGACGACGGCCTCGTAAAGGTTCATGGCAGGAGACCCGATGAACGCCGCCACGAACAAGTTGTCCGGGTGCTCGTAGAGCGACTGGGGCGAGTCGCACTGCTGGAGCCGGCCCATGTGCAGCACGGCCACCCTGTCGCCCATGGTCATGGCCTCGGTCTGGTCGTGGGTGACATAAAGCGTCGCCACGCCGACGCGCCTTTGGATGCGGGAGATCTCGGCGCGCATCTGCACGCGCAACTTGGCGTCCAAGTTGGAGAGCGGCTCGTCCATCAAGAACACCGAGGGCTCGCGCACGATCGCGCGTCCCATGGCGACGCGCTGGCGCTGGCCACCCGAGAGCTGTCCCGGCTTTGAGCTCAGGTACTCGGTGAGGCCTAACAGCTGGGCGGCCTCGCGGACCTTGGCGTTGATCTCGGCCTTGGGGAACTTTCTCAGCTTCAACGCGAAGCCGATGTTCTGGGCCACGGTCATGTGCGGGTACAGGGCGTAGTTCTGGAACACCATGGCGACGTTGCGGTCCTTGGGGGGCAGGTCGTTGACGGGCTTTCCGCCCATGCGAAGCGTCCCGGAGGTGATGTCCTCCAGGCCCGCCACCATCCGAAGAGCCGTCGTCTTGCCCGAGCCGGACGGGCCCACCAGCACCATGAGCTCGCCCTCGGCGACGTCCAGGTCCAGATCCGACACAGCGGGCAGGCCGTTGGGGTAGACCTTGCTCACCTTTTCCAGGTTCACAGTTGCCATGGAGTCTCCTTGATGGCCATCAAACTAATCTCGATCAGGCGACTATTTCACATCACGCTCGCCTGCTACGGGAAGAGCTCAGCGACAGTCGGTTCGAGCGACCGCACATTTCCTGCTGCCGTGCAGTTAGTGGCGCGTGCGCAGCGCCGTCACAAGCCCGACGCCACTGAAGACGGCGCCGATCTGGTACGAGTCGAGGAGTCCCTGTCCGCCACAACGCCCGCGAGCTCCATGGAAACGATTGCACAACTTGACCGGCATCAGCCTTGTGGTTCTACGCTGTGGACCAGGTGCGCGATCGACCCCGGCGCGACGGCAGATACGGCGTCTAGCGGCGCCTAGAGCCTGCAGAACTGGCTCTAGGTTCGGGTTCACCAACTGTACAGAGGAAATCCTTTTTACAGATTGGAAGGAGGACAGGGAGCGGCTCTCATGAGTACCGTGCCCCTGACGAGCAATGGTGGAGTGGGTCCATGAGGCTAACCTGGTAGAGCCCGACGTGGCGTTGTGCGTTGATGCCCGCCACGCGCAGAATTCCGAGCGACCTGGTGAGACCAGGAATAGCGTCTGCGAGAGCGAGTCTCCAATAGTGCCCGAGAGCGATTCCAAGTCGTTCCGCGGTCGGATCGTTGGTTGCCATGTCCGTTGATCCGGCGCTGGTGCCGAAGCGGAAGCTGTACACAGGTGCCCTGATGCCCGCAATAGGGCTGGGCACCTTCGGCTCTGACCGCGTGTCAGCCAATGAGGTCGCGCAGGCGGTGAGCGGCGCGTTGGAAGTTGGCTACAGACATTTCGACTGTGCCTCGGTCTACGGCAACGAGGACCGTATCGGGCAGGTGCTGGAGGGATTCCCTCGCGAGCAGCTTTGGATCACGTCCAAGCTGTGGAACGACAAGCATTCTCCAGAGGACGTCGTTCCCTCCTGCGAGCAGTCTCTGGCCGACCTTCGCACGAATTACTTGGACATGTACCTGGTCCACTGGCCGTTTCCGAACTTCCACCCACCCGGCTGTGACGCGACTTCCCGTAGCCCGAATGCCCGGCCCTACATCCACAGCGAGTTCATGGAGACCTGGCGGCAGATGGAGAGGTTGGTCGACCTCGGCCTGGTCCGCCATATCGGCACCTCAAATACGACGATTCCCAAGCTGGGACTTCTGCTTCGGGACGCTCGAATTCGTCCGGCTGTGAACGAGATGGAACTGCACCCGCACTTTCAGCAGCCTGAGCTCTTCGATTACGTCCGCAGACTAGGCGTTGAGCCGATCGGTTTTTGCCCCATCGGGTCACCAACTAGGCCTGACCGTGACCGGACACCCGAAGACACCGTGGACATAGAAGATCCCGTGCTGGTCGACATAGCCCATGATCACGGAGTGCACCCGGCGGTGATCTGCGTGAAGTGGGCCGTTCAGCGAGGGCAGACCCCGATTCCTTTCTCGGACAGGCGTAACGAGTATCAGTCGAATCTCGAGGCCGTGGTGAGCGACCCGCTCACAGAAGGCGAAATGCATGCCATCGCCGGGATCGACAAGAACGATCGTCTGATCAAAGGGCAGGTGTTCTTGTGGAGGGAGGATCAGTCCTGGCAGGACCTGTGGGACCTGGACGGTGTCATAGTGGGCGCGGACGGCAGCTAGCGAGAGGCGAACGTTTCTCCGAGACGACCGACCATGGGTACCTCGCCAGTCGAAGCGGTCACGAAGCAAGACGTGCGCGACAGACACGATGGCACGAGGGGTACCGATTGGGTAACAGGTGGTCCGCGAGCTGCTTTTCGACAGCGCACGTCGGAACGAGAACCGCCACTCGCGATCTCACGGACGGTCTTCGTCCTTGGGCTCGCCGAAGCGCGGCCGCGGGGGTTGGCTCGTTTCGAGCGTGAGTTCGGGGTCCGGTGCCCGTGCACGCCTACGTCATCTGTGGTCGGGACCGGCATCGATCCGGTGACCTCGCGCTTTTCAGGCGCGCGCTCTACCAACTGAGCTACCCGACCGCTCACCCCGTTTTTGGGACGGCTCCATATTGCCGCAAGAGACGCCCTCGTATCTCACGGCGACGCCGGAGGCACTCCAGAGGTACGACGCGACATCTACAGGAGAGCGGACCTGACGGGATTTGAACCCGCGACCTCCGGCTTGACAGGCCGGCGTGCACTCCAGGCTGCACCACAGGTCCCGGTGGCCGACAAGCGACTGCCGGTTGGGATGAGTTGCCACTCCTGCCGGGTCGACGGCGACGAACCTCGGACCCGACTTCGAGATCCTAGGCGATAACTGGGACGTCGTCCGCGGGTGGGCGCCCCACGGTGCGAAGTCGGGCATCGTTGTGAACGGTTCGTCCCACCAGCCACAGGCAAGGTCGGTGCAAGGCTGACTCGTGACGGGACTCCGGCTGGCTACGGGGCCTCGGAGGTGACCACGGCGAGCAGGAATCCGTCGTGTCCCTTGACGCCCACGGTCTGAAGCGCCGTTGCGCTGACTCGAGGCTCTGAGGCCACCTGGTCCAGGAAGCGTCGCATCCCTCGAACGTTCGGATCGTCGATCCCGGTTTCGGAGACCTGCCCGCTATGTACCACGTTGTCGACGATGATCAGACTCCCAACGTGCGACAGCTGCAGGGACCAGGCGAAATACTCTGCCGTAGACGGCTTGTCAGCGTCGATGAACACGAGGTCGAAGGGCGGCCGGTGCTGCGCCTTGAGCTTCGGGAGGGACTCGGCTGCTGGGCCGACCATGATCTCCACGACGTCCGACAGCTGGGCGCGCTCTATGTTCCTCCGTGCTACTTCGACGTGCCGCGGATCTGCTTCGAGGCTTACGAGCTGCCCCGAAGCGGGCAGACCCCGAGCGAGCCAGATCGTGCTGTAACCGCCCAACGTCCCGATCTCGAGCACGGTTTGAGCGCCGCAGGCCAGCACCAGGAGGTGCAGCAGCTTGCCCTGATTGGGCGCCACGTTGACCGCGGGAAGGCCCGCGTCAGCACTGGCCTCCAGTGCCGCTTGGAGAGCGGCGTCCGAGGACACCAGGAGGTCGCTGAGGTAACGGTCGACAGCCGTCCATCGCTCTTCGGTCACACCACTTAATTACCATTCCGTTCGCGACTGACCGGCCCAGCTGCGGGTCCAGTTGACGGCCGAGGGAGACTGCGCGGGGCTGGACGAAAGGCCAGACAACGACGGCTGTGGTTGCGAAGTGAACGAAAAGAGGGCCTTCGGCCCTAACCAACGGTCGCCCGAATTGCCTATTGTGAAACGCATGGACCTTAGCGCTTCGTTTGTAGTGGACCGCGCCGGTCTTGACAGGTTGCTCGGAGCGCTCGCAGCGCGGGGCTACCGAACCATCGGCCCGGTCGTGCGCGATGGCGCGGTTGTGCAGCGGCAGGTTTCTAGCACCGGCGACCTTCCCCAGGGCTGGCATGACGAGCAGGCGCCGGGCCACTACCGGCTTCACCAAGACGATGACCCGTCGCTATTTGCCTGGGCCGTCGGACCGGCATCCCCGAAGTCGGAGTTCTATCCGGCTCGCTCCCTGGTCTGGCGCGCGACCTCGAACGGCGACGTCGTGACTCTGGAGCAACCCCGGGAGGACAGCACTCCAGTGGCACTCATCGGCGCGCGTCCCTGCGAGCTGGCCGGGATGCGCGTGCTCGACCGTGTTTTCGCGGGAGGAGAGGTGCCGGATCCTCTTTACCGCGATCGGAGAGCAACCTCGTTTGTCGTCGTCGCAGAGTGCGGGACGCCGGCGGGAACATGCTTTTGTGCCTCGATGGGCACCGGGCCCGGGGTTGCTGACGGAGTCGAGGCCGGTTACGACCTGGCGCTGACCGAACTCACGTCGTCAGAGGGAGTGCAGTACCTCGTGAGGGTCGGATCTGAACGGGGAGCCGAGGTCGTCGAGGAGATGGGCGGGTCGCCTGCTCAGTCGGCCGACTTCGCCGCCCGGGTTGCTGTGCTCGAGGAGGCCGCCCGCCGAATCGACCGCAAGCTCGACGCCGGCAACGTCGCGCAACTCCTAGCGGGCAATTTGGGGCACCCCCGATGGGACGACGTCGCCCGTCGCTGTCTCGCCTGCGGTAACTGCACTCTGGTGTGCCCCACGTGCTTCTGCGGAGGCGTGTCCGACACGACCGCGGTCGACGGCACTGTCGAGCGCCACCGCCAGTGGAACAGCTGCTTCGACCTCGCACACTCGCTCGTGCACACGGGCCCGGTGCGGGCAACGACGTGGTCGCGCTATCGGCAGTGGCTCACGCACAAGCTTTCGACGTGGCACGACCAGTTCGGTACCTCCGGCTGCGTCGGCTGCGGTCGTTGCATCACGTGGTGTCCGGTGGGTATCGACATCACTGTCGAGGTTGCGGCGATAGCCGCGAGCGACGGGGCTGTTCCCGTTCGCATCGAGTCGGGAGGTGACCGGTCATGACCGAGAACATCGGTGAACTAGTGGCAGAGCACCCGCTGTTCAGCGGGTTGCCAGTTGACGTGGCCGAGCTGGTCGGAGGCTGTTCGCAGAACGTGGCGATCGCCACAGGCCAGCTCCTGCTGGAGGAGGGCGAACCGGCGCGGTCGCTGTTCTTGCTCCGGCGCGGCCACGTGGCGCTCGAGGTGCACGAGCCTGGACGTGTGCCGCTCGTCATCGACCGCATAGGCCCAGGACAAGCCGTCGGCTGGTCCTGGATGTTCCCCCCGTACCGGTGGCACTTCGACGCCCGTGCTCTCGAGCCCGTCGGCGCCATCTCGGTCGATGCAGAGTGCCTACGTTCAAAGGCGGAAGCGGATCCGGCTTTCGGCTACCTACTCATGAAGCGTCTTGCTGCTGTGATGCTCGACCGACTCCAAGCGACCCGGATCCGGTTGCTGGATGTGTACGGACGCGATGTTGCTCACTGAGGTGGAGCCGCGGTTGAACCCGCTCACTCCGGCGACCTACCGGATAGTGGCGAGACGCGTCGAGACCGGCGACGTCGTCACGCTGTCGCTCGAACCGACGTCCGGGCCGAGCCCGTTCTCCTTCCGGCCGGGTCAGTTCAACATGCTGACGTCCTTCGGGGTCGGGGAGGTCGCGATCTCGATCAGCAGTGCGCCGGGAGCACCAGGGCCCGTCGAGCACACCGTTCGAGACGTCGGT
>Ga0208038_1001928_pt1 | contig 10438 bp, 10 predicted proteins | sample June2015DPH_16_1_FD_184714 | JGI IMG/M metagenome (GOLD analysis project Ga0208038, IMG submission 184714) | Peatland microbial communities from SPRUCE experiment site at the Marcell Experimental Forest, Minnesota, USA - June2015DPH_16_100... | ecosystem: Environmental > Terrestrial > Soil >...
GATCAACAAGGATTAGTCCTGCCCCCTCCGTTCTTTTCAACAGGCCATGGACTGACAACTTGTCTCAGTGTGACATGGCCGCTATCCCCACTGACCAACGTCCCCGGAGCGCGAATCCTTTTTCTGCATACAACATCTAACCCCTTCTGAGAGGATGCTGAGAAGAGTATTGGCTTGCGATCCCGCTCCATTCTTCTCCGTGAAAAGAGCGTGGTGAGAATCTGGTCGTGAGAAAGCACTACAGGGTGCTATTTGGATGGCACCACGGTGCCATTGTGGAACTCCTCCGATCAGATAAACTGGCTGACATTCGCAGATTTCTATCACGAGAAGAGAATTCAATGTGGGTTGATTCGAGCCATGTTGGATGCGGGAGGCGACGCGCCATTGGCTGGCAAGGAGGCGGCCCAGCGCTTCGAACTCCAAATCCAACTGCGTTATCGAGTAAACGGTGACAGCAAGTGGCTAGGGTTCTTGTTCATGCAAAGTCCAACAACAGTTCATCCGCAGCGCATCGACATCGCAACAGGCCTAGAGGAAGATAGCTGCGCAGTAAGTGGGGGCGTGACGAAAAACATCGGCTGTTCGGGAGTATTGTTTCGAGGAGAGCATTTGGCCGAGCAAAGTAGCCCGGTCGAAATAAGCTTGGTAGTACCTAATGAAATGATCAAGCAGAGGGCTGCCGAGGTGTTTTGTCGGGGTGCGGTTACGTGATCGGATCGGCCCGGCAGCAAATGTTGCGGATTGAGTATTCGACAGTCCCTGGAGCGCCTGAATCTCCAGGTGCCTCTACAGAATCTACAGTAGAGACGAATGCAGTGGAATGATTGAAGCTGATGTTTGATAATTGCTAAGAAGTGCGTCAAGCTGGGGACCGCCGCGGGGTATTTGAGAATCCCTCACACTCGGCTTCTCACACTTTGGTTAGGTGAGTGGAGGCGGCGTGCCGCATCGGTCGGGAGTGCCGGGCACGAGCCCGTTACGATACGCAAATGGTGATGCCCCCGTAGTCGCGACCAGGGATTTCGATTATCAGTTTGTCCGACCAGGGGGTGTACAGGCGATGTGTCATGTTCGGAGTTCGACTGGGGGAACAACCACCTGGACTGAGCAGGCAATCCACCCCGACGCCCGCAAGGTTGGCAGCGGTCCGCCGTTTAGGCAATGCCTCGTACAAAAGTACCGGTACGCCGGTACGCTTGGCGGCGAGGGGGAAACATAAGTAGACTCTCAGATAGCGTACCTCTCCGGTGGACGATTGGAAGGCTGATGGAGCCGGTCGCCAGAGAGTGGCATGATCTGGCTCCCGCGGCACATTAAAGTGGAAGGTAAAATCGTTAGGCGTGAACCCATGGCGCGAAGCCGGGTTACGCAAACGTGACGACCAGGGGAGGTTGCGGGCCTGCTAGGCGTGGCTCACAATCTTGGGCGGCACGGGCAAAGGCGGTTTTGGTCGTCTCTTCCGCGAAGGATTGAAGGCAAGGCTTACAGGATGGATCTGTAAGTCAAAGAGCGGAGCTTTGTGTCGATTGCGACAGAACTCCCGACCCATATGTTGCTGCCGCACAAGAGAGAGAACGCTCATGCACACGTAGAGTGCCCATTCATCCCTTGGCTCGTTCCCACGCCCGAACCACAGCAACCTAAGTCCAGGGCAAAAGCAGAAAGCGCCAGCCAACAGTGAGGCTCTCCAAGCAATCCATCGGCGCATTGAGTTGCTACCTCCAAACGCTTTTGTCGGCCAGCGAGCGGCAATTCCCGAACTGCACCGCGCATGCGTATTGCCAAAGAGTAAACTTTCGCATCTCAATGTAAACCCAGGGGTTGAGCGGCCGATAGGAAATGCTTGGGGGACGAAGTTCTGTGTAATAGTTACAAAGTATGTAAACCTTACCAGAGAGGAAACTTGGACCGGGGGATTGCGAACGCTGACACGCAGGAAAACGTTGCAAGCATTGTCCGTGGAGACTCATCTCCCGGAAGCCCCGCACGGTGTTCCTGAAGATGATGATCAACCGGGAGAAGGGTGTTGGGAGCAAAGACGGCCGGAAGCAAGCGAGCTGTGAAGTGCCGTCTTTTGCTCGTCGGTCTGCTGCTTTTGCATGCGGGAACGAGTTTTGCAAGGTGAAAGGCAGGGGCTGATGCCGAGCGAAGAGAGAATCGCGAATTTCGCCGCGAGCCGATGGGCTTCCGGCTGGTATGCGCTTTACACTCGCCATCAGTGCGAAAAAGTTGTTTGCCAGGCCCTGTCGGACAAGGGATTCAACGCATTCCTGCCACAATATCGTGCTATTCACCGTTGGAAGGACCGTCGCAAGGAACTCCTCCTGCCGCTTTTCCCCAATTATGTGTTCATTCGAGGTGGCCTCGACCGAATGCTGAACATCCTTACCACGCCAGGCGTTCACGCGCTCGTGGCCCGGGCAGGGCGTCCCGCGGATATACCACAAGAAGAAATCGATGCTGTACGCCGTTTGGTCGACAGCTCATTGCGGATTGAGCCGCACCCATTTCTTATATGCGGAGACCGGGTGCGGATCAAGTCTGGGCCCCTGGAAGGGATTCATGGCATACTAGTCCGCAGAAGGAGTGCTTTTCGATTGGTCCTTTCGGTGGAAATGCTCGCACAATCTGCCTCCGCCGAAGTGGACATCAGTGTGGTTGAGCGCGTTCGCTGCGGGGAGGTGGACCGAAACGACGTGCTGAGAATTGATAGGGGAGTTCCATCTTCAGAGCCAGCTCGACCTTACTCACCTTGAGGGTCAGATTCCCTGAGAGGGCATCGAATCTTTTTCGGCTACACCGCAGCTCGATATGAATTCACTTGGAACCTGGAAGGGCGCGCTGAAGGACACGAGGGATTATAAAGACAGCAGAAATGTGTTGGATTCGGTTTGTAGTCCGGTGGCGACCTGGGTCTCAGTCTCCTGGGCGCGGAATCCCACTTCGATCCCGCTCGTGATCAACCCAGAGAAGGCTGATTCGGAAATCTAGCTGCCCACGAATAGATTCCTCCATTCAAATTAAGGTTTTGATCAGATGCACGCGGACCAGAGAAAGCGAAGAGGCATGATGTGGACCCTGAGTGTCAGGACTGCGTTTGCCGGACTGGCCCTATGGGCTTGTCTTTCACTCGTTATCAACATCGCTTTAGGATCAGATTCCAGCAAGGCGGCTGAAACCCAGTACGTCCAGATGGCCAGTTTGGTTGGACAAGCTGGCAAGAAAACGGGCGATCAGCCCAACGCTCCCAGCCCCAAGCATGTCGATGATGACTACATCATCGGCCCCTCAGACGTCTTGGCGATCAATGTTTGGAAGGATACGGAGCTTTCCCGGACTGTCCCTGTGCGTCCTGATGGCAAGATATCACTCCCGCTGATCGGAGAGTTGCAAGTAAGCGGTTTGACGGCTCGCAAGGTGCAGCGCATGGTGGCAGAGAGGCTAAAAGAGTATATCTCTAACCCGGAAGTTTCCGTGATCGTGCAAGAGGTGAAGAGTCGAGCCTACGCCATCCTTGGTAAAATCCAAAAGCCCGGATCATATGAATTGGGGAAACCGACCACGGTTCTAGAGGCCATTGCCATTGCGGGCGGCTTTCTCGATTTCGCGAAAGCAAGCAAGGTTTACATTATAAGACCCACGGACAACGGCTCCTCCGAGACGCTTCATTTCGATTACAAAAAAGTGATTAAAGGCCACAACCCCGAGCAGAACGTGGACCTCAAAAGTGGCGACACGATTATTGTTCCTTGAGTTTCTGCCTACTATGGCGGGGACCTTCACGTGGAGGTAGAGTTCATTGGCCCAACAAGACGAGAATCTTGATGTAAGTCTAAACAAGCTTCTAAGAGTGGCCATCAGACGGCGCTGGTGGATGCTCATACCTGCTTCGGTTATTGCCCTGGGTGCCTGCGTGACCTCGCAGCTGCTCCCCGACCGTTACGAGTCAGACGCCACGATCCTTGTGGAACGCCAGCAGGTACCTGAACGCTACGTTACTGCCAATACGACCACCGATGTTAGGGAAGAACTTTTGGTCATGACCGACGCGGTTCTTTCCCGCACTCAACTGCTCCAGATTGTAGATGAATTTGCTCTATTTCCAAACGAGAGGAAGCGTCTGGTTCCCGAGGAGTTAGTCGAACTGATGCGGCGCAATATCAAGGTTGAACCATTACAAAAAGGCTCCGAGACCAGCGACCTAAACGCCTTCAAGATTTCCTTCACAAGCGTTGACCCCCGCTCGGCTCAAGAGGTAACCAACAGGCTCACTACCCTCTTCATCAGTGAAAATAATAAGTCACGTGAAGAGCAGTCAGCAGGGACGACTAACTTTCTGACGGACGCGCTTGAGGTTACTGCAGCAGAACTGAAGCATCAGGAGAGTCGTGTTCGGGACTTTAAAATGCATAACCTCGGTGAACTGCCCGAGCAGCAGCAGGGAAATCTGGCCATCCTAGCCGGGTTGCACGGGCAACTTCAGAACACCATGGCTACTCTAGGTCGGGCACGCGAGCAGCAGGCTTACCTGCAGTCCTTACTTTCCCAGTATGAAAACCTGGCTGCTGCCGGGGTTCCGGCCCCGGGGACGATGGCCGCCAGTCCCATGGAAACGATAAAGGCGGAGTTGACTCGGCTGCGAAATGAAAAAGCCAATCTATTGGCACGGTATACGGCGAAGTATCCTGATGTGGTGAAAATCGACGAAGAAATCAAGGAGACGGAGGCCCTGCTGGCAGCATCGACGCAGGCGGCAGAGCCCACGAAGGATGGAACTGTCCAGGAGAGTTCCAAATCGCCCAGATCCTCTGAAAAAGACGCAACCACCGCGCAACTCAAAGGCCAGTTGGAGGCAAACCGGCTGGAAATTCAGAATGCTACAGAGGACGCAGAGCAAACCAAAGCCCGAATTGCCGAATACCAGCGCCGCCTCAATCTGACCCCTGTTCGTGAGCAGGAACTCGCGGATCTGCTTCGCGACTACGACCAGTCAAAACAACACTATGACGACTTGTTAAGCAAAAAGACGCAATCCGAGTTGGCAACCAGCCTGGAAAGACGCCAACAGGGTCAGCGATTCCGAATTATTGACCGGCCAAGCCTGCCGATGAAGCCCTCCAGTGCGGACCATGCTAAAATCAGCTTGGCCGGATTAGCCGCGGGGATCGCGGTTGGAGTGGCCCTGGTTCTCTTGGCTGAGACCAGAGACCACTCGCTCCGCGATGAGCAGGAGTTGAGGCGGATTTTTGCCTTTCCCTTGATGATTGGAGTGCCGATGCTTCTGAGCAAGGTTGAAGAACGGAGGCGTTCGCGGGTAAAGGCGCTCGAGTGGTTTGCTGGGGTCGCATTGTGCTTGCTTGTTTGCGCCACTGAATTCTATGTTTATCGGCGGGGTTAGAAGAGTGCGAAGAACCCCCTCCTGCGCTCCGATGAATGGAACACCGATGGGAGTTGATAATTGTCATGCCTGACCGCCTTTTCAAGCCAGAGATAGGAAAAGACGACCTACCCTCCGCTTCCACGGAAGAGTTTTTCGAGACATTGGAGAGGGCTGATGTGTATCTGCCCGTCTCAACTGAAGTCAGCCCTGTTTCCCCGGAGAGCCGTATTGTAATGCACACCGATCCGAGGAGTGCTGGTGCGGATAGGTTCAGATTGGTGCAGATACGCCTCACGAGCATACAGGCTTCGAGGAAGTTAAAAAGCCTCCTTATTACCAGTCCCCTGCCAGAGGATGGGAAGTCCACGGTTTCGTTGAATCTTGCCACAGGTCTGTCTGAAGAAGGAAAGCGTCCAGTGCTCTTGGTGGAGGCCGACGTGTATCGACCGACCCTCGTCAAGAAACTGGGTCTCAAGGCGTGGCCTGGGCTGACCGAGTGTTATAAGCGTGGGACTGACCCGATGCTGGCAATCCGCCGAATCGAGCCCCTGGGTTTCTATTTGTTGCCAGCAGGGCAGCCAGGGGAGGATGGCAGCAGGCTTCTCCAGTCTGACTTCGCCTCGCAATTGATCAAAGGTCTTTCTTCGAGTTCCTTTCGTTGGATCTTGATCGATTCACCTCCCACGGCCCCCGTTGCTGACATCGTTGCCCTCAAAGCACTAGCCGACGCCACTTTGCTCGTAGCTCGGGCAGGGAAAACACCACGAGAAGCCATAGAGGAATCGACCCGGAATTTGGGGCGCGATCACATCATCGGAATCATTCTCAACGGCGTCGAGGGGTTCGATCGTATGTACTCCAAATATTATGGATACGGAAGATCTGAAGCTCACGTAAAGAAGACAAAGCCCAACGTCATAGAGGGCCTGGAACTGAATAAACATGGAAGGTGACTTCACAAAGCCAATCACCGTGGGCTGGTGGGCTATAACCCTTGCGTGGGCCGCCCTGATTTTTTACCTCTCGACCCAAACATTCAGCCCCAATTCCTCGCGAGCGTTGCCGGCAAGGTCGCTGGCTTAATTCTGGCTGTATTCCCCGTTACAATCTTTAAGAACGGCCTGAGGATGGTGACTATCTCTTGGCTGTCGGTTCGTCCGAATCTGCACCTCCTCACTGTTTTGCTGCACAAGTACGGAGGGATCCCCATCTCATCTTGGTTTTCTCGGTCCCGGCTTTTCTCGTTATGTGGCTGAGTCAATCTGACAATAGTGCACGGAAAGGACACGCGGGCTAATCGGAGGAAGTTTCCGGTACCGGAAATAGAGCCATGTCTAACTCTCCACTCGACCAGGCGCCAAAAGGCGAGACACGCGCTAAGCGTTTTGCGATTCACATTCCTATCCGCTACCGCAAACCACAAACTTCGAAATGGTTTGAGGGGAGGACAGAGAACATCAGCTACTCCGGAGTTCTGTTTCGCGCCGAATTCCCCTTGCAGCCAAAAACCACAGTGGAGTTGAGATTTGAGCTTCCTGCTGCAATCCTCGGCGAAGCCCCGGGGGAGGTTGTTTGTAAGGGAGCGGTGGTTCGCATAGAAGAAAGTCCCATTGCAGGTATTCCGCTAGCCCTTGCGGTTGCCATAGATGGTTATCGCATGGCACGGGGATGACAAATGGAAGATGGTTCACAAAGCCTTCTGGCTCTTAACTACAAGCAAGTAATTAAGGATGGCAGCCTGAGCCAGAATGTGGAGCTCAAGAGCATCAACAAGGGTTGTTCCTTGAAAGAAAAGTTGTGTGCATCCATTTCCCTTGTCGTCTTCGTAATGTTGTTGCCAGTTGGTCTTGAGGCCCAAACAGCCGCACCGGCCCCAGCCCAACCGTCGGTGTATGGCAGCGGAGTGCAGACCCCACTCCGGTACGCGGGAGAGGCTGCGCCCGTCAACCAGCTCGCGCTCAGCATGGGCGCCTCAACTTTCTACGATGACGACGTCCTCCAGAGAAACTCGCAGCGGCTCAGCGATGAAGCGGTCTCGTTTGATTCGCATCTCACCCTTTCGAGGCAGACCGAGAACCTGACGATCAGCTTTGATTACTTGCCCTATTTCCTTCTATACCGGCAAATTGACCAGTATGACCGGCTCAACCATACTGCCGATCTGAACCTGACCTACCGGCTGGGTTCCCACTTCAATGTGGGATTGCACGGCACCTTTAGTTATCAAAACGGAGTCTTTCAATCTCTCACTGGGCAGCAGATTATGTCGGGGCTTGGCTCGCCCACTACCCTGAATCAGACGATTCTCCCGTACACCATCAGAACGTTGTCGAATTCAAGCGGGCTGGATCTCACGTATGTGAGGAGCCATCGGACGTCTCTTACCCTCACTGGCGGCTACAATCAGCAAAAATTCGGGAACCAAGTGGTAGCGGGCCAGCCCTTGTACAACAGCTGGGGAGTAAGTGGCGGTTTCCAGTATCAATACCTTGTCACCGAGCATTCCAGTTTCGGTCTTCTCCTGCTGCATCAAGATTCTACCTTCAGGGGGGGCAAAGTTTTCGGCAACAACCTCCGCTCTCAAATGGAAAGTGCGGTCGTCTCCGTCGGATCGCGCTTGTCCCCTACTGTTACAGTGACCATCTTCGGCGGGTCGGAATATGTCCGCATAATTGGTCAGTCCGCAGTCGGCGTCGCCGGGCAGTTTCAACCCTCTGGGGGAGGAAGTATTACCAAAGAAGTTCGGAAGACTGCCTTGGTTCTGACGGTCCAAAGGTCTGTTTCCGGCAGCGGGGGCCTGTACGCCTTGGTGAAAAGCACCACAGGAAGCTTTGGAGTGAGGCGGCGCTTGGTCGGCCGCTGGGAAGCAAATTTGCAGGGCGGTGCTGCCCGTGCGGATACCTCGCTCTTGCAGTTCACCAGCGCGAGGACTGATGCTTTGACCGGCGCATTCGGTCTTGATCGCCCCTTATCGCGTGGCTCCGTGTTCCACATCTCCTATGACACTGCCCACCAGTTGAGCAAGGGCACTCTGCCGATTTCGTCGAATTTCGATCGCAACCGAGTGACGATCGGCATCGACTATCGACTTAAAGCAATTCCCCTGGGGCGGTAGCCATGCAACCGAACTTGAAGCTGAACAACATGGTTAGAAACTGTGCTAAACGTCTCGAGTTGTTCGCGTGACCAGGGACCTTTGGGTCCGCTGTATTACCCTGCTGCGGTGATCTAATTTTCAGCTAAGACGCACATCTTCCGCTCACGGATTCCTTGCTGTGAGGTTTTCCCTTTGAGCAAGGGCCTGGGCCAATAGATTTGATTGCAAAGGACAGCGACGATGCTTCTCGAATATTTCGCCATCAGGCCAAATCTAAGAGGTACTCAGACAAAAAAACGGCCGAACGGCTTCAATGGTGAGGCTGAAGCTTCAGGGAGCGGGAACCTCGGCCTAATCTCTGAAGAGTTGTTCGCGAAATTGTTGTCCCTCGAAAGGAAGAGGTCCGAGCGCTCGCGGAAGCGATTCGTACTCATGCTGGTGGACGCCGGGGAGCTCCTTCGAACTGATCGCAGGGAAGTGGCTCTTGAGCAAATGACTGCCGCGCTCTCTTTGTCCACTAGGGAGACAGACATTCGGGGTTGGTACAGGGAAGATTCTGTGGTTGGCGTCATCCTAACCGAGTTTGGCTCAGCCGACATGCGCTCCGCGCTCGACACAGTATTCTGCAAAGTAAACTCCGCTCTCCGCGTCAACCTCGGAACGGGCCCAATGAATGAGATTCATATCTCCTTCCACGTGTTTCCGGACGATCTGGGAACCCAGGGGGGCGGTTCGGCAGATTTCAGTCTGTACCCCGATTTCCTTCAAGAGGGTGAAACGAAAAAGGCCGCCCGGCTTATCAAGAGGGCAATCGATATAGCCGGGAGCCTTGCCGCCCTGATTGTGCTTTCGCCGGTGTTGCTCCCTGTCGCCATAGCGATCAAGCTGACGTCGAAGGGGCCCACACTCTTCAAACAAACACGTGTAGGGCAATACGGCGTCAGGTTCACCTTCCTGAAATTTAGATCGATGTATTTCGGCAACGATCCGCAGATTCATCAGGATTACGTCGCGCGGCTTATTTCCGGGGAGGACGATGATGAGCAGGGGGAGGCTAACGGAGGGGTTTACAAGATAAAGGATGATCCCCGGATTACACCTCTCGGAAAATTTCTCCGGAAGACCAGCCTGGACGAGCTTCCTCAACTTTTCAATGTGCTGAAGGGCGAGATGTCCCTGGTGGGACCGCGGCCCCCTATCCCTTATGAGGTTGAGGCTTACGACATTTGGCACCGGCGTCGCTTCCTCGAAGTGAAGCCTGGAATCACAGGGCTATGGCAGGTTAAAGGACGAAGCAGGACGAAGTTCGAGGATATGGTTCGCCTGGATCTGGAATACGCTAGAACGTGGTCGCTCGGGCTGGACTTCAAGATTCTCCTGAAGACGCCCCGGGCCGTTTTCTTTGGTGGAGGAGCGTATTGACCATTCGCTGCCTCCCGGCAAATCCGTTCCAAGGATCTATTGCCTAACTTGTTTTCTGCCGTCAGCGGAACGAATGCTCGACAAGAAGACCCGACGCTTAGAGTGAAGTTGTCTTTTCCCCGGTTCGAAAAGGCAATCTCCTCTACTCTTCTGCAGGCAGGAGTTTCTCTTTGCGGCTTCTCCTGCCCGAGGTGAAATATGATTGGAATAGGTGTTATCGGATACGGCTACTGGGGACCCCAAATCGTAAGAAATTTCCACAGCTCCAACGGGGCCCGCGTCCTGGTCGTTTGTGATAAGGAGACAGAGGTGTTGAAGCGGGCCAAGCAGGCCTACGCTGACGTGGAAGTCACCACGGACCTTGGCGGTGTCTTGACATCCCCGCATGTTGATGCAGTGGCTGTGGTGACTCCAGTCTGGACGCACTTCGAACTGGCGAAAACTGCTCTGGAGAATGGCAAGCACGTTTTTGTGGAGAAGCCGTTCACAACAACCTCCGAACAAGCGCGGCAATTGATAGAACTCGCGGAAAAGAA
>Ga0208038_1001937_pt1 | contig 10408 bp, 8 predicted proteins | sample June2015DPH_16_1_FD_184714 | JGI IMG/M metagenome (GOLD analysis project Ga0208038, IMG submission 184714) | Peatland microbial communities from SPRUCE experiment site at the Marcell Experimental Forest, Minnesota, USA - June2015DPH_16_100... | ecosystem: Environmental > Terrestrial > Soil >...
CTTTGCGCGCACCGCGTGGCGTCCCCGCCGCGATGTGAAACAGGCGGTCGCCGACATTTTCAACTGGGTCCGTGGCCACGAAAAAGAATTGCAACCGCTGGTATGAGCCATGAGTTAAAAAACGACTCCGGCACGGCCCATAAGCTTTTGCAAAGCGGCGTGATTTTTACCGTGATAAGTTTCGTGACCAGCCTGGGCCACCTGGTGTTTCAAGCCATCATGGGACGGCATTTGACGGGATCCGGCGAATTCGGCAACGCCAACAGTGCGTTGGGCGGTTTGATGACGCTGCTCGGGCTGTTGCCGGCGGTGGCAATCTTTGCCGTCACTCATTACATCGCGCATTTCAATGCCTGCGGCGACAGCGCGCGGTTGCAAGGATTGCTCCTTGGCTGCCGGAGATCTCTTTTCCGGTTCACCCTTGCCGGTTCGGTGCTGGCGGTGATTGTCGTCAAGCCCTTGAGTGATTTTTTCCATTATAGCGAAAGTTTGATGCTGGTGACACTCGGCTGCACACTTTTGGGTTTGTGGGCTGCGCTGGCCACGGCGTTGTGCCAGGGACTCGCCTGGTTCAAGCGGCTCGCGTTGATCGGATTTCTGGCGATGCTGTTGCGTGTTTCCTTCGGCTGGCTCATCACCTTCAAATGGCCGTCTGCAGAAACCGCCGTACTCGCCTCGGCCTTCGCGCTGCTGGCCAACCTCGTCCTGCTGTTTTGGCGGAAGGATTTGTCGTTGCATGGCGAACCGGTTCCGCCGTGGAACCGCGAGTTCGTCCAATACTTCGTCGTCAGCGCGGCGTTTGTGGTTGGCAACTTCTGTTTTTTTCAGGGCGATTTGCTGGTGGCAAATAAATTTTTCGCCCGGGGGGACCTTGATGCCTATACCGCCACCGGGATTTTGGCGCGGGCGCTGCCCCTGGCCGTTGCGCCCTTGCTGATGGTCTTGTTCACCTCGCGTTCCGGCCAGCGCGTCGGCGGCATCGTGTCGGAACAGCTCAAATTAATCGGGCTGTCCGGCCTCGCCCTAGTTTTGGGCGCGATCTGTCTTTTTGCTCTGCGGAAGTTCTGCCTGGAAATTCTCGGTAAATACTCACCGGAAGCCGCCGACATGGTCGGCCAATTCGCGGTGACAATGGTCTTTGTCGGGCTGTTGCAATCGCTAGCTTATTGGGCGCTGGCCAGCCGCTGGACGAAAATCTCACTGCTCTACGGCGGCTTGGGTTGCGCCTACTGGCTGACGCTGCTCATTCTTGGCAAATCCCCGGCGAATTTGTTGCACGTGATGCCAGTCACGGCTGGTGTTGCCTTCGGTGGGTTGTTTGTCACCTGGCTGGTCACGATGCAGCGGCATCACTGGCCTGCAGCACAATCCTGATTTGAATTTGTCGCCGCCTTCGGCCACACTCACCCCGTGCAGTCCGGTTCGGGAAATCTGCCGCGCGTCAGCTTCGTCATGCCCACGCTCAACGTGGAGGCGTTGCTGGACAATGTCCTCTCTTCCATCACGCGCCAGACGTATCCACGCGACCGTTATGAAATCCTGCTGGCCGACGCGCACTCGACCGACCACACGCGCGAAATCGCAAAAAAATACGGCGCGATCGTCATTGACGACGACGGCAAGAACATGGAAGAAGGCAAACGCCTGGCGCTTCAGCACGCGACCGGCGAATACATCGTCTTCGTGGACGCCGACAATGAAATCACCCATCCCGATTACATCGAACTGGCCGTGAAGGCACTTGCGGCCAATCCGCAGGCGCTCGGTGTGGAAAGTTACTACCTGCCGTCGCCCCAAATGAGTTCGTTCTGCGCCTACCTCACATACCGGCTGCACATCAGCGACCCGATTGCCTGGTTGATGAGTGTGAATCCGAAGCTCGTGACACGCGACGGCGAAGTGGAACGTTGGAACCTGTCCGGTCCCTCGCTCTCGTATCCACTCGGCGCGAATGGATTTGTTTTTCGCCGCGCCGATTTGGAATCAGTGAAGGCCGACGCTCATTTTCAGGACACGCACGCGGCCTTGCATCTCATGCGCGCGGGCAAACGCGAATGGCTGCGGATTCGCGGACGCGGTGTGCACCACTACTACATTCAGACACTTCTGGGTTTTGTGCAAAAGCGCCGACGGGCCACGGTGCATTTCCTCCGCGTCCAAGAGGAGGCAAAAACCAATTGGATGAAGGAAAAGCCGCCCGTGCCGCTCTGGCTGGCGGGTGTTTACTGCGTCACCTTCATCGGGCCGCTGTGGCACACCATGCGGGGATTGGCTCGTGACGGCGACTTGCGCTGGCTCTGGCATGTGCCGGCGAGCCTCGGCAGCGTGCTGGGCGACGCTTGGGGTGTGTGGACTTACAAACGGCGCGGCAAGGACAAGGCACTGATCGCAAAATTGAAAGTGAAACAAAATTTGAAATAATATGGAACCAAAGACGTCTCGTGATTTCGATCTGGCGGTCTGCTATCGCATTTATCCGCGCGTGTCGGCCAATCCAATCCTAGGGTTCACGGACAAACTGGCGCTGGTCCAGTTGAACCTGGAAACGTTCAAAGAGGCGATTGGCAGTTTGAAGGTTAAAATGTGGGTGTTGCTGGACAACTGCCCTCCCGCTTACGAAAAATTGCTGGCGTTGATATTTCCCAACACGCCGATGGATATTATCAAACTGAAAGGTGAAGGAAACTGGGCGACTTTTGCAAGACAGATTGATATCTTAAGCCAACAAACAGCTTCTGATTTGGTTTATTTTGCCGAAGACGATTATTTGTATCTGCCGCACTCGATGGAACGCGGTGTGGCATTTCTAAGAAGCCATTCCGAAACAGATAGTTTAACCCTGGCCGATCACGGGGATTACCACCGCAGGTATGTGGACCACATCCGTTCCCGCGAGCACACGGAACATGACCGGCGCTGGCGCACCGTGGTGGCCACGGCATTGACCTTCATGATACGACAGCAAGCCCTGATCGACTCGGTGGACGTGTTTAAAACCTATTGCCGGGGCAATTCAGATTTGGGGCTGTGGATGGCCTTGACCAAATTGCGCGTGTTCAACCCTTGGTGCTGCATTCGCGGCTTTGGCGACGGCAAATTCATCCCCGGCTCTCAGGCGCTGGCATGGTGGCACGCCTGGCGTTACATCCTTTTTGGCAAACGCCGAACGCTCTGGGCGCCCAGGCCGACCCTGGCCACCCACATGGAAAAGCGAAGCGTTGCTCCGGGTGTGGATTGGGAACAGCTTTTGGGAGCACGGGCCCGGACGTTGCAGGAATCCCGGCAGCGGACGGCCGTCCACGGGCAAAGGGGGAAGCGTGGCGCGTGGCTTGAAAGATGGCAGTTTTTTCACCCCCGGAATGCAGGTGGCGTTGTGGTAAATCATCACGCCGTCGAGATGTTCCACTATCGGCCAACCGGGCCGGTTTTTCGAATAAGTGCCTTTCAAGTAGGCGCGATAATTATACTGGCAGGGCAAAATCCGCAGACGGTCAAAATATTTTGTCTGAATGACTTCGTTGAGGCAGAGCTGATCGTCCGCCACGGTGCGGAAATGGGTGCGCCCCCGGGCGGCAATTTCCGCACGAATGTCGCGGCTGCGCAGCACGTTCCAAAGAAACACGCCGCCGTTGAGAAAATTCGATGTGTAACCTTGTCCGAGCATATATCGTCCGCCCTGATGTTCGACACAGGCGGCCACATCCGCATTGCCCAGCAATTGTTCAAACGGTGGCAGGGGTTGAAGACACAGCACGTCAAAACAGTCCACCGTCAGCGCGTAATCCACCCCCAACTCGTCGAGCACCTCCAGCCGGCGGTAATAAACCTCGCGTAAGGGGTGTGAAAAATCGGACGAGGGAGCGAGCAGATGGTATTGGATGCCCGGGATGTGCCGCTTCGGCAAGCCCTCGCCAACAATAAAAGCATGCAATTCCAGGTTTGGGCATCGAGCAAAACTGGAGAACGTGTAGTCCAGATTCTCAATGGCTTTGCCCATGGCCAGCGTGACCGCAGCGGAACGAGGAGTTTGACTCATGGTGTGGTAGGTTTCTTGAATTTCAAAATTGGATGAAGCGACAACCACCACATCCCGCAACGGTTGAAACCGCGAGTCATCCATTCTCTCTCCAACGGGTGCAGCACTGGCGGGCCGTAGTTGCTGCCGATCCCTTTGACAAATTCAAAACCTGCAGCCCGGACCAGCTTTTTAATTCCGAAGATGGTGTAAATTTTGTCCACAGGTTGCAGCAAGATCCAATTGGGCCGGTTAAGCCATTCCGAAAGCAGTCGCACCGCCAGCCAGGGCAAATGCAGGTAGTTGGGAAAGGAAATATAAAGCCATCCGCCCGGCTTCAGAATTTTGTGAACGCGCTGCAAAACCACTTCTGGATGCTCCAAATGCTCAATGGTTTCCAACATCACGCAAAGATCAAACATATCGGCGGGAAAATCCATTGTGTATAAATCCTGCACTTGAAAATGTCCGCCGGGCATCTCCCGCCGGCAAAATGTTACGGCTTCGGCGCTTTGATCCAAGCCGTAAATTTGCGTTGCGGGCAGGCAGCCTTTTCCCGCCAGTATGCGAGGCACTTGCGCCTGACCGCAGCCGAGTTCGAGGAGTTTATGTTCGGGCCGACACTCGGCAATCAAGTCGGGCAACAGAAACCGATGCCATGGACCAAGCGTGCATCGAATGTTCCGATAGTAATGATCATCATACCAAGCTGCGTTCTCGGCTGAAGTTGTTAGCAGATTCATTGTTGAGCCCTGGGTTTGAATAGCTGGTGGTTACGAAACACTTGTTTTCAATAGTGTTTCACCGACCTTTCATTAAGCTTTTCATCCGGGCGACGTTGGGGAAAATGTTCTCCAACCGGAGATCCGAAGGTGCAAATGAATTGCCAGGTCGGGCAGTTGCTTCAGGCCGACGCAGTTTATGATCGTCGCTTGTCTTGACAAGCTCACGCCCAAAACTCTTAAAGGAGCAACGAATCGTTCCCCGCATGGGATTCGGAATAAAGCGATTTCTTGCACTCATTTTTAATGTCTGTTCTTTCTAAGTGGATAGATAAATAGAACCGACGGTGAGCAGCAAGTGGAAACCATTAAAGTTAAGACCCTTTGTTGGCCGTTGATGCCGGGCTTCTCATCAGTAAAGCCCGGTGGGAATCACGGATTCAGATGAATAGGTCGAGTCCGTTTGTTTTGTCGCAACGACCACCACAGTACACGACCATGAGGGAAAAATGCTGGCCAACGGCGACCAAAACTCACCGATTTTAGGCAGATAAAAAGCGCTGCCAGTTGCCGACTCAAATTTGAATCCATGGGCTTTCAACACAATCTTGATGGTGCGCAAGGTGAAATCGCGGAAATGCGCCGAACGATAGCGCGCCGCATACATGGGCGGCAGATCAAAAAACAGCATCATACCAATGCCCAGCAATGTGCGGATATTCGGAAATGTAAGCACCAGTTTGCCACCCGGTTTCAACACGCGGTTGATTTCAAACATCAGCCAATCCGTGTCCACCTGATGTTCAATGGTCTCGCCGCAAAAAATGGCATCGAATTTCCCGGCGGGATAAGGCAAAGGTGCATTTTCAATATTGTGCTCGACAGCGTGAACTCCGTTTTCAATCGCACGCGCCACATAACTGGGGGCAATTTCCACGCCATGAATTTCGTGGGTCTTTACCAGCGGGCGCAAGACCCCGCCATTGGAACAACCCACATCAAGAATCACCCGGCCTGGAGCCATCCCGGAAAAAATCCGCCGCACTTTTTGAATGCGCGGCCCAGACGGTTCGGGAGCGTCAAGCACCTGATGTTTTGCGCCTTCGCTAAGCAATAACTGTAATTCATGACTTTTCATGGCAAAAACCTTTACAATCTCCGTCTTGAATGGGTAAACGCAATCGAGTTGTACGGAGGTAAGCTGATTGGACCGGTGTCGGAAAGCAAAATCTTGGCATAACCAAAATTCGCGCGGAGCGCCTTGACAATCCATTGCTTCCCCTTGAGAATCGAAGCCTCGTTTTTCACCAAACAGATGTTTTTTGCGCCATGAAGCTGAGAGTTGGACGTGAACATAATCACCGGGACAATATTTACCGGCCATGAAAGCCATCAAACAAAATTCTCCCAAATCACAAGCGCTCACGCTTGCCGTTCTTTTGGCGGGTATTCTCCTCTGTTTGTTTTGGCGAAGCTTTTTGCCTGGCTTTGTTCATTTTTCAAATGACGGGCCGCTTGGACAGCAAAACTCCTCCTGGATACAGCTTCCCGCCGCTTTCACCGGAGGCTGGGCTGATTTGAATGACATTGGCAACAATAATGGCGCGTGGCCGCTAGACTTGAACGCGTTGTGCCGTTGGATGCTTGGGGCTGTCGGTTACTCAAAATTTTTTGCGCCCATCTCCTTGTTTATTTTGGGATTCAGCGCATGGTGCTTTTTTAGACAGTTAAAATTTTCGCCGTTGGCGGCGGCGCTGGGCGCATTGGCCACCGCCTTGAATTCCACCTTTTTTACCACTGCCTGTTGGGGCGTGGCCGGCCAGTTGGATGCTTTCAGCATGGACTTTCTCGCCATGGCATTGGTTTTATCTAATTCTTCGGCGACACCCCCGCTCACCCGCTGGATGCGACTGGCTTTGGCGGGGTTGGCCGTAGGTGTCAATGTGATGGAGGCTTTCGACATCGGCGCCATTTTCAGTTTGTTTGTCGCGGCTTTTGTTTTGTTCAAAGCCATTGTGGATGAAGGCGGCCCGGTTTTGGTGAAATTGGGGCGCGGCATCGGGCGAATCGTAATCATCGCCATGTTTGCGGGCTTCATCGCCGCGCAGACCGTCGTGACACAAGTCGGTTCTTCAATTGTCGGCATCGCCGGCACCGGACAAGACACGGAAACCAAAGCTCAACATTGGGATTGGGCAACCCAATGGAGCGTGCCCAAAATCGAAGCGCTCAGCCTGTTTATTCCCGGCCTGTTCGGTTATCGGATGGATACGCCGAAAGACATGATGGACTTTTTCCAGGACGCCTACAAAGGAGGCAATTATTGGGGCGGTAGCGGACGCGATCCGGCGATTGACCGCTTTTTTGCAAGCGGGAAAGAAGGTTCCCCGCCGCCCGGACTGATGCGATTCAGTGGCAGCGGCAGTTATGCCGGGGTGCTGGTGACGCTGGTGGCGTTGTGGGCGATTGCGCAATCGTTGCGACGGCAAAATCCGGCATTCACCGAAACGCAACGGCGGTTCATTCGGTTTTGGTCGGTGATACTGATTGTGACGCTGCTGCTGGCTTTTGGCCGCTTCGCGCCCTTCTACAAATTGCTCTATATGCTGCCGTATGTCTCGACGATGCGGAATCCATGCAAGTTCATTGTGGTTTTTTCGTGGGCGCTGGTCATTCTGTTTGCTTACGGCATCCACGGTTTGAGCCGGCGTTATTTGGAAATTTCGGCGGCTAATTCCACTTCGCCGCTGGCGCAACTCAAAAATTGGTGGACGAAAGCACGCGGCTTTGATCGAAATTGGACGTTGGTCTGTGTCCTGGCTGTCATCGGCAGCGTGCTCGGGTGGCTGATTTACGCAATGGAGAAGCCAGGCCTTGTCCGTTACCTGCAAATGGTGGGGTTTCCCGACGAAGACATGGCCAAAGACATCGCCGCGTTCAGCCTCGGGCAGGTCGGCTGGTTCATCCTGCTCTTCGCGGTGGCGGTTGGACTTTGCACGCTCATCATTGCTGGAATTTTTGCGGGGCGACGTGCAAAATTAGGCGGCATTTTGCTCGGCACGCTGCTCGTCATGGATTTGGGCCGGGCGAATTTGCCCTATATCATTCACTGGGATTACAAACAAAAGTACGAGGTTGGCTCGCTCAACCCCATTGTTGATTTCCTGCGCAACAAACCCTACGAACACCGGGTTGCCTATGGGCTGCCCAGACCGTTGTCAACGCCGTCGCAATTTGAATTGTTTAACGAGCTCTATTTGATCGAATGGGCGCAACACCACTTTCCGTATTACAACATCCAGTCGCTCGATAAAATTCAAATGCCGCGTATGCCGGCGGACTTGGAGGCATTTGAGGGTGCATTGCGAATCGGCATCAGGCAGGACAGTTCCGGCCAGGGGATATTGGATCCGGGAACCTTTCCCCGAGTGGGGCGGCTTTGGGAATTGACCAACACCCGTTACCTGCTCGGCCCGGCGGGTTTGCTTGATTTATTTAATGAACAATTTGATCCGGGGCGGCGGCGTTTTCGCATCGTTCAACGCTTTGCCATCGCGCTCAAACCGGGAGTCAAGGAATTCCATCAACGGCTCGAAGAACTAACCGCCGTTCCCAATGACAACGGCGACTATGCGCTCATCGAATTCACCGGCACGTTGCCTCGCGCCAAACTTTATTCCAACTGGCAAGTCAACACCAACAACGACGCTACGCTCAAAACGCTGGCGAGCACAAATTTCGATCCGTGGCAGACCGTTTTGATTTCCACGCCCTTGCCGGTCACGCCGGCCGCGACCGCCACCAATGAAAATTCCGGAACCGTCGAATTCAAACGTTACGTGCCGGACGACCTCGTGTTCAAGGGGAAGCGAAATGGTCTATGGAAACAATCTGGATACTGCTACGCGCCGAAGGAGGTCATGTTCGATGCAGAAACCACCACCCCATCGATACTGCTCCTCAACGACAAGTACGATCCGCACTGGCGCGTGTTTGTGGATGGCAAGCCGGCAGAACTGTTGCGCTGCAATTTCATCATGCGCGGGGTTTATCTGTCCCCCGGCCAACATACGGTCGAATTTGATTTCAGCCTGCCGAACAAGCCGCTCTATTTGACCTTGTCAGCCATAGGCGTGGGGATTTTGCTGGGCGGGCTGTTGTTACTGCGGGGCAAAAGAGCCATGGGAGCGGACTAATTCAAATAGAGTCTGCAGTCATAGCCAGCTGCTGTGCTGTTACAAAGTCATCCGCCCGCTAGTTCAGACGTGAAAGAATGACAAACTGCTTGCACGTCATGATATGGACCTCTAGTTTTAGTGTCTTGTTTTAGCCTCAATTGAGGCAGATCCATTCTTTGCCACCAACTGAAAATTGATTATGAGAGTAGAATTAGGCAGCGCCTACTGGTATTTTAAAAGCTTCTTCAAACCGGGAAATTCTCAAACAGGCAATTTGGATCCGGATGTAATTCGCCAGCTGTCGACCGACAACGCGCGGCTCGTTGAGTTGAAGCGGCGTTATGCGCAAATCACCGAGTTTCCCCACTCCTTCTGGAATTCATGGGAAAAGTGCGTCAATTTGCTAAGGTTTCGCGGGGAAGATGACTATGTCAGCCAGGCATACTTCCGGCAGAACACACGCCGCTACGAATTGAGCTTCGCCTACGTTGAAGCCACGGATGACTTGGGTTTACTCAACCTGTTGCATGAGGACCCGCTCTTCGGCGTGAAATTATGGGAGTTTGTCCCCGGCAAGCCAGTGAGCCGCGACCTGCTGGATTCAATCCTTGAAATCCAGTTTTTGCAAAAGGCCCTGGGTTTTCAATTCCAAGACCGGCTGCGAGTGCTGGACATCGGGGCTGGCTACGGACGCTTCGCCCACCGTTTCAACACAGCGTGCCCAAACAGTTCAATCACTTGCATTGATCCCATCGCCACCTCGACGTTTCTCTCGGAATTTTACCTCAAGTTTCGCAAATGCCCCGGAACGGATGTGGTTCCTTTTGACCGGTTGCCTAATCTGCAAAACCGGACTTTTGACCTAACCGTTAACATCCACAGTTGGTCGGAATGCACCAAGCAGTTCATCAGTTTCTGGCTGGACCAGATCTGTGACTTGAAAGTGCCTTATCTTTTCATCGTCCCGCATACCGAAAAACTGGAAACGGTGGAGACCAATGGTGTTCATCTGACTTATGATGACGAATTGGAACGCCGCAACTTCAAGCTCGTTCTCAAGCAGAAGAAGTTTCATCGCTCCCAACTGGTGCATCAAGCCGGCATCTTCCCGACGGAATACCGTCTGTATAAACGCGAACTTTAAGACACCGGAGACCGGACCAAAAAAACATCATGCGCGTCGCAGTCATTGTCATCACCCGCAATCACTCAGGCTACCTCGCCGAGGTGCTGGCAGCGCTGGCAAAACAGGATTATTCCGACTTTGAAATTATCATCGTGGACAGCAGCGCAGGTGAGGAAAAGGAAAAGTCCGCGAAGCTCGCGGAACAATTCCGTGCGAAATACGTTTTTGAACCACGCCTCGGCCAGTCGCTCGCGCGGAATTCCGGGCTGCCCTTCTGCACCGGCGAAATCATCGCCTTCACTGACGACGACTGTCTGCCGGAAAAAAACTGGCTCTCGCTCCTCGTGCAAAAGGGCAGCCCGGAATT